>ERZ1292632.3779-Hain-H43-01um-R2-3779-length-11352-cov-3_pt1 | contig 11352 bp, 4 predicted proteins | sample MGYA00564407_ERZ1292632 | MGnify/ENA primary metagenome ERZ1292632 (study PRJEB36523, sample SAMEA6512637) | groundwater metagenome | collected 2019-01-08 | study: AquaDiva: Metagenomics assemblies of 32 groundwater samples
GATAAATTTTGCGGGACTGGGCATTATTCAAAATATGATCTCCGAAAGCGGCGGCAATGCTTCTTTTAAGAAAGAGGAAGAATAAATTTAAGATTTTTATTTGAAGCCTTGACAGATTTAATGTTTATATGTTAATATAGAAAGGTTAGAAGCACCTTAAAAATGGCAAGTCTGGGGTCTCGCAAAGAGCGGGATGAGGGACGAGCCAAAATAACGGAGGTTGGCGATGAAATCAAAAAAAGAAGTTGAGGCCATCGTTTCGGCGATGGGAGTCTTTCAGGCTTTCATTTCCGAGCTGGTTGAGCTCGTAAAAAAGTTCGGCGGTTCAGTGGAAAACATTTATCGTCTCGTGACTCCTGAAGGAAGAAAAACGCTGGAGAAAATCGCGCGCATCATTGCGGACGAACCGAACCAATTTCTGCAACTCATCTCCAGCAACGAATCTCTTATCCTTGACGCCGTTGACGGGACCGAAACCCTGGCGAAGGCGAAAGACATATTCGCCTATATTGACTCCAATTTCAGAGGCTGGGGCATCGATGAAAAAGGGCCAGCCACAAAAGAAATGGCCGTGGACGTGCACGAGCTTGTCAAAGACGCGACTTTTTCACAAATGTTCGGAGGGCTGAATGCTGATACAAACAGGCTTTGTCTTACCCAGCATCAGATAAAGAATTTTGTGAAAAAGCATCGCGGGTGGCTTCGGACAGAAGGATATGCAACCTTCTTTCTGTTTAAGTCAAAAGATAATTTCTTCGTTGCCTACGTGTACTTCCACTCGGATGATTCGCTTTTCGTGCGCGTCTACCGGTTTGAGCACTCGCGTGTTTGGGATGCCGAGTACCGTCCTCGCGTGGTTGTTCCGCGACTGGCTTGATACTTTGTTCCTTTATTCTTTTTTGAAACTTAATCCCTTGGATTCTTTAACACTTGGAATCCGGGGGATTTTTTTATTTCTAAATATTTTTTTGCGCTACGCCGAAACTTTCGGCGAAGCGAGTCCGATTTCCCTTTTTAAAGAGAGAAATAAAATTCTCCCTTGACAGATTCCTTTAAAGGAATAGAATAAGAAATAAGACAATTGAATTTACTTTTTTGTCGTTATGTAATGGATAAACATAACCCTTAGTCTAAGCCCGCCAAAGGGGCATTTTTGGGTGTTTTTTTATCTATTTTGGAAGTTTTTCCCCCTTAAAGATCTCCCCTCAATTTTAAGCGGTTTCTCAATTTTTTGAGCAAATGATCAAAAAAGCGCTTCCGGAAAAATTTTTCGGCAAACATCCCAATGCCATGCCGCTGCCTGACTTGATTCAGGTCCAGTTGGATTCTTTTGAATGGTTCAGGGATAAAGGGCTCAAGGAACTTTTTGAAGAAGTTTCACCGATCCGCGACTGGAGCGGCAAGGAACTGGAACTTTATTTTTCCGATTACTATTTTGACGAACCGAAATATTCCGAAAGCGAAGCCAAGAAACAGAATGTTTCTTTTGAAGCGCCCCTGCGGGCGAAGTTGAGGCTTCTGAACAAAAAAACCGGCGAAGTCAAAGAACAAGAAATATATCTCGGAGAATTTCCGCTGATGACCGAACGCGGCACTTTCATCGTTAATGGCGTTGAACGCGTGGTGGTTTCCCAGCTGATCCGTTCTTCGGGAGTTTTTTTTACCGCGCAAAACGTGCGCGGCCGGAAGCTTTTTGGCGCCAAGATCATTCCCAATCGCGGCGCCTGGTTGGAACTGGAAACGGATTGGGATAACGCGATCTTCGTAAAAATAGACCGCAAGCGCAAAGTACCGATCACTTCTCTTTTGCGCGCTTTCGGCCTGGAAACTGACGAAAAACTTTTGGAAACTTTCAAAGATACGGATACTCATCCGGACAATAAATTCATTGAAGCGACCATTAAAAGAGACGTCGCCCATAACAAGGGTGAAGGATTCATTGAAGTTTACAAACGTATTCGGCCGGGAGATCTGGCGACGGTGGACAATGCCCAACAAATGATTGAGGCGATGTTTTTCAATTTTGAAAGATATGATCTGGCCAAGGTCGGCCGTTGGAAATTCAATTTGCGGCTCGGCTTGAACACTCCCTTGACCAAAGAATGCCGGATTTTGCGGCTGGAAGACCTGGTGGCGACGATCAAGGAAATAATCCGTTTGAACAACGACCCGCAAGCTCAACCCGACGACATTGACCATTTGGCCAATCGGCGGGTCAGGGCGCTCGGCGAACTTTTACAAAACAAATTAAGGATCGGGTTGGCCAGAATGGAAAGAATTATTAAAGACCGAATGACGACGCTGGATATTGCCACCATCGCGCCAGCGCAACTGGTCAACGTGCGGCCGTTCATGGCGGCGGTCAAGGAATTTTTCACCACCTCCCAGCTTTCGCAGTTCATGGACCAGGTGAATCCTTTGGCCGAACTTGAACATAAGCGCCGGATTTCGGCGATGGGGCCGGGGGGATTGACCCGCGAACGGGCCGGCTTTGAAGTTCGCGACGTGCACGCCACTTATTATGGCCGGATTTGTCCCATTCAAACTCCCGAAGGCCCGAACATCGGTTTGATCGGTACTTTGGCGTCTTTCGCGCGGGTGAATGAATTCGGTTTTTTGGAAACGCCTTACCGGGTGGTTAAAAATGGAAAAGTTACCAATGAGATTATTTATTTGAACGCTTTTGACGAACAGAAATATGATATCGCGCCCGCGAGCGTGGCGCTGGAAAAAGACGGCCGGTTTTCCGAAGAAAAAGTCCAGGCGCGCGTTCACGGACAAGCTTCCATTACCAAGCGGGAAAAAATTGATTTCGCGGATGTTTCGCCCCAGCAATTCATTTCCATCGCGACTTCCCTGATCCCGTTCCTGGAACACGACGATGCCACTCGCGCGCTAATGGGTTCAAACATGCAACGCCAAGCGGTTTCCTGCATTAAACCCCAAGCGCCGCTCGTCGGCACGGGCGTTGAAAAAAAGGCGGCGGCCGATTCAGGTCAGCTAATCTTTGCCGGCGCCGCGGGCGAAATTATGGAAGTTGACGCCGACCACATTGTTATTAAAAAAGAAGGTAAAGACATTTTAGAAAATAAAAAATCGAAATCTTTTCCGACGCTTTCATATAATCTGCAAACTTTCGCCCGCACCAACCAATTTACCGCCATCAACCAGCATCCCCTGGTTCTTAAAGGCCAGAAAGTGAAAAAAGGAGAACTTTTGAGCGACGGCGCGGGCACGGAGAATGGATGTCTGGCGCTTGGCCAAAATTTGCTCGTGGCTTTCGTTTCCTGGCGGGGCGCCAACTACGAAGACGCGATTATTCTTTCCGAACGCGTGGTGCAGGACGATCGTTTTACTTCAATCCATATTGAAGATTTTTCTTGCGATGTCAGAGAAACCAAGCTTGGTCCCGAAATTACGACCCCTGATATTCCCAATGTCGGCGAAGAGCGATTGAAAGATTTGGACGAGGAAGGTGTGGTGAGGATCGGCGCGGAAGTCGGGCCGAACGATATTTTGGTCGGAAAAATTTCACCCAAAGGCGAAGCCGATCTGACGGCGGAAGAAAGATTATTGCGCGCGATCTTCGGCGAAAAAGCGCGCGATGTCAAAGATACTTCGCTCCGATTGCCTCACGGCAAAAGAGGCCGGATCATCGGCATCAAAGTTTTTTCGCGCGAGAAAGGCGATAAACTTCCCGCCGGCGTCATCAAAACCATTCAGGTGGAAGTGGCCCAGCTCCGAAAAGTGATGGTGGGCGATAAATTGGCCGGCCGGCACGGCAACAAAGGCGTCATTTCCAAAATTTTACCGGTGGAAGAAATGCCTTATTTGGCCGACGGCACGCCGGTGGATATTATTTTAAATCCTTTGGGCGTGGCTTCCCGCATGAATATCGGGCAAATTTTGGAAACACATTTGGGCTGGGCGGCCCATGAGCTTGGTTTTCGGGCTTTGACGCCGTCGCTGGACGGAGCCAAAGAAGAGGATATAAAAGAAGAATTGAAAAAAACCGGTTTTCCGGAAAGCGGCAAGATCACTATTTTTGACGGCCACACGGGCGAAGCTTTCAAACAGCCGGTGACCGTGGGCTATATTTATATAATGAAGCTTCATCATTTGGTTGAAGACAAAATTCACATGCGTTCCATCGGGCCATATTCATTGATCACCCAACAGCCGCTCGGAGGCAAGGCGCAATTCGGCGGCCAAAGATTCGGCGAAATGGAAGTTTGGGCTTTGGAAGGTTATGGCGCCGCCCACACTTTGCAGGAAATGCTGACCATTAAATCGGACGACGTGATGGGCCGGGCGAACGCTTACGACGCGATTATCCGGGGGTTGCCGATCAAAACTCCCAACCTGCCCGCTTCTTTCAACGTTTTAATGTCGGAAATGAAAGCTTTGGGTCTGAATGTGGAATTGACAGGGATCAAAGAGCAGAAAGAGGAGGAAGAGAATACGGAGCCGAGGAATATGCAGAGTTGAAAATTAGAAGTGAAAAATTAAAAGTCAAAGTTTAAAATTAAAAGTTATTTTTATTCTTAAACTTTGAACTACTAACTTTGACTTTTCACTTCTAACTGATAACTTTTAACTTAATTTTGTGTCTTACAAAGTCACCGATTTTAACGCCATCAAACTGAAACTCGCTTCGCCCGAGGATATTTTGGGTTGGAGTCATGGGGAAGTAACGAAGCCCGAAACAATCAATTACCGCACGCAAAAGCCGGAAAAAGACGGTTTGTTTTGCGAACGGATCTTCGGTCCGGAAAAAGATTGGGAATGTTATTGCGGCAAATACCGCCGGATCCGCTACAAAGGCATTATTTGCGACAAATGCGGCGTGGAAGTGACGCGGGCGATCGTGTGGCGCGAACGGATGGGCCATATCGCCTTGGCTTCGCCGGTTTCGCATATTTGGTTTTTGCGCGGCGTGCCTTCAAAGATCGGTCTGATTTTGGATATGGGATTGCAAAATTTGGAAAAAGTTATTTATTTCGCCAGCTATTTGGTTATCAAGGTGGATGAAACCGCCCGCCAGAAAGCTTTGGAAGAAATTGACAAGGAATATAAATCAAAACTCAAAGAAATTCCCGCAAACGCCAATTTGCAGGAAAAAGTTTCGCTTAAAGAAATGCGCGACAAGTCCGTCGCCGAACTCAAGAATTTAAAACCATTAGAAACGCTTTCCGAGAACAGCTATTATGAATTAAGCATGAAATACGGGCAAGTTTTTGAAGCGAGCATCGGCGCGGAAGCGGTCAGAAAAGCCCTAAAACAAACCGATCTTTATGTTTTGCGCGAAGAGCTTTTGGCGGAAAAAGAAAATACTTCGGATCTCGCGCAGAAAAAAACCATCAAGCGCCTGAAGCTGACGGAAGCGATGATCCGCTCGGCTTTGCGGCCCGAATGGATGATTCTGACGGTTTTGCCGGTTTTGCCGCCCGATCTGCGGCCGATGGTGGCGCTGGACGGCGGCCGCTACGCCACTTCGGACCTGAATGATTTGTACCGCCGCGTGATCAATCGCAATAATCGCCTGAAAAAATTGATTGAGCTTAACGCGCCCGAGGTTATTTGCCGGAATGAAAAAAGAATGTTGCAGGAAGCGGTGGACGCTTTGATAGATAATTCCGCCCGCCGGGGGCAAGGTCCCGTGATGGCCGCCACCGGCCAAAAGCGCCAATTGCGGTCGCTCGCCGACATGCTCAAAGGAAAACAAGGAAGATTCCGCCAAAATTTGCTCGGCAAGCGCGTGGATTATTCAGGGCGTTCCGTGATCGTAGTCGGCCCGGAATTGAAATTTGATCAATGCGGTTTGCCCAAATACATGGCTTTGGAACTTTTTAAGCCCTTCGTGATCCAAAAGATTGTCGAGCGGGGATTAGCCCATAATATTCGCGGCGCGGGACATTTGATTGAACAGGAAATAGACGAGGTTTGGGCGATTTTGGAAGAAGTCATTCAAAACAAATACGTGCTTTTGAATCGCGCGCCGACGCTTCACCGTTTAGGCATTCAAGCTTTTCAGCCGGTTTTGATAGAAGGTTCGGCCATTCAAATCCATCCTTTGGTTTGTCAGGCATTCAACGCCGACTTTGACGGCGACCAGATGGCGGTCCATTTGCCTTTGACGGGCGAAGCCCAAAATGAAGCCGCGAAAATAATGCTTTCAGCTCAAAATCTTTTAAAGCCCGCCACGGGCGAGCCGATCGTTTCTCCGCGGCAGGATATGATCCTCGGTTGCTATTGGATGTCAAAAATGGAAGACGGCTTAAAGGGCGAGGGAAAACATTTCGTTTCTCCGGAAGAAGCGATCTTGAGATGGCAGTTCGGCGAGATTGACCTGCGGGCCAAGATCAAGCTCAAAACATCCTCGGTCAATTTTAAAAACTCCGCGGACAGATTTTTTGAAACTTGCGTCGGCCGGATAATTTTCAATCAAATTTTGCCGCCGGAAATCGGATTTTTAAATACCGATCTGAAGAAAAAAGCTTTGAATATTTTGGTGGCCGAGCTGATTGAAAAATGCGGCATCGGACGCACCGCGACAATTCTAGACCGGATAAAACAACTGGGTTTTGAATACGCCACTTACTCCGGTATTTCTTGGGGTATGGATGATTTGCAGGTGCCAATAGAGAAAAAAGAACTTTTGGCGCAGGCGGAAAAAGAAGTGGAAATCGTTCACGGCCAATACTTGGAAGGGTTGCTTACGCGCGAAGAACGGCGCAGCCGGATCATTGAAATTTGGTTTTCCATCGTGGATGAGCTCGGAAAATTGGTGATTAAAGAACTTAATCCGCACGGCCCGGTGCATTTGATGGTTGATTCGGGTTCCCGCGGTTCTTGGGGGCAGACCTCGCAGATGATGGGCATGAGAGGGCTCATGGTGAACCCGGCCGGCGAAATCATTGAATTGCCGGTGAAGAGCTCCTTCAAAGAAGGTTTGAATGTTTTGGAATATTTTATTTCCACTCACGGCGCGCGCAAAGGTTCTTCCGATACGGCGCTTCGCACTTCCACCGCCGGTTATTTGACGCGGCGCTTGGTTGACGTGGCGCAGGACTTGGTTGTGCGCGAAAGCGATTGCGGCGATAAAGAAGGGATTATGATTTGGCGGGAAGACGGAAAAGAGCTTGGGCGTTCGTTCACTTCGCGCCTTGTCGGCCGCGTGTCGTTGGAAGAAGTGCAAAAAGACGGCGAAGTGGTTGTGGCCAAGAATGCTTTGATTGATAAATACACCGCCGAGAAAATTGACAAAATGAATTTGGAAAGCTTGCGCGTGCGTTCGGTGGTTTCTTGCCAATCGCGCAAAGGCCTTTGCCAGATGTGCTATGGATACGATTTGGGCCGGAACCAGCTGGTCAAGCTCGGCGAAGCGGTCGGGGTTGTGACGGCCCAAGCCATCGGCGAACCGGGCACCCAGCTGACCATGAAAACTTTCCATACCGGAGGCGTAGCCGGCGGCGGCGACATTACGCAGGGCTTGCCGCGCGTGGAAGAGATTTTTGAGGCCCGTATTCCAAAAGGCAAAGCTCAAATGTCGGAAATTGACGGCAAAGTGGCGGAGATCCGGGAAGAAGGCTCTAGTAGGATAATCAAGATTATCGGCCAAGCGGAAATTGAATTACCCGGTATAAAGAAAAAAACAAAAACGATTAAATCTCTCAAAAAACCGGCTGACGCGTTGAAACTGATGGAAGAACAGGTGCGCGAGTATTCGGTGCCTCTGCGAGTGGGGATCTGGGTTTCCCAAAATCAGGAAGTCAAAAAAGGCCAACAGCTTTGCGAGGGCCATTTGGATCTGAAAGAACTTTTTAAACTGGCGGGCCGTTCGGCCGTCCAGCGCTATATTTTGAAAGAAGTGCAGACGATCTATACTTCCCAGGGGGAAGGCATCAATGACAAGCATATTGAAATAATTATTCGCCAGATGTTCTCGCGCTTGCGCGTGAAAGACCCGGGCGAAACCAATCTTTTGATTGGCCAAGTGGCGGAAAAACAGCGATTTTTGATAGAAAATGACCTTGCGCGGGAGAAGAAGATCAAACCCGCGATCGCCGGCCAATTATTGCTCGGTATCTCCAAAGTTTCTTTGAGCACGGAAAGCTGGCTCTCTTCCGCTTCTTTCCAAGAAACCACGCGCGTGCTCATTAACGCGGCGGTGCAAGCCAAAGAAGACCACTTGCGTGGCTTGAAAGAGAATGTGATCATCGGCCATCTCATTCCGGCCGGTACGGGGTTTAAGCCGTTGGAAGAAGGGGAAAAAGAGAAATAAAATTTTCATTTTGAAAAACCGCCCCGCGCTTTACGGGGCGGTTTTAGTTTGACATATTCTATTTAATCTGATAATATATAATATTCGTTAAGAGAGCGAAAAAAGTTTTTTAAAAATTCATTTTTTTAAACCCGGGAGGCGGCAAGTGGTGGATTTGGCGGTTTTGGAAGGCAAGAGAATCGTCGCCGTGGGCGGAGATTTAGGCGGGTGGAATGATACTTTGCCCGTGATTAACGAGCTTATTTATCTTGGCGCGCAGGTGAACATTTATTTTGACCCCGCGGGCGCGGCTTATCAAAAAGCCTTGAGAGATGGTCTCAAAGAGGGCGTGGATTTTGTAACGCGGGGTTTATATTTTCTTCAAAACAAACCCGACGCCATTCTTATCGGCGTCAGCGCCACCGCGATTAATTCTCAAATCGCTTGGACGTGCTTTGGCCGCGAAAATCGCATTCCGGTTTTCTGGGTGGAAGACATGTGGGGGACCGGAGAAATCAGGGAAGTGCGGGAAAAATTATTTCCCGTCTACGGCCCGGATATCATTTTTACGATGGACAATATCGCTTCTGATATTGTCAGTGCGTCCTGGCCCAAGGGAGTTTTGCCCGTCAAAGTCGGCAAGACCACCTTTGAAAGGCTCGGAGAAGTCCGCGAGATGAGAACGGAGGTTCGCGAATCGGTTCGCGGGCAACTCGGCGTGAAGGACAACGAGTTTCTCCTAACCTGGTGGTCGGGCGGAACGTCGCTGGAACGCGTGCGGGCGCAAATAGAAGCCGTTCTGCAAATCGCGACTGACGACCCGGAAGGAAAATTTTCCAAAATCATCGGCGCGCCCCGCTTTCATCCGACGCTTGATCGTTTCCCCTGTTCCGGCGAACTGACCGTCACCCAAGAACTTTTCACGGATTTTCTGGGTTTCGCGGTTGACGCTCGGAATTTTCCGGCCGAAGACCTGATTCTTGCTTCGGACGTCACGGTGGCTGATTGGGGCGGAAATGAAGGTCTTCGCTCAACCGTACTTGGCGTGCCCGCCATTGTCACTCTATTCCCGGACGATGACAAGGAAGCGCGGCTGGCCAGGGGCTATAATTTTGGCTTCCCGCCGCTCGTGGCTGCTTGCGCGGTTCTCGGCGTCGAGAGTTCCAACGAACTTCTTGACGCGGTAGAAAGGATGAGGGATCACCCGAGCTGGCGCGATTCGCTTCTGGAAAGAGGCCTGCCCTATCAAGCGATGGGCGTTCCCGGCGCCACCGCCAAGATCGTGGATAAGATCGCCGAGGTTCTCGCAACGCCGCCCAAATCCGCCCGATCTCGGCCAATAGTTCTTTTCCAACAGCGGTTCTTTTTTCAACAGAAACAGCCTCGTAAAACACGGGGCTGTTTTTTTATCCCCATACCAAATTTGGTGTGGGGATAAATTTGCTTGATTTTCATTAATTTTATATAATTATCCTGTATGGCTAAGAAATTCAAAAACGATTACAAAATCAAAAGGCCTAAAATCAATCTGGAGGATGAGGTGAAGAAGGGAATTATCGCGGTGCTGTTTTTTCTTTTGGCTTTAATCACAGTCTTAAGTTATTTCAATTTGGCCGGGGAAGCCGGCGCTTGGATCCATAATATTTTAGCCGCGCTTTTCGGCTGGGGCTATTTTTTGGTGCCTTTAGGTTTGATGCTCGCCGGCGCGGCGATCCTGCAATCACTTCATAAAGATATTTACGGCACGCCGTTCATCGGCATGGCTCTTTTTATTTTGAGCTTTCTGGGAATTCTGCAAATGTTTCTTTTAGGACGGATAGAAAATGGCCGCGGAGGAGGATATCTTGGCGTGGCGGTGGTTTGGCCGTTTCTTAAACTTTTGGGAGTCTACGCGAGTTATTCGATCTTATTTTGTTTGGTTTTAATCTCCCTTCTTATAATTTTTAACGCTTCGCTCAAAGAGATGTTCTTGAAAATTTTCGGCCGGAAAGATAGATCGGAATTTATTAAAGACGCTGATGGCAATAAAAAAGAAGTTAAGATGGCCGAAGAAAATTCGCCTTTCGGCTCGTTGATGAAAAGAATTATGCCCGCGCCTTCTTTTGAAGTGAAGGGGCTTGGCAGCGAGAAAAAAGAAAAAACGCCGGAACTTACCAAAGAAGAAAAAGCTTTAAGAAAGAAAGACGATTTACTGGTTCTTTCAAGCAAGATGGTTCTGGAGAATTATCAGTTGCCGTCGCTGGATTTGCTTGAACCGGATTCAGGAGAGCCGACCAGCGGCGATATTAAAGCCAATGCCAATATCATCAAACGCACTTTCCAGCATTTCGGCATTGAAGTGGAAATGGCGGAGGTAAACATCGGCCCGACGGTCACCCAATACACCTTGCGGCCGGCGCAGGGCGTCAAACTTTCGAAGATTACGACCTTGCAAAACGATCTGTCGCTGGCGCTGGCGGCCCATCCCATCAGAATTGAGGCGCCGATTCCCGGCCGTTCGCTCGTGGGCATTGAATTGCCCAATAAAGCCGCGACCAAGGTCCGTTTGCGCAATTTGCTTGAACAACCCGAATTCACGCAGGATCATAAACTTTTGACCTTGGGTGTCGGTCGGGATGTCGCCGGCGTGCCGGTTTTCGCGGGCTTGGAAAAAATGCCGCATATCTTGATTGCCGGCGCCACGGGTACGGGAAAATCCGTGTGTTTGAATTCCATAATTTTAAGTTTGCTCTATCGCCACGCGCCCAATTTTTTGAAATTGATTCTGATTGATCCCAAGCGCGTGGAATTTCCGATCTATAACGGCTTGCCCCATCTTTTGACGCCGGTGATTGTGGAGGCGGAAAAAACCGTCAATGCTTTGCGCTGGGCCGTGGCGGAAATGGAACGCCGTTTTGAGGTTTTGGCCGGAACGCAAACGCGCGATATCATGGCTTATAATAAAAAATTCATTGAGGGCGATTTGGAAGAGCCGATGCCTTATATCATAATCATCGTGGACGAATTGGCCGATTTGATGGCTTCGCACGGTCGGGAAATTGAAGCGACCGTGGTGCGATTGGCCCAGATGGCGCGGGCCGTCGGGATTC
>ERZ1292632.3781-Hain-H43-01um-R2-3781-length-11350-cov-7_pt1 | contig 11350 bp, 12 predicted proteins | sample MGYA00564407_ERZ1292632 | MGnify/ENA primary metagenome ERZ1292632 (study PRJEB36523, sample SAMEA6512637) | groundwater metagenome | collected 2019-01-08 | study: AquaDiva: Metagenomics assemblies of 32 groundwater samples
GAAGGGTTTGGGGTGGGGGCGAGCCTCCAATGCTGCGTCATCTGGATAGCCCCCACCCCCGGCCCCTCCCCTGAAGGGGAGGGGTGACTATCTCGACAAAGGCCAAGACATGACCCGCAAATCCCTCTTCCTCGCCACCATCCTCGCCTGCGCGGCATTCCCGGCCCAGGCCGAACCCGTCCTCCTCATCTCGATCGACGGACTGCGCCCCGGCGACGTGACGGAGGCGCAGAAGCGTGGGCTAGCGATCCCCAATCTCCGCCGCTTCCTGACCGAGGGCGCCCATGCGAGCGGCGTCACCGGCGTGCTGCCGACGCTGACCTATCCCAGCCATGTGACGCTGATGACCGGCACGGCGCCCGCGACCCACGGCATCTATGCCAACACGACCTTCGACCCCACCAATATCAACCAGGGCGGCTGGTACTGGTATGCGTCGGACATTCAGGTGCCGACCCTCTGGGAAGCCGCGACCAAGGCGGGCCTTTCCACCGGCAACATCCACTGGCCGGTCAGCGTCGCGGCCAAGGGCGTGACCTGGAACCTGCCGCAAATCTGGCGCACCGGCCATCCCGACGACGCCAAGCTGCTCGACGCGCTTGCGACGCCGGGCCTGCGCGACGAGCTGGAGACGGCGGTGGGCGAGCCTTATGCCATGGGCATCGACGAAAGCCTGCCCGGCGACCAGAAGCGCGGCCGCTACGCCGCTGCCCTCATCGACGCGCACAAGCCCCAATTCCTGACCGTCTATCTGACCGCGCTCGACCATGAGCAGCATGAGAAGGGGCCGGACTCGCCGGACGCCAAGGCGGTGCTGGAAAAGATCGACGCGATCGTCGGCGATCTCGTCGCCGCCGAGCGCAAGGCGCATCCCGACGCGGTGATCGCGCTGGTGAGCGACCATGGGTTCGAGGCGACGCACACCGCGATCAACCTCTTCCGCCCCTTCATCGACGAAGGGCTCATCACGCTGGACAAGGACGGCAAGGTCGCGTCCTGGACCGCCATGCCATGGATCGCCGGCGGTTCGGCGGCGATCATGCTCGCCCGGCCGGGCGACGAGCCGACCAGGGCGAAGGTCAAGGCGCTGCTCGACAAGCTCGCCGCCAACCCCGCCAACGGCATCGCCAAGGTCGCGACCACCCGCGACGTGGCGCAACTGGGCGGCAATCCGCGCGCGACCTTCTACGTCAATCTGATGCCCGGCTTCGTCACCGATATTTTCCGGGGCGCGGCCGCGCCGCTCATCGCGCGCAGCCCGGTCAAGGGGATGCACGGCTATTTCCCTGGCCCCGCCAATCTTCAGGCGACCTTCCTTGTGATGGGCAAGGGCGTCGCCAAGGGCAAAGACCTGGGCCAGATCGACATGCGCGCGATCGCCCCGACCCTCGCCCGCGTCATGGGCGCGGACCTGGAGGCAGAAGCCGAGCCGCTCGCGCTGCAATAGATATTGAATCCTTCCGACTTCTTGTTCCCCGGCGCATGCCGGGGTCCAGTTCGGAGCGTGCGACTGGACCCTGGCGTTCGCCGGGGAACAGCATCCTCGCCCCTACCCGCGCCTGACGAACCGTAAGAAAAACGCAGCAAAAGCGTCACCCCGCCGCCCCGAAGCGGTTATTTTGCTGCAACGCAACCGTAAGCGCGGCGTCATGCTGGCTGGCTATTCGACGCCAATGACTGCGATCCACCCCCGCCTCGTCCGCATCCCCGCCGCCGACAAGGCGCGGCTGCGGCTGCTCTTCCTCGCCAAACATGCCTGCGCCGATGGCGCGCCCGACGCGCAGGATGGCAATCATGCCGTCTATCATCATGAGCTGCGCACCACGCTGGAGGGGATCGGCCTCGATGTGGCAGTCGCCAACAGCTATGAGTCGCTGTTCGATCGGCCCGATGTCGATTTCGTGGTCACCCTGCTCAATCGGGGCGGTTTCCAGAATAGCGAGATGCTCGCCCCCCTGCTGCTGAGCTGGCGCTCCGTGCCGTTCCTGGGCGCATCGCCGATCGTGCGCGGGCTTTCCGACGACAAATATCTGAGCAAGCTCATCGCCCGCGCGCGCGGCGTCGCGACCATGCCGGCGCAGCTCTTCCGGCGCGGCGGCCTGTTCGACGCCCCGGCGTTCGAGGCGGAGCGGCTGGTGGTGAAGCCCAACGCTTCGTCCGCCTCCTGGGGCCTCAAGATGGTCGATGGCTGGGCGCAGGCGCGCGACCATGCCGAAACTTTGTTCGCACTCGGCCATGACGTGCTGGTGGAGCAATGGGCGCCGCTGCTCGACGTCGCCGTGCCGGTCGTGGGCGGCAGCGCGGGCGCGCCCTGGATCTTGCCGCCGATGATGTATGTCCCCGCCGATCCGCGCCGCGAGCGCAGCTATGAGGAGAAGCGCGGCCTGGTCGATGCCGGGGACGATCCGCTGGTGCTGGTCGAGGACGCTGACCTGCGTGCCCGGCTCGAAGCGATGACCCAGCGGCTGCTGCCCGAACTCTGGCCGTTCGATTATGGCCGCTTCGAATTTCGCTACGATCCGGCGAGCGGGCAGATTTTGTTCATGGAAGTGAACCTGTCCTGCAATCTCTGGTCGAAAAAGACGATTTCGCGCGCCGCCGCCTCGATCGGGGTCGATCATGCCGCGCTCGTGGAAACCATCGTCGGCCACAGCCTGGCGCGGCACGGCCTGCTCACCGCCCTTCCCGCGCGGGAAGCCGCCTGATGTCCGCGCGCACCACCGCCCCCACAACCGCCCCCACCACCGCCATCGTGCTCGCCGGACGCCGCGACGGCGCGACCGATCCGCTCGCGCGGGAAGCCGGCGTCACCCATAAATGCCTCGTCCCGGTCGCCGGGCGGCCGATGCTGCTCCATGTGATCGAGGCGCTGGCCGGCACTGCCCGCATCGGCGAGATTCGCGTCGTGATCGAGGATCCCGCGATCCTGGCGCGCCTCCCCGCGCTGCGCGGCCTGATCGCCAATGGCCGGGTGACAGGGGTCGCGGCGCAGCCCAACCTTGTGGACTCGGTGCTCGCCGGGGCGGACGGTGCGGCCTTCCCGCTGTTCATCACCACCGCCGACAATGTGCTGCTCAGCCCGCCCGCGATCGAGGAGATGCTCGCCAGCTGCGCTGCCGCCCAAGCCGACGCCGCCGTCGCCTTCGCCCGGCGCGACTCGGTGCTGGCCGCGCACCCGGAGGGGCAGCGCAAATTCTACCGCTTCGCCGACGACAGCTATTCCAACTGCAACAGCTATTGGCTGCGCGACCCCACCGCGCTCAAGGCGGCGGAAACCTTCCGCACCGGCGGCCAGTTCGTGAAGCACCCGCTGCGGATCGTCGGCGCCTTCGGCCTGCTGAACCTGATCCGCTTCCGCTATGGCATCGGCACGCTGGCGGACACGTTCGCCCGCTTTTCCCGGCGCTTCCGCATGACGATCAGCCCGGTGATCCTGAGCGACGGAGCGGTCGCGATCGACGTCGATCATGCCCGTTCGCGCCGCGTCGCCGAAGCGGTGATGGCGGACCGCACGATGCTGGCCCAAGCGGCGGAGTAACCTTGCTTACCCAGCGCGCGCTGCCGGTCCGCCCCGACCGGACGAACAGCCTGCTCGCCCTCTATCATGACGGGCTGGCGCGGCACTGGCCGGCGTCGCGCCGGCTGGCGGGCCATGCGCTCTGGGCGGCGGGCCGGGGCGGCTGGAGCCCGGCCGAGCAGCTTTATCTCGGCGAACAGGTGCGCGCCCATGGCCTCAGCATGCGCGACCGCAAGGGGCTGCACCGCCTGCTCAATGGCGGGGCTTTCCCCTTGAGAGTCAACCCATTGAAAAACAAGCAATTATTCGCCGAACGGGGGCATGGCCTGCCGCTGCCCGACGCTTGGGACGGCCGCACCGACCTGCGCCACTGGCTGGAGGGACAGCAGGACATCATCGCCAAGCCCAGCTTCCGCTCAAAAGGCCAGGGAGTCGAGCGCTTTACCCGCGAAGGCGCGCTCTGGCGGAGCGGTGAAAAGCGTCAAACAGCTGTCCCACTCGCTGTTCGCTTAAGCGCGCTGGCGCGGCGCGGCGGCGTCATCCAGACCCGCCTGCCCACCCATGGCGCGCTTGCCGATCTGTCGCCCGGCGCGCTGCCGACGCTGCGGGTCGTCACCTGCGTGGACGGCGCAGGCGTGGCCCGGGTCTGCGCGACGGCGCTGCGCCTGTCGGCCGGCGGGCCGCGCCCGGTCGACAATTTCAACGCCGGCAATCTGGTGCTGGCGGTCGATGCGTCGGGCCGGTGCGGCCCTGCCTGGCGGAGCGGCGGCAACGCCGCCCCGCCCTCCCGCCACAGCCGCCATCCGCTGACCGGCGCGGCCATCGAGGGCGCGACCCTGCCCGATCATGACGCCGCCCTGGCGCTGGCGATCGCGGCGCATGATCGCTTCCGCGACGGCTTCACCGTCATCGGCTGGGACATCGGCATCACCGCCGCCGGCCCGGTGCTGATCGAGGGCAACTGGAACCCCGGCACCGACATACTCCAGCTGGTCGAAGGGCGCGGCCTGTCGCAAAGCCCGCTCGGCGCGCTCTATCGCGACGCCCTTGCCCGCCTCTCGCCCGATGTCTGGCGCAGCGCCCGCGCGGTGGAACGCGAGCCAAGGTGAGGATCGCCCTCTATGTCCATGCCCTCGCCGCGACGGGGGTGGTGCGCAATGTCCGCCTGCTCGCGGCCGACTTCGCCCGGCGCGGCCATGATGTGACGATCGTTACGGCGCTGCCCGGCGGGGAGGGCGTCGACGGGGTGCCGCACCGGGCGCTGCTGCCGACCGCCGGCGGCGGCCGCCTGCTCCAGAAATGGCGGGCGATGCCACGCCTCAACGCCTGGCTGCGAGCGGCCCGGCCGGACATTCTCCTTTCGGCGGGCAATCATGGCCATCTCACCGCCTGGGCGGGCAGCCGGGGGATCAGCGGACTGCGCCGCATCTACCGCATCAGCAACGATGTCGCGCGCAGCGCCGCCGGAGCGATCGGCGCGCGCGGCCGCCGGCGGCGCGGGATCATGCCGCGCCTGCTGGCGGCGGACGCGGCGCATCTGGTGCTGGTATCGCCAACGCTGCGCGAAACCCCCGCCTTCGCCCGCGTGCTCGACGCCGGCCGGGCGACCATCATCGAAAACGGCATCGACATTGCCGACGCGCGCCGCCGGGCGGAGGGGCCGCCGCCGCACCCCTGGCTGACCGACCCCATCCCCGTGATCCTCGCCATCGGCCGCCTCGCCGCGCAGAAGAATTTCGCCACCCTGATCGAGTCGGTCGCCCTGGCGCGGCGCGAGCGGCCCGCGCGGCTCGTCATCTTGGGCGCAAGCCGCGACGATATGGCGCAGCGGCTGCGCGCCCACGCCGATCGGCTGGGCATGGCGGACGCCCTGCTGCTGCCGGGCGCGGTCGCCAATGTCTTTCCCTGGCTCGCCCACGCCAGCGCCTTCGCCCTCCCTTCGCTCTGGGAGGGATCGCCCAACGTCCTGCTGGAGGCGATGGCGATGGACCTGCCGATCGTCGCCGCGCGCAGCGCCGGCAGCGCGCCTGCGATGCTGGGCGACGGACGCTATGGCCTGCTGGTCGATCCCGATGATCCCGCCGCCATGGGCCGAGCGCTGCTGACCCAGATCGATCCCGCCACCGCCCTTCGCCCCGGCGACCGCATTGCGGCCTACAGCCTCACCGTCACCACCGATGCCTGGGCCGGCGTGATCGAGGCGCTTGCCTAGCGTCAATCATTTCTGTCCCCGCCATCAGCATTGCTTGCAGGACGATTCTCTATAAGATCGATAGATAGAGCCGAGCGAATCGGGCGTCAGCATGATGCGGAGGATGGATGCAGGACGATCAGCCCCAGGGATTGTTCGACCGGTGGCGCAGCCGCCTGACGCAGACTTTGCTCCGCGAGCCGGCGGTGGTGCTGATCGATTGCGATGCCGACGCGCTGCTGCGCGCCGCCGAAGCCGCCGGACGGGCCGGCACCTCTCCCGAAACGCTGCGTTGAGCGCACCAGCCTTGCCCTGACGCGGCTTCATGGACATGAGGCGCAAGGCCCTTTTCTGTATCAGGAGATATGATGAGCAGCACGCCTCGCGCCACCAGCCGCGCCGTCGAACCCTTGTTCCTGGAGCGCTGGTCGCCCCGCGCGTTCGACGCCAGCGCGATCCCCCAGGCCGATCTCGACACGATGTTCGACGCCGCGCGCTGGGCGCCCTCGGCCTATAACTATCAGCCTTGGCGCTTCCTCTACGCCCATCGGGACAGCGCCGATTGGCAGCGTTTCATGGGCGTTCTCGTGCCCTTCAACCAGGATTGGGTAAAGACCGCCTCGGTCATCGTCTTCATCCTGTCCGACACGCTGATGGCCGCGCCGGGATCGGACAATTACAAGCCCTCGCACAGCCATAGTTTCGATGCCGGCGCGGCCTGGGCGCTGCTCGCCTTGCAGGCGACGCGGCTCGGCTATCACGCCCATGGCATGACCGGGGTGGATTTCGACGCGGCGCGGCAGGAACTCGCCGTTCCCGACCGCTACCGTATCGAGGCGGCGGTGGCGATCGGGCGGCAGGGCGACAAGTCGGTCCTTCCCGAACCGCTTCAGGCGAACGAAGTGCCGAGCGGCCGCAAGCCGATCGAGGATTTCGCCTTCGCCGGAAACTTCCCGGCCTGATTCGGCCGCTTGCAGAAGCAATTTATATTAGGCAACATGAACGAAGGTGTCGCATCCGCGACGCCCTTGTTCATGTGGCTGGCAAATCCATGTCCCTGTCCGAAATGATCGCCGGTAGCGCCGTCGCGGCCGTGCTGACCAATCCGCGCCTCCCCGACAATCCGATCGTCGAGTGCAACGAGGCGTTCCTGGCGCTGACCGGCTATGACCGGGACGAGATTGTCGGGCGCAACTGCCGCTTCCTGGCCGGCGACGTGCAGAATTGCGCGCAGACGCAGGAAATCCGGGCCGCCATTCACGAACGCCGCCCGCTGCTGGTGGAACTTCAGAATTACCGCAAGGACGGCAGCGCTTTCCGCAATGCGCTGATGATCGCGCCGATCTTCGGGCTGGATGGCACCGTCAATTATTTCCTGGGCTCGCAAATGCCGGTCGAAGGACCGCGCGACAACGATGCGTCCCGCCGCATCGACGCGCTGACCGACCGGCAGCGCGCGGTGCTGATGGCGATGGCCGAAGGACGGCTCAACAAGCAGATCGCCTATGACCTTGGCCTCACCGAACGCACGGTGAAGATGCACCGCGCCGCGATGCTGAAGGCGCTGGGCGTCCGCACCGCCGCCGAAGCGATCCGGCTGGCGATCGAGGCGGGATATTGAGCCTCCCGCCCCGACCCGGACGGATCAGTCGCGCAGCAATTCGTTGATGCCGGTCTTGGACCGGGTCTGCGCGTCCACGCGCTTCACGATCACCGCGCAATAGAGGCTGGGGCCGGGCGTGCCGTCGGGCAGCGGCTTGCCGGGCAGCGATCCGGGCACGACCACGCAATAGGGCGGCACCTGCCCCATGAACACTTCGCCCGTCGCGCGGTCGATGATCTTGGTCGACTGGCCGATGAAGACGCCCATCGACAGCACCGATCCCTTGCCGATGCGCACGCCCTCGACCACTTCGGAGCGCGCGCCGATGAAACAATCATCCTCGATGATGACGGGATCGGCCTGGAGCGGCTCGAGCACGCCGCCGATGCCGACGCCGCCCGACAGGTGGACATTCTTGCCGATCTGCGCGCAGCTGCCCACCGTCACCCAGGTGTCGACCATCGTGCCTTCGTCCACGAACGCGCCGATATTGACGAAGCTCGGCATCAGGATGACGTTCCTGGCGATATGCGATCCGGCGCGCGCGAAGCTGCCCGGCACGGCGCGGAAGCCGGCGGCGCGGAACGCGGCCTCATCCCAGCCGGCGAACTTGCTCGGCACCTTGTCCCACCAGTGGCCTGCGCCGGGGCCATTGTCGATCATCGCATTGTCATTGAGGCGGAAGGACAGCAGCACCGCCTTCTTCGCCCATTGATTGACCTGCCAGCCAGCCTCGGTGGGTTCGGCGACCCGCAGTTCGCCCTTGTCCAGCAGCGCGAGCGCCCGGTCCACCGCCTGACGCACCTCTCCCTGGGTTGAAAGGCCGACATTGGCCCGGTCCTCCCAAGCGGCGTCGATGGTGGCGATCAAGTCGTGGCTCATGGTTATTTCCCCAATATGTCGGCCAGAAATGGCGTCAGATGGTCGGTTTCGTAATCGATGAAATCGGGATGATGGTCGTGCCCGCCGGCTTCCGAGCCGTTATTGACCCAGATGGTCGTCATGCCGATCGCCTTGGCGGGCTTCAAATTGCGGGCCATATCCTCGAAGAAGGCGGCGCGGGTCGGTTCGACGCCATGGACGCGGCAAAGCTCGGCATAGCCCGACGGATCGGGCTTGGGCACATATTGGCAGGCGTGGATGTCGTGGATCAGCTCGAACGCTTGGGCGAGACCGAGCTTGTCGAGCACGCGCCCGGCATAGGCCGCGTCACCATTGGTGAAGATGAGGCGGCGGCCGGGCAGCGCAGCGATCGCCGCGTTGAGTGCCGGATCGACCTCCAGCCGGTCCATCGAAATATCATGCACATAGTCGAGAAAGTCGCGCGGCTCGATGCCATGATGGCGCATCAGCCCGGCAAGCGTCGTGCCATGCTCGATGAAGTAGCGCTTCTGCGTCTCCCGCGCGACTTGCGCGTCGCAACCGAGCAGACCCTGGATGAACTCGCCCATCTTGATGTCGATCAGCGCGAACAGGTCCGCCTTCGCCGGATAGAGCGTATTGTCCAGATCGAAGATCCAGCAATCGATATGGGCGAGGTCCGCACGCATGGCCGCGCCCTAGAGCGAGGCGGGGGAGAGGGCAAGTCAAGTTCCTCCCCCAGGCAAGCTGGGGGAGGAATGGTCAACACCCCGGCGCTTCACTATCCTCATAGAAAAGCTGCACCGCCGCCCAGGCATCCTCCGCCGTCTCCACCCAAGTCAGCAGGTTGAGGTCTGCGGGCGAGATCACGCCTTCGTCCGCCAGCGCCTCGAAATCCACCACCCGCGTCCAGAAATCCTTGCCGAACAGCAGGATCGGGATGGGCTTCATCTTGCCGGTCTGGATCAGGGTCAGCAGCTCGAACATCTCGTCGAACGTGCCGAAGCCGCCGGGGAACACCGCGAGCGCGCGGGCGCGCAGCAGGAAGTGCATCTTCCGCAGCGCGAAATAGTGGAACTGGAAGCTCAGCTCCGGGGTCACGAAGCGGTTGGGCGCCTGTTCGTGCGGGAGGACGATGTTCATGCCGATCGTCGTCTGGCCGACATCGGCCGCGCCGCGATTGGCCGCTTCCATGATCGACGGGCCGCCGCCCGAGCAGACGACGAAGTGGCGGCAGCCTTCTTCGGTCACCGGATATTGTGCCGCGATCCGCGCCAGCTTGCGTGCTTCCTCATAATAGCGCGCCTTCCGCCCGAGATTCTCGGCGATCCGCTTCTGCTCGGCCGTCTGCGCGGCGTCGATCCGCGCCTGCACCTGATCGGGCTCGGGAATGCGGGCGGAGCCGTAGAAGACGAAGGTCGAATCGATCCGCGCCTCGTCCATCAGCAACTGAGGCTTGAGCAGCTCCAGCTGGAAGCGAACCGGGCGCAAATCCTCGCGCAGCAGGAACTCCGTGTCCTGGAAGGCGAGACGGTAGGCGGCGCTCTGCGTCTGGGGGGTGCCGACCTGCTTCTTGGCGTCCACCGCCTCTTCGCGGGCGGGGCGGAATTTGCGCTCTTCGATCTCTTTTTTCGTCATTCCGGCGAGTTAAGGGCCAAAGATGACTCTGCCAAGGCCATCAGCGGCAAAATGCCCCGCGCCCGCCCATATCGAAATGGAAATGGTCATGATGGGCTGCATTATAGTCGGGGCTCAGCACCGTGCTGAACCGCTTGCAGGCGCTGGCATGGACGAGCGCTAGGAACTGGCGCGTCTGCCGGTCGCCGGTCCACCCCTGCTCCACCGTGATCCGCCGCCCGTCGGACAGGACGAAGGCGCTGACGTCGATCGCATTGCTGTGGGCATGTTCGGACAGCTTGCCGCTGCCCGCGATCGGCCGGCAATTATAGGTGCCGAAGGTCTCGATCTTTTCGATCTCGGTTCCGAAGACCAGCCGGGCGGCGGGCTGAACGCCATAGCGCGCCCAGGCCGCGAAATTGGCGGCGAGATTGCAGGTCATCGCGCCAAGATTGGTCGCCGGCACGCCGATGTCGAGCAGCTTGACGCTGCCGATCGCGCTGCATCCGCCGCCGAAGCTCCGATCAGGGAGCGGCGTGAAAGCCACCGCCTGCGATTCGAGTTTCGCGAAACATTGGCGGGTTTCGAGCGCCGGCTGGGCGGGCGGGCGCTGCACCACCGCGCGCGGCGGGGGACTGTGCGCCACCCGCCCGCGCGGCACGATCTCGCCGCCGCACGCGCTCAAGGCCAGCGCCAGAAGCGCGGCCGCGCCGGCGTTCCCCACCGGCGGCTTCCGTTTCGCCCATCCGCTCATGGGGACCAAGCCTACGCCCGCCCCTTTTCCCGAAGGTTAACGCAGCCTTCGGTTCGTCCCATTTTGCGGGCATCCTTGACAGGCCGGCCGAAATCTTTAGGGCGGCCGGCGGGCCACGCGGTCCCAACGCCGCGCGTGCTCTCTGCAAGGAGACGCATACATGACTGACCTCGCCGCCGCAGACGCCACGATTGCGCCTGCCGCCAAGCCCGCCACCACACCGGCGCGCCCCTTTTTCTCGTCCGGTCCCTGCGCCAAGCCCCCGGGCTGGAGCGCTGACAAGCTGAGCGCCGAATCGCTCGGCCGCTCGCACCGCGCGAAGATCGGCAAGACCCGCCTCGCTTATTGCATCGATCTGATGCGCGAGATTTTGCAGCTCCCCGACACCCACCGGATCGGCATCGTGCCCGGCTCCGACACCGGCGCGTTCGAAATGGCGATGTGGACGATGCTGGGCGCGCGCCCGGTGACGACGCTCGCCTGGGAAAGCTTCGGCGAAGGCTGGGTGACGGACGCGGCCAAGCAGTTGAAGCTCGACCCCACGGTCATCCGCGCCGATTACGGCCAGCTGCCCGACTTGACGACCGTCGATTTCAGCGCCGACGTGCTGTTCACCTGGAACGGCACCACGTCGGGCGTGCGCGTGCCCAACGCCGACTGGATTCCAGCGGATCGCAAAGGGCTGACCTTCGCCGACGCCACCAGCGCGGTCTTCGCTTACGAGATCGACTGGACCAAGATCGACGTCGCCACCTTCTCCTGGCAGAAGGTGCTGGGCGGCGAGGGCGGCCATGGCGTGCTGATCCT
>ERZ1292632.2349-Hain-H43-01um-R2-2349-length-15965-cov-15_pt2 | contig 11348 bp, 16 predicted proteins | sample MGYA00564407_ERZ1292632 | MGnify/ENA primary metagenome ERZ1292632 (study PRJEB36523, sample SAMEA6512637) | groundwater metagenome | collected 2019-01-08 | study: AquaDiva: Metagenomics assemblies of 32 groundwater samples
ATTCTGCTCGCTATAATAAACCAATGATAAACAGGAAAATAATCGTCTTTGCGTCAATTATTATCGGTATTTCTTTTTTAACGATTGGCCTGCCTAAAAACCCTTCTTCTCAAAAAGAGGAGCTTTTTACTATCGAAAAAGGCGAGGGTTCTAAAGGCATCGCTGCCAACCTAGAAAAAGATGATATGATTTGGTGGACCTATCTTTTCCGCGCCTACGTATCGGCCAGAGGCACCTCTGAGAAATTACAGGCCGGCACTTACCGGATTTCTCCCTCAATGAGTATCCTGACGCTGGCCGAGAAGTTCGCTTCGGGAGACGTGGCCAAAGAAACTGTTACCATTCCCGAGGGCTTTACCTCAAAACAAATTCTTCAAAAACTCCAACTGCTCCAATTAGCGAGAAACGATCTCGCTAATTTAGCGGCGCTGCAAGAACGCGAGGGATATCTTTTCCCCGATACATACAAGATTCCCTACGATCTGGAACTTGCCAAGGTTATTAAAATGATGACGGATAATTTTGATAAGAAGACGGCGGAACTAAAAATAACTCCTCAAATTATTGTAATGGCCTCAATTCTGGAGAAAGAAGTTAAAACCAAAGAAGAAAAAGAGCTAGCCAGCGGTCTTCTTTGGAAAAGAATAAGAGCTGGCTGGCCGCTTCAGGTTGATGCTGACATGTGGACGTATGAAAACAGGGGACTGCCCGAAAAGCCTATCTGCAACCCGGGGCTTGAAAGTATTGAAGCTGCGATTTCGCCCAAAGACAGCCCTTACTGGTTTTATCTTGCCACGCCAGAAGGGAAAACCATTTTCAGCAAAACTTTAGAGGAGCACAATATCGCCCGTGCGAAATATTTGAAATAGACCCACGATTATTGACAAAAAGATACCATGTGCTATGATATCTCTACGAGAGTTCCTTTAATTCGTGGCGATGAAATCGGAGATTATCGTCACTTTATAGATAATAAAATAGATAAAAAATAAAATGCTGGAGGAGGGCAAGAAAAATGAACGACGGGAGTATTTTAAGGATAAACCGAGACTCATGGCACTACCGCCTATATCAATATTGGCAAAACACGGGTGTGAGAAATTGGCCGGGGTACAAAGAAAATCTCTGCCATTACTGCAGAGTGGTGGTCTTCTGGGCGCCGATAACATGGCTCGTTTCAGCCAAGCTCTGGGGGTTTTGCAGACCCTGGACAATTCCGTACCTCGCACTCGGAGTCGCCACCCTTATTCTTTCCGGATCCAAAGTCGGTTTCATCATGATGTTTTACGCGACAATCGTGCTGTCGATTGACTCATGGCCGATCTTAAAGAGAAAATGGCAGTCGGCCCGGAAGCTAAGCGAGTGGGAAAATAGACACGAAGTGGGTTATAAAATACTTATCGGAGTGCTTATTCTTCTAATCTTGGGTGGGATAGCGGGGTTAATAATTCTAATAGTTATAAATCCCGTAGCCTCTATAATCGTAGCGGTCGTAGCGGCTTTGCTGGTCGCTATAATATTCTTAATCCGCTACTGGATTCGTCATATAGGCGATAAATATCTAGTCGAGGAACCAACCCAACTTGAAATACCCACATTTATAAAATCCGCGCTAAAAAACGTGGGCGAGGGAGCGACACTGGCGGGCCATTATGTCGCCGCCAGGAAGCACAAGATTTGCCCCTTTATCGAGTTTACTTAGACGGAATTATTCTCCGATAGTTCTGTCATCACGAAGTCGGGGTAGAGGATTATTATATCCAATACCCCGGCAATCTCCCAAGTAAGTGTTCAAAAAAAGATTTACTTAGGACAAGGAATCACCCGTTCGATTTACTCAGGGTGGTTTTTTGTTAATAGGTATTGACACAAAAATAGAGAGGTGATATTATTGAACCATCCATAGACAGCCCCGACGTAAAGTCGGGGAGCCGACCGAAGCGTCGGCTCGGGCGAACAGTAAGTCCTGCCGAGGATAAAATGAAAGAGGCCGGACCTCTTTCAAATATTCGTCTGTGGAAACACAGATTTTTTTGTTAATATAACTTAAATTCATGGCATTAACTAAAGCAAAAAAACAAGACATTATCAGCGACTTGAAAGAAAAAGTCGACAAACAAAAAGCGATTGTTTTTACTTCAATCACCGGATTAAAGGTTAAAGACCTTACCAGTGTGAGGAAACTGATGAGAAATAAGGATTGCGAGCTGAAAGTAGCTAAAAAATCCCTGATCTCCAAAGTTTTCCAAGGTAAAAAGATCGACTTTGACGCAAAAAAGCTGGAGGGCGAGGTGGCCTTAGGATTCGGCTACAAAGACGAAGTCATGCCCTTCAAAACCCTTTACGACTTTGCGAAAGACCACGAAAACTTGAAAATCTTAGGCGGAATTATGGGCGCGGATATCTTAGATAAGATTAAAGCCATTGAATTCGGACAAATGCCGACCAAAGAAGAGCTTTTAACAAGATTTATGGTCAACGCTTTACAGGGCAGCTTAAGAAAATTCGTTTACGCATTATCACAAATCAAAGGTCAGGAATAACAATTTACAATTAACAATTAATCAATTAACAAAAATATGGCAGACGAAATCAAAATAGAAGTTTCCGAAGAGGGAAAAAAGATGATCGAAATGATCAAGGGCATGAAGATTGCCGACTTAAACAATGTGGTTAAGGCAATCGAACAGGAATTCGGCGTTTCAGCCCAAGCCCCGGTAGCCGCAGCCTCCGCCTCCGCTGGAGCTACGGCGGACAAGGAAGAAAAAGCTTCCTTCAATATTGAATTAAAGGAAGTCGGAGCAAAGAAGATCGAGATAATTAAGATAGTCAGGGATTTGACCGGCAAAGGTCTGAAGGAAGCGAAAGATTTGGTGGATGCGGCCGCAATCGCTCCTCAAATGGTGAAAGAAAACGCCAAGAAGGAAGAAGCGGATGAAATCAAAAAGAAATTCGAAGCGGCCGGAGCTAAAGTAGAGTTAAAGTAAGAAATGTTTCATTTCTTGATTTCCACGCCTACGGCGTGAAAATTAATATTAATTACTTCAAGTACTGCTTTACTGAATTTTGCAGAAAGAGGGCATCGTCTCTGAGAGGCGACCCTCTTTTTGTTAAGGGAGATAATATCTGCAAAGCCTCTTCAAAAAGCGCCTTAGCCTGGCCGTCTTCTTTTATAATCAACAGACTTTCGGCCAACATGGCTTTCGACTGGGCTTCGTTTAATTTCGCTTGAGCATTTCTTAATTCCTGGATGCGCTCGCCACGGAAAACATAATAAAAGGTTAAGAGAACCAAAATCAATCCTGCGACTAGAATCACCTGTTTCCGAACGGCTCTAAAATTAATTTTAGGAAGCTTGGGAAGCCTAGGTAAAGTAGGCAAACTCGGCTTAGTTAATTTAGGGATCTTAACTTTCAAAATCTTTAGGTGGAGGAGATTGAAAAAACGCGTAAATAGCCTAAGGAGGTTAAAAGACAAAGAAAAGCTCGGCAAATCATTCTGTATGGTCACGGTCTGTTTCGACTCATTTTCGCCGGTCACCATTAGAACAAGACAAACTCCCGAAATATTGGACAGGGGACTAGAATGAATCTTAAGAACTTGCTTGAGCTCTTTTTCATTAGAGGTTTTGCCCAGTTCGCCTAAAAATTTCTGCTTTTTACCCAAACTAGCTAAAATCCTTTTATTTAAAATGATAATTTTATCTCCCTGGGCTAATTTCCCTCCAGCCATGCTACCGAAAACCTTTAAGGGATCGGGGTGGCTTCCTCCCGGAAGCCCTGTTTCCAAATTCTGGCTAAGATCCATTAATTCATTACCTCTGACTAAAAAGATTTTGATATCGCCGACTTTGGCAAAATTGAGCACCGGATCTTTAAAACTGATAACGCTGAAATTCAAATTACCCATCCAACCGACGTTGCCGTTTTTTGATTCTTGGCTCAAAAATTCATTGCCTTTCTTCAAAGCCTCCCCTAAGCTCGCTTCGCATGATTTTTTAAGGCCCGAGGCATAATACTCTTTTTTAATAGCCGACGAAAGATTAGCTAAAAAATGAGTGTTTTGCGGTAAGGCCTGAGTTAGCTCTCCTGCCACGTATAAATTGCCCAACCTCTGCTCATAGATATTAGAGGGAGTATAAATGAAACTCGTCAAAAAGATATCGTCTCTCTTCTTGGGATTGAAATAAAGCTCAAAGACTTGCATGTGATTACTCTATTATACTAATAAATTACATCGCATCAATAGTGACTAACAAAAAATCACCCGTTCGATTTACTCAGGGTGGTTTTTTGTTTCTAAGGTATTTTATTCAACTCTTCTGGTATATTCTCCCGATTCGGTATTGACTTCGATCATATCGCCCTCTTCCACGAACAGGGGAACGGAAACCTGGACACCGGTTTCGAGAGTAACTATTTTCGTGCCTCCTTGGGCGCTATCGCCCTTTACTCCCGGAGGAGCTTCGGTAACCTTCAGTGAAATTTTAATCGGCAAAGAAACGCTGACAATTTTTTCGTTGAAAATAATAGCGTCGACAACCGTGTTCGGTTTCAAAAACTTGGCCTGATTTCCTAACAATTCTTCGCTTAATTCAAATCTCTTGGAAGGATTAGCTTCTTCAGAAAAAAAGTATGTCCCGCGGTGGTTATAAAGGAATTTTGAACTGAGTTTGGTCAGCTCCGCTTCTTCAAACATTTCGCCCTGATGAAAATTCCTCTCCAGCGCACTGCCTGAAAGCAAGTTCTTGAGCTTAGTTTGCATGACCACCCTCCTTTGAGCTTTTTTCATGGGGTTGGAATCCAAAACCTCGTACGGCTGGCCGTCGAGGAGGATTCTAACGCCTTTTCTTAAATCACCGGCTGTTAACATATTTATCGTTTCCTTTTTATATCTTTTTTAATTATTTGTCGAGACGCCACTCGATATCCCGCTCTCTGGCCGCAAATTCCAGCCAATTGCCCTCGCTGTCGATGACAAACCATTTCTTCTTGGTTTCGGACCAAACCATGGGATTATTACGATAATACGGCTTTTTAATGACCTCCTTGGGTTTCAACCTGTCTAATTCCAGCCATTTTTTAAAGACAGTTTCAATGGCGTAATCCAGGTTTCGGGACTTGGCCCATTCGGCCACCTTATCAATCGCCATTTTGGCATCTTGGACGGAGCCCGCTAAAGTCAGAAGCTGCTTGGCCGGACGGGTGAACCGGGAATAAATAATCTTTTTCTTTTTAGCATCCTCCTTGATCTGTCCTAAACTCAGCCCCTTACCGTAAAAGTAGTGATTAACGATCTCCTGGATAGCGGATTCCTTGGCCGCCGCTTTAGCGGAGGCGGGTTTTGGTTTTTGTTTTTTGACTTTACTCTTCATGTTTTTCCACCGTGAATTTATAAATCTCGGCATTTTCTTGCTTGAGTATAATGCCTCCTTTTTGGCAGCAAATGGCAATTTGTTCTGCCACGGTATCAACCCCCTCCAGGTCCGGCAACAAGAGTCCCGATTTTCCTCCGGCTTTAACGATTATACCAAATTTTTTAGGATCTAGCTCGGCGAGATCCAGCACTTTCTCGGGTTTATTGAGGATGTAAACGCTGTATGAAAGGTGGGGGAGTTCCGTTTTTTTAACTGCCCCGAAACGATCGTCTTCAGTAGCGGCCGCAATGGCATTATGGATTATTTCTTCAGCGATATTATCTCTTATAGGCAGGTAGGTGCCGATACAGCCCCGCAATCGGCCTTCTTTTTCAATCGTCACGAAAACTCCGGCTTTTCTTTCGAAAAACTCTTTAGGTAAACTCTTGGACGGCTCGATAACCTTCCTTTCTCCGATGTAGTTTTCTACAGCCTCTTTGGCCAATTGGACGTATGGATTCATATTATTTACCGGCGAGTTGCCCGCAGGCGCCTTTAATTTCTTTGCCAAATTCATGGCGCTGAGTAACAAAAACGCCAAGTCCTACCAGGATTTCTTTAAACCTTTTAATACGTTCGCTTGAAGATGGTTTGAAGTCAGAGTGTCCGATAGGATTGAAAGATATCAGATTAACAAAACATAAGGGTCTTTTTGAAAGCTTGGCCAAGTCTTCGGCGTCCTTCTCGCTGTCGTTTACCCCGGCAATCATCAAGTATTCAAACATCACCTTTCTTCTAGTTTTCTTAATGTAGTCGTCGACTGCAGCCAAAATCATCTCAATGGGATATTTTTTATTCAACGGCACCAGTTTTGAACGTAAGGCGTTGTTGGCGGCGTGCAGGGAAATCGCCAAATTAACCTGTAAATCCTCGTCAGTAAATTTCTTGATGCCCTCAACGACCCCGCAAGTAGAAATAGAGATGTGGCGCGCGCCCAAACTAAGGCCACGCTGATCGTTGATTATCTTTACGGCGCTCAAAACATTATCGTAATTAAGAAACGGTTCGCCCATGCCCATAAAAACGACGTTATCAACCCTTTTTTGTTCTTTCTTTAAAATCTTAGCGAAAAATAAAACCTGCTCCACCATTTCCCAGTCAGATAGATTCCTTTTGAAGCCGAGCTGACCCGTGGCGCAAAACTGGCAGCCAACCGAACAGCCGACCTGAGATGAGATGCAAACCGTGTTCCGTCCCGTTTGCGGTGAGTCAGCGGTACCATGCCTCATTAACACCGCTTCTATCTTCGAACCGTCCTGCGCCGAAAGAAGAACCTTGGAAGTCCCGCCGTCTTTTGAAGTTAATTCTTTTTCCACCGTCAATTCGTAAATAGAGGAGGCTGATTCCAATTTTTGCCGCAACTCAAGAGATAGGGTAGTGGCTTCGGCCCAATTATCAATCAACTCGTCAAAAACCGCTTTCTTTATTTGTTTTAAGCGGAAAACAGGCTCTTTCTCTAAAATTATTTTAACTTTATCTAAATTCATTTCAGTTTAAAGTTAGCGACGAGATACCCGACCCCCCAAGGGCCTTCGTAAGAAAGGATTTCGGGCTGGTAGCTTATTTTTGATTCTTCCAGTATGCCCAGGATAAAGCAAATGGAGCGCAGACCGCATTCGCCGGCTTCGGGATAATCCTCGTCCAGTTTCAAAATCTTATCGATGTTTTTGTTTTTCAAGTACTTGACCAGGGCCTGATCAAATTTCGGACCGTGAGCATGAAAACCGTAAGGCCCGTCTTCTTTCAAACAATGAGACAAGTCGCCCGAAGCAATTAAGGCAATTTTTCCGCCCGGAGCGGATCCGCCTTGGGCGGAGAATTTACGATAAACCTCTTTCCCCTTATTAAAATGAAAAGCGGGCGATTCTTCACCAGTGACATATTTTTTTATTTCTCCCTTAAAGTCCGGAGCTAAAAAGTGTAAGGGAACGTTAAAACCCCAATCTTCATGCGGTGAAGAAATGAGAATTGAAAGAGGTTCGGCCTCTTTCATTTTTCTGCCGAGAAATTCTAAACTTTCGATCGTCTTTCGAGCAATAATTCGATCTTCTTTCGAGCCGACTGAAGGAAGAATAATCGGCGGATGTGGACAAATTATGGCTAGGGCTATTGCTGACATTATTTTTTTATAATAGCATGAAAGCACAGCTCTTAAAAAACTTAAAAGGAGGCAATATGATAAAAATATCAGACCAGGAATTATATTGCACCATTAGTCTTTTAAAGATTATTGAAAGGTGCCGCTTTTCCCACAGATGCTTATGGTTCGAAAGAAAAGACCTGCCTTTTACTTTTCAGGAAAGCACGTTTAGGCCCTGCCTGAAAGATAATTGCCCGATAGTTGTTTTCAGGAAAAAGCTTGAATCGGAATCGCCGCTTTTCTATGCTCAAGCCCTCGAATTGTGCCAAGTACGAAATATTCTCAAAAGAGCCGTAAAGATCTTCGAAATGAAACACGGGAGCAATAGACAGCGCCGACGGAGATATTTGAGAAGACTTGAAGAAATTAAAAACTTCGACTATCTTTTTATCATGGCTATTTATCCGCTTTCTCTGAAAATGGCGGAGGCTCCTCTTTTGAGATATGAGAAGTTGGTAGAGTTAACAGATATATATAATTCTTCAGACCGGCTCCAAATTATTGAAGAAATGACTGAAGTTAACTACGAATGGTTTACTTCAATCTATGATATGGCGCGCTACCTTACCTCCGACAGCGACCATTACTCATCAAATATTTTTTATTTGGCCTACCTCTATATTAAGGGACTTGAAAGAGATGAATTACCTGATCTGAAAAACATGCCTCCCCGAAGAAAAGATGAATTTTTCCAAGAAATTAATAGAGAAATTTCTCCGACGATAAAAATATTAAAATTAATACGAGTTCTCCGGGCCATCTGGTTTAAAAAATCAAAAACGGACTAATCCCAGTCCGTTTTTTTATTACCCAACAATAATTGCCAACATCGTAATCTTGTATTAGCATAAAAACACAGCTCCCTAAAAACTGAATAAGGAGAATTATGATGATAGAAATTACGAAAGGAAGGTTAAGTCAAGGATTTGATTTACTCAGAGTCGCAGAAAACTGTCCGAGTTTTCATAACTGTCTATGGTTGCCCCGGCCATTTCTCCCACGATTAATCGACGCTTTATCAAAAAGTTGCCCGTGCGGAGACTGCAAAATCATTAGTTTCAGAAAAACGCTGGAAGAAGACTCGCCAGCCCTTTATGCCGAAACGCTGAGACTCTCCCGGTTCGCTGACATGAGCAAACTGGCTGCTAATATGAAAAAACCGGTAGTCAGCGATAAAATGGCAAGGAAGATAAGGAGGCGCTCCCACGACCTGCGTATCTTCGGAAAATTGATAATTTTGGCACTTTACCCGCTTTTCCTAGAAACCAATGAAATTCCGTTTTTAATGCCTGTGGAGATCAGAGAACTCGAAAAAAATTACGGCGAATCAGAAATACGCCAAACGGTATTAAGAATGGGCGAAATTAATACCAACTGGGCTGGTTGGATAGAGTCGATTATAGAAGATCTTCTCTCTGCTTACGAAAATTATCCTTGGGCTACGATCTACCTCATTTATCTGTTCCTTAAAGGTATAGAAAAAAATCAGTTACCCGATTTGAGTAATATGACTCGAAAAGAAAAAGATAAGTTCTTTTTAGAAATGAAAACGCTATTTAATAAATAAAAACGGACCGATTCGGTCCGTTTTTGATTACATATTACCCGCATGTACATTTTTTAGGCCGGCCTCTTTGCCGATTTGGCAAGCAATCTCTATGGTTGCCAAGGAAGTATCGGGCAAATCTTTCAACTGCCAGGAAACGTCTCTAAAAAACCGCGACACGTGCCAAGGAGTTTCCGGCCCCAGTTCTTTTTTAATAAATCCGGCGATCTCTTGGAATGTTTTTCCCTGATCATTAAGACCGGGGAGAACCAAAGTCGTTATTTCAACCCAAATCTTCTTTTTTTTCAAACCCATAAGAGTGTCTAAGACCGGCTGCAGCCTTCCCTGGCAGATTTTTTTATAAAAGTTGTCTTCGCAACTTTTGAGATCAATATTAGCCGCATCAAGATAGGGACAAACCTCGTCGAAGAGTTCTTTTGACCAAAAACCGTTTGACACCCAAACATTTTTAAGCCCCTTCTTTTTGGCCAATTTCATTACATCCAAGGCGTACTCGGAAAAGATGGCAGGCTCGGTATAAGTATAAGAAATACTGGGCAGTTTGTTTTCTAGGGCCATGGCGACGATTTCAGCTGGAGCCATATCTTTGCCGGCAACGGGTTTTTGAGGCTTGGGGTCTTGAGAAATCTGCCAATTCTGGCAATTTAAGCAGGCGAAATTACAGCCGACGGCGGCAATCGACAGGGAATAGGTGCCGGGTAGAAAATGATAAAGGGGCTTTTTCTCAATAGGGTCGATATTGCACGCCACCACTTTGCCGTAGTTTAAAGCGTATAGTTTTCCATTGATGTTTTCCTTAACCCCGCAAATTCCGCGCTTGCCCGGAAGCACCACGCAGTAATGGGCGCAGTTCCGGCATTGCACCTTTTTGTCTTTCAGTTCTCTATAAAGATGGGTTTCTTCCATAGCGAGTACTCTCGATATATCGGGCCCTTAATAATGGCCCGCTATAATTGAATTTTATCACGAATTTTGATATATTTTAACTATGATGCATCGGATTTTTAGAGCCATCAACCTGCCGGAAAACGTAAAAGAGCAGCTCGCCGAATATCAAAAAAAGATTGAGAAGCTTTTTCAACCGCCCGCGCCGATCAGATGGACGAAGGCAGATAACCTGCATATTACTTTAGAATTCTTGGGAAATCTTTCGGACGATGAAGTAATGAAAGTCTGCCAAGACACCGAGGAATTTGCTAAAAGTCATAAACCGTTTACGATTAGTCTTAATGAAATAAGCTACGCCCCACCTGATAAAATGCCGCCACGCATGATTTGGGCCACCGGCAGAAAGATTGACGAATTAAATTTAACTCCCCACATCACTCTGGGCAGAATCAAAATGTGGGAGTTTCGCCGAATCGAGCCGGAAGAAAGGCCGGACGTCTATCAAAAGATTGATTTAGATTTTGAAGTAAACTCCCTCGAAGTGATGGAAAGCCATCTAAAAAAATCCGGACCAGCTTATACTGTTTTACAATCGTGTCCGTTAATGTCAGGAGGTCCGACCTCCTAACATAACGTTAATTTCGGGAGGTCGGACCTCCCAATATTTCAATGAAAATACATTTCTTAGGCATCGGCGGCATCGGAGTATCCGCTCTTGCCCGATATTATCTCTCCCGGGGCCATCTGGTTACCGGCTCTGATTTTGCGTCTTCGGAAATCACCGACAGTTTGAAAAAAGACGGAGCCAAAATATCCATCGGAAAAAATATTATCCCGAAAGATGCGGATTTAATCATTTACAGTCCCGCCGTAACTGTTAGACATCCGATGTCTAACATGTTGAGCTATCCGGAAGCTTTGGGCCAATTGACCAAGGAATACTTTACGATCGCTGTGACAGGCACTCACGGCAAAACCACGACCACCGCTATGCTCGCTCTAATTTTAATTAAAGCCGGGCTTGATCCCACGGTTATTATCGGCACGAAATTAAAGGAATTTAGCAATACCAATTTTAGGATGGGGAAGAGCAAATATCTTCTCATTGAGGCTGACGAGCATTTCGCTTCATTTTTAAACTACTGGCCTCGTGTTTTGGCCATCACCAATATCGAAGCCGATCATTTGGATTTTTATAAAAACCTAAAGAACATTAAAATTGCTTTTGAAAAGTTTATCGGACATCTGCCCGAAGACGGAATTTTAATCACCGGAAACTCGGTTAATAAAAAAGAGCTTTTAAAGGTTAAGAAGATTCTTAAGGTACCGGGCGATCA
>ERZ1292632.3783-Hain-H43-01um-R2-3783-length-11345-cov-5_pt1 | contig 11345 bp, 17 predicted proteins | sample MGYA00564407_ERZ1292632 | MGnify/ENA primary metagenome ERZ1292632 (study PRJEB36523, sample SAMEA6512637) | groundwater metagenome | collected 2019-01-08 | study: AquaDiva: Metagenomics assemblies of 32 groundwater samples
TATGTCAACGATCTACCAGGACGATCAGAGGAGCTTAGACGTAACAGATGGCAAGCTGACAGTGCCGACAAATCCCAAGATACCGGCCATCTATCTCTACGACGCGGACATAACCGCGGTCTCCGATCCCAAAGTAATATCGGCCATTAGAGCGCAAGGCCAGGACCCGAGCGACAAAATCAGCGTGCGCTCTAAGCTATCCCAGCCGGTATGCTTCCCCTCGGCCGCGACCGAGGCCATCAGCCAAGCCATCGCCGCAGAACAGCAGCGAGTCAACGCAATCCGCAACGATCCTGCCAACACAGAGCGCAACCGAATCAGCCGATTGCTTGAGCCGTCCGAGAGGCTGCTTGATGAGGACCCCGGGGCCTACTACGGCAGCATTGCCCAAGGCAAAGCCGCCTTGGCGCAGTGGCAGATTGATTACCCCGAGGCCGCGCGCAAAGAGCGCAAGCAGAGCCTGCTCGACCGGGTGGCCAACGAGCGCCGCATCGCCAAAGACGCTCTCTGGTATGATTGCGATGGTAGTTTCACGCGCGAATATCGCCAGCAGCGCCACGATGAGATTATGGTCAAGGCGGAGGCGCTCCAGGCCGAGGCGGAGGCCCTCTGATGATCAACCCAATACTAGCCGCCCTTGAGCCCGTAATCGACCTGCGGCAGACTGTGCCATTGCGCATATCCCTTGCCACTTTGAGACAGCCATATACGCCCTGCCATATCCGCATCGTTTGGGATACGATGGATTCCACCGGAGACAAGGGGCCACACGGCACTACGATCAGTTGTATGTCACGGCCCCCGGATACTACGCTCGCGATCAAAGTGGACTGGACCTGCGCGGAAGAACTTGAGGACTTGTGCCTGGACGCAGCCTGGTCCCTTGGCGCCGGCTATCTGTGGAGATATAGTCGAGGCCCGCGCCCCGCTCTACATTGGGATGAGCCGGGGAGTGGTATCAAGTCGGCATTTGGCAGCGCTGTCTACGAGATCATGGGTGCTCCCGACGCTTTGGGCGATAGCTCAATGCAGTTGGCTCCCAGAGCATGGGAGGAGGGTTACTGGGAGTGGGAATGGAATGCCGCTTGGCCTTGGTCGGCGCTCAGCGCCAAGAAGCAAAAGAATTGGAGGTTGGAGGAAACTGGAGAATGCCTGAATCCGCGCACGCGCAAGCCCTACCCTGCCAGCGATCACCGCGCCAAACGTGGCGCGGACGGACGACGTGACCTACCAGTCCCGCCCTTCCACGATTCCAAACTCTACCAGCATTGCCGCACATTTGAGGAGTCCGATGACGGCGGCACTGTGATATACGCCGCTTACGATCTTACCTGTCTGCGGGCAGTAACACGATAAGGAGATCAAATGCCTAAACGCATCCTACACAACCCAGACGAGCTCTCAACGTTCGACCTGGCCCAATACCTCGGAGTCAACCGCCGCACTCTGCTCTCATGGGTCCATCGGGGCCTAATAGACGAGCCGGCCCGGAGAGGCAACAAGCGAATCTGGACCAGGCAGCAGGCCGAACAACTCAAAATGATGGTCGGAGTGTAGCGCCATCCCGCCCCGCCCGGAGGCGTTGTATCTGGGCATCATCCCCCAAACAGCAGCGCGTCCAGCTTCCCCGCCGCCTCTATAGCCATATCCGGCGCGTCGTGCATGTAAGTGTCGGCCGTGATGGTAATTGTCGAATGGCCCATCAAATCGCTTATCACCTTCAGCGGCACACCAAGCCGAAGCATCATCATCGGGTACGTGTGACGCAGATCGTGGAGCCTCACACCCTTCACTTCGGCTTTCGCCAGCAGCCGCGGCACGGCTCTGCTCAGGCTGTCCGGCATCATCGGTGAGCCGTCATCGTAAGCGCAGACCACATCCCGGTACGATTCCGGCTGCCCCTCCTCCAGACACGCGCGAAGGTGGGCCGCTTTTGCTAACCGCAGATGCTCGGTAACGGTTTGCAGCAGCGGCACGGTCCGTTTGCTCTTTTCGGTTTTCGGCGCCTTGTAGCGCAGCCCATTGCCCTTCGACGTGTCCACGGAGCGTTGCACCTTCAGGCAGGGCTTGTCCAGGTCGATGTCACTCCAGCGGAGCCCGATCAGTTCCCCGCGCCTCAGCCCGGTAGTGAGGGCCAGGAGTATGGGAGTATGCCAGCAAGTGCCTTTGCAGACATCAAGCAGCTTGAGCGCTTCGGCGGTATCGAGGGCTGACAGGTTCGGTCGTTTCGGCTTCGGCTTGTCTACCGCGTCACACGGATTCCTCGGGATCGCCTGCCAGCGCACGGCGTCCTTCAGGGCCTTATGCAGCAGCGCGTGATGGTGGAGGATGGTCCTTGCCGAGAGCTTCAGCTTCTCGGAGGCGTAGGAGTAGTAGTTCTGGATGTGCAGCGGTCGGAGTTTGGCGAGCTTCACACCGCCCAGCGCTGGGGCCAGATAGGTGTTGATGATCTGCTCGTATCCCTGGATGGTGCGCGGTTCCCTGTGCGCCCTCATCTGCTCGATCCAGGTCCGCAGGAACGCCACGACGGTAAGTTTGGATGGATCCCCGAACGCGCCAGTGTTGGCCTCCGACATCAGCCGGCCAAGCTCCAGTCCCGCGTCCTTTTTGCTGCCTTTGAACGTGATCCACTTCTGGTTGCGCTTGTTGTCTTCGCCGCGGGGCAGGTCGAATATCAAAGAGTACGTGGACGCTGATCGTTTGCGGATGTGACCGGGCATTATTGCGGCGGCTCACACCGAAGGCATGGGGTGTAACTGTCCGCCTTCGCGTCCTTCAGGCTGATCGCCCGCTTGCTGGACCGGAGCGAGTCGCAGGACTCGACGTGATAGCGGACGCCCGTGCGAGTGACGTAGACGGTCTCGCCGGTGGGTTGCTTGTGGCCGCAGCCGGAGAGGAGGAGGAGAAGAAGCGCGAGTGTAAACAATCGATGCGCCATGCTCAAAACTACTCTACCTCCACTTTGAGAGCTTGATTAAACCAGGAAAACTCGCTCGGACGAGTTCCGGGATTACAAACCCCAACAACTGTGTCATCAGAAAGCGTAACCGCCCCTACGAGTCGAACCTCCTGCGCCTTCCACCCGCTCCAGAATAACCCGAACACTAGCTGACAGATCAGGCATAACGCGATAACGGTCAAGACTACGTTTGTGTAGCGATGCGAACTCATCTGTTTGGTTCCTCCTTGTTTGCGCACGGGTCCGGAATGCCATACTTCGCCTTCGTCTCGCGTACGAAATCCATGATCTGGGCCTTGCCCTGGTCGGAAAGGTCGTGGCTGAAGCGCAACGCAAGGCTTACGGCTTCCTCCACGTGTTGCGACGGCTCGGTAAAACCGGAGGCAAGCATCAATTCTCGCCTTTCATCCTCACCTGCCGCGAGTCCGTCAGCATACTTCTCAAGGGTAATTTTAGCTACGCGGTCCCCTCGCACTATGTCATAGATGACTGTTCGGTGGATATCGACCACCCTAGCCGCTTCTCTCACTTCAATGCCTCTGTCGGTCAGCATTCTGCGAGCTATCGAAGCTACTCGTTGTCCGTCGTAAGCCATATCATCACTTCCCTAGTAAGTGTAGGCGGCTACTACTGCACAAGTCAATAAAAAGAATTAACTAAAACATACCTGTTTTGTAGTTGACTCCAACCTACTCACGATGGAATAATAGAGTTGTAGTTGACTCCAATACCAAAGGAGGACATCATGACCGGTAAAGATATAGCCGCAAAGCGCAAGGAACTGAATATTGCCCAGAACGCATTGGCCGAACAGTGCAATATGACCAGGGCTGCGCTGAGCGCAATCGAAAACGAGTCTTTCCAACTTATCCCTGATGAGTTGGTCCGCATCTGGAACACGCTGATCGCGATGAAGCCAGAAGCGGAAGTAACAGAGAACGCAGCCTGAAGCGGGCAGACAAGAGGCACTATGAGTATATCACACAAGCAAACAAGCGTATCCCCGTACAAATGCCGGTTTTTGGTAACCCGCTTCCTACTCGCCCTCGCGCCCTATTTCTATCCCGAGGCGTACCGATGAAGCGAGACATACCAATCGAGCAGAAGCGCGTGCTGACCGCCAGGGAAGCCGCATCGTACTTGGGTATCGGCCTCACCAGCTTATACGAAGCTGTCAAGGTGGGCCAGATACCAGCCTTCCGCGTCGGCAAGAGGCTCTGTATCTCACGTATCCGGCTGGACGTGATGCTCTCCGGTGAGGACATACTGCCGGCGGACACGTCCGACGCGATGAGGCTTGCTGCGATCCGCGTGCAGTTGGCCGCGAAACGAGCCGAAGTCGAGGCGTTGCAGATGCAGAAAGACGAGCTTCAGGACTGCCCCGACTTCATTCTGAAACTGAGAGGAGGAAAACCATGACAATCGATATGGAAACATCGTGCAAGAGTTACAGCGCAAAGCCACCCGTGCCGCCGACCGACTACGAATGCGCGACCAGGGTGGACGCCCAGCAGACTATCACGGAGCTTCGTGGCAAGCTCGACACTATCCTCTTTGTCCTAGAGTCGCCGTGCGCGACCATCGAACAGGCGAACGGCGTCATCGAGTGCGCCAGAGTAGAGGTTATCGGAACGCTCGGAAGGCTCGGGGTGAACAGATGAAGTTCAGCTTCTGGAAACTGATCGGCGCACTGCCATATCTGGCGTGGTTTGCCGCAATGTACTGGGGGATACTGCTCCTCTGCGCGGCGTTGGGGCCGCTAACGAAATGACGGCTGGTTCCACCGAAGAACCAGCCGCCCTTAGAAGGGAGGTCATCAGTGATGACCAAGCAAACATCCGAGAACCATGTTACACCAGAACCGCCTTACAGTCAACCCTCCTGGTTGAAGCCGTCGTTTGACCCTGCCGATCTCATCGACGTGCAGTGCGCCAAGTGCGACTCTCCGGCCAAGGCCCTCAAGTCCAAGGCCGGCCCCCACCTGTGCAACGACTGCGTAGGGGTCGAGGCGTACGCTTACTACTGGGACCACCGCGAACAATTGCCGCGAATTAGGATGAAGCGAACCATCCACGAGGCATCCGGGCGGGTCGTTTACGAGGTGGACACCGAGTATGAGCGCATGACCATCGTGAGCGTCGTCATCGGCGAGATCATTAAGGCCGTTGTGCGCCAGGCGAAGCGAGAGCGAGAGGTGGGTCAGCTATGAAAGACTTCATATTCAAGATTCCCGACGGCGACCCTTACGCCCTGGACCCAAACGACAAGGGCAGATGCTACATGAAGCACGCAGCCGAGCCACTCGACGTGTCGGCGACTATGGCCGACCTGATCCTACGCGACAAGCTCGCGGCCGCGATGAAGCAGAATCCCGAAGTGGCGCCGGGTTACACGGCTGACCGGCTCGCGGAGGCCATTGAGGGACGCCAGGAGCGGGCGCGGATCGTTGCGGAGACTTACATCATCGAGGAGTTTATGGTCGACCAGTGGAACGTTACTCACCCCACCGAGCACGACCGCTCGTATGTCGTTGACCTGTCGAGCTTGAGAGGTCATGTCAACTGCTCGTGCCCCGACTATCGCATAACGTCCGCGCTGCTGGGTGAGCCGTCCGAGTGCAAGCACATCCGGGCGCTCACACAGCACATGGACCTCGTTACCGCAAGGAGAATCACAAATGACCAAGCAGCCTGAAGAAATGGGTGTCGTGAAAGTCGAAGAGCAAGGGGGGCTTCCTGCTGTCATTCGACGGGAGGCCAACGCCTTTGAGGTAGTGAAGGCCGGAATACTGGCCGATGTCCCGCAGATGGAAGGTTTCGATTGCGAGTTCCGCTTCCGCCTTCCGCGTGACGGCAAGGTCCGTAAAGGCGACAAAGACGAGCGGGGAATGATGAGAGCCACAGACTATTTCGTCATCCCTGAAGATGTCCGGGCCGATGCGATCTATCGTGAGAATATGGAGAAGTTAGGACAGGACCCGGAGAAGCCCCGGAAGTTCCGGGTGCGCTTCCCTTGTGACGCACAGGGGCTTAACTGCTCGATCAGCCGCAATCTCTACGGCGCGAACCGTGGGCTGATCTGTAAAAGCGACGACGGCAAGAATCGGCTGAGGTTGAACAACCAAACGCGCGAGATGGAGGAGGGCGTATGCCCTAACGTCGCCTGCCCGGACTGCAAGCCGCGTCCGTGCCCGAACGCTAAGCAGCAGGGGCACAAGCAGAGGGATTGCCCGATCTGCAAAGGGAAGGACTGCGACATTGTCTTCCGCCTAGTGTTCATCCCTATGGACTGGCCGGCGGCTGGATACTACCAGATCGACTTCAAGAGCGAAAACGACTTCGCTTTACTCCATTCGCAGATGAGCATGGAGCGCAGGAAGCACGGCGGGGCCTTGGCCGGTATCCCCTACTACCTGGAGATGTTCGAGGAGAACAGGCGGGCGCCGGGCCAGCTCAACCAGAAAATCTACCACTTCATGCGAATCAAGCCGGTTTACACGGACGAGGATACGCCGATCGAAGGCAGGATCGTCTTCGATGAGGCTGACATTGAGCCGGTAGACCAGTCTTACGACGAGACCATCGACGCGCAGACTGTGGAGTATAGGGAGGAGAAGCTGCAGACCGAGCCCGTAACCGACGCCACCAAGGATGACGTGCTCACCTCCTGCCGGGACGCGGCCAAGCGGCAGTTCAGCCGCGATCCTGACGGGTTAAAAGCCCTTCTGCGTGAGGTAACGGGCCTGCCGTCGCGTCCGATACGTCATTGGGCGTCATACTCCTCTGATCAACTCGCGGATATCGCCAAGGCCCTGGCCTCCAACGAGCCACCCGACGATGAGCCTGAGCCGACCCCTACAGCAGAAGCGGCGACCGACGCGGAGTTCACGCCGGAACCGGAAGAGTCACCGGCGACCGAACAGGCCCCTCCTCCACCGGAGCCGCCTGCGGAGGATCCTCAACCCGCGAAGGCCACCGAGAAGCAGCTTCAGATGCTCGGCATCCTGTTCCCGCAGAAGGGGTTCACCGAGACAGCGATGAGAGCCGAGCTTCAGGATCGCTACGGCGTCGGCAGCCGTAAGGATCTGACGCAGAACCAGGCTGGCTCGCTCATTGAGCAGCTTGACGGGATGGCTGACGCCAAGGAGCTTCCCGAAGTCACTCCCGAGCAGCAGGTATGCGCTGAGTGTGAAGCCCACCTGACACCGTTCAGGGCATCTCAATCCATCAAGCGGCTGCATAAGCCGTTGTGCGCCAAGTGCGAGAGCCGGGAGATTGCGAACCCGAACGGTGAGTCTACGCCGGACGATATTGACCCGTTCGAGGGTGGGGATGCTGAGGAGGTGGCGCCGTGAGTAAATCACCCGGACAACAAAGAGGCTTCGCCAGTGTGTACCCGTGGGAAGAGTACGTCAATTCGCCTGAAGATCACTGCAGCGAGACCGGCATGACCCTGCGCGAATACTACGCAGGTCTGGCAATGCAGGGCCTACTCGCAGGGTTGCCACCCACAGCAGACTACAACGCAGAGGTAATCGTGACGCAGGCAGTCAAACATGCCGATCTGCTGCTGGAGCAGCTTGCCGAGCAGGGAGGCCAGTAACACGAGCGGAGCGCGGCCGGCCACGCAAGGATGTGTGGTCGGCTAGTTTTATGAGCCGAATACTGATGAGCCCTGGTCAACACGACAGGAACGGCCAGGGCTATTTCTTGATCGAAACATCAATTTTACCAGGGTGATGGAGGTTGCGGACTGATGAAAACCTGTGTGAACTGTGAACGGTTGCAGAGTTGCTCTGTCCGACACTTCGTGACTGCCAAACGATCCGCCGTCTCGCGGGCGGCCGCGAAAGGTTGCGCCAGATATCGCAAGTCTAGGAGGGTCAAGTAGGATGGCAAGGAAACGGATGATCGACCCGTCCATGTGGGACGACGAGGGCGTAGGGCTGCTCAGTGACACAGCGTTCCGGGTGTTTATATGCTGTCTATCCAATGCGGATGATGAAGGACGAATAGAAGCCAGTTCGAGACGCATCAGGGCGTTGGCCTTCAAGTTCCGAGACGATGTCTCGCTGGAGATGGTTGAATCGTGCCTGGTGGAGATCGCATGGAATCTGCGCAGGTTCGTTCGATATACAGTCGATGATCGTGAATATGTAGCGTTGGTCAACTGGATACAGTATCAGACTATCAAGAAGCCATCTTCCAGCCAATTACCACCTCCGCCTGACTCCGTTCCCCACCAGTTCCCCACCAGTTCCCCACCAGTAGAGAACCGTTCCCTACATGAAGTGAAGAGAAGTGAAGTGAAGAGAAGTGAAGTGAAGAGAAGTGAAGTGAAGGGCGCCGGCGACATCACCACTTCTGAATCTTCCGACTCGGAACGACCCAAGAAAGGCAAGAGCCTCGAGCGCCTACTTTGCAGATGGCGCGAGATCACAGGGAGTGAGCCGATCAGCGGGGGCTACACACTGGAAATAGCCCATGCTGACCTCACGGACCTCGGCAGGCAGTACGGAGAGAAACGGCTGCTGGCTCATATGTCTACTGTTCTCGGGAAGTTCCATGACTCCAACGGCAAGCACCCGAACGACATCAGGTATTTCATCAAGGCGTGCAAGAAGGATACTCCTCCGGAGTTGCCCACTGAAAAGGCTGAACCCCGGACTGAGGAGATTGATACTGCCGTGTTGGTGATCCAGACGGCCAACAAGTGCTCACTTGAAGAAGCTTGGAAGACCTACCGCAAGGAGAATGGACTGGACTGATGCCGATTATTGAGCGCACACCACCCATGAGCGCCGAGGCTGAACGGTGCGTTCTGGGGTCCATGGTCCTGTCGAGGGACGCGATCTGGACCGTGGCCGGCATTCTCGCCCCGTCCGATTTCCGTTATCTCGGATACAACGAGATATTCGAAACCATCATAAGCCTCTCTGAGAGGGGTGATGCCGTCGATGACCTCACACTGTCCGAGGAGTTGAAGCGCGTCGGGAAGCTCGACCAGGTGGGAGGTATGGAAACCATTATCGGCCTGTGGGACACAGTGCCAACACCCGTCCACGCGGAATACTATGCGAAGATCGTGCTTGAAAAGTCGATTAGGCGGCGGGCTATCGAGACGGCAGTGCAGTATAACGGGCTGCTCTACGACGAAGAAACCGACTCCGAGGAGACCGTTTCCAGGTTTGTCGCTGACCTCTCCTCGATATTCACAGATCGCGCCGGTGGGGACATGCGCAGCGCGCAGATGTTGGCGGATGGTCTGCTCTCCGACATCGAGACAGCGCAACAGCAGGGAAACGCCATTCGCGGCCTTCCCACGGGGATGGAAGCCGTCGACCGCCTACTTCGCGGGCTCTCCCCGAAGAATGTCTACATGCTCGCGGCCAGACCTCAGCTCGGGAAATCGGCGCTGATGCTCCAGATCGCGGAACACAACGCCTCGGCTGGCGTCCCCGTTGTCGTCTTCTCCGCGGAAATGTCGGCCGAACAACTGGCGCAGAGGAGTATGGCCAGGTTGAGCGGTCTGCCGATCGAGCGATTGACGTCCGGGGCCATGGACGACAAGGACTGGTCAAAGACCGCGGCGGCGTCGGCGCAGTACTCGAGTCTGCCGCTCTACATCTGCGATCGGAGCTGCTCACAGGTCGACAAGCTCTGCGCCAAGGCTAGGAGATACGTCGGGGAGAAGAAGGCCAAGTTGATCTGTATAGACTACGCGCAGCTTCTCTACGCAAACCCCAAACAGACCAACCGCGTCCAGGACCTCTCGGACGTCAGCCGCAAGCTGCTCGAGCTAGCTTCAGACCTGGATGTGCCGGTGCTGCTGCTCAGCCAGCTCAGCCGCGACATCGAGAAACGCTCGGAGCGCAAACCGCAACTGTCGGACCTTCGGGACTGCGGAAGCCTTGAGCAGGACGCTTTCGCCGTTATCTTCATCTGGCGCCCGGATGGACCACAGGAGGGAGTTGATAACCCCACCTGTCAACTTCTGGTGGCCAAGAACCGGCAAGGGCGAAGCGGGTTCGTGAACTGCCGATACAACGGGCCATCATTCACGTTCGGAGTGGCGGAGCGCCGCCATGAGGATCCAGTCACCTCCCATACCGGAGGTGACGACGTGGACTGGGGCGATTAGATGAACGCCAAACTCGTAACCGGCCTGATAATCGACTGCCTCAAGTCCCGACCGGACAGGACGGCGCACGTCGATAACGTGATCAGATACGTGATCGAGCGATACCCGGATCCACCGGAAGGTACACAACTGTCCGGTATGGTGCTGGCCAGGCTCGCAAGTGGTGAGCGCAACGGCAGGGTGATACGACACGCCGGAGGTCGCTACGAGCTGCTGACCGGCGCCAAGCCGAAACCGAAACCCGCCGCGCAGATCGCGCTGCCGTGGTGGGGCAATTCAGACTGACAAGGAGGACCAGGCTATTCAGCTTGGGAGAAAGCTATGACAAAGATCACTGACTACTATCTCTATTCCGTCCCCGGCAGGGATGAATACCGCTTCTACGGCGTCTGTGAGTCCCCGGACTACGACGGCTGGTATATCTGCTGGCACACGCAGTGTGGTGTTGCTCATCACCCGGTCAAGAAGCTCGGCAAATTCGAGACGAACGAAGATGCGAATGCCGCCCTGGACAAACTGGCTGTCGAGATGGGGATGAAGTGTTGGCGCGAGTATGATAAGCCGCTCAGAAGCGGCATCCCCGGTGCATGGGAGAAGGTCCGATGACACGGCAGCGCAACCCCGCATACGTCCATACCTGCCTTCAGTGCGGCGTGGAATACTACGAGGCCAAGGTCAAGTCTCGCTGCTGCAGCAAAGCCTGTAAGGACGCCATGGAGCAGGAAAGCATCCCGCATTGGACGTGCGAGCAATGCGGCTGCGACTTCCAGCGCAATTACCAGTGGAACACCAAGACCAAGGAGTACGTCGAGCCGCGGTTCTGCGGAGATCCGTGCTATCGGGTCTATCAGAAGAGGAACGGAAAGACTCTCGGGACGTTCGAGAAGGGGCTAATCCCTTGGAATAAGGGTCTCAAGGGAATACTGCACCCGGGATCGATCCCCACGCAGTTCAAACAGGGCTGTCTGAACGGCAGGGCGAAGCAGCTTTACGTTCCCGTCGGTACGGTCCAGATCCGCAAGCGGTACAACCGCCCGGTCCCTCCGATCGCCTGGGTGAAGGTGGCCGAGCCGAACGTGTGGAAGGAGCGGCGTCATGTCAACTGGGAAGCAGCCGGCAATTCTCCAGTACCGAAAGGCATGGTCTTGAGGCGCATCGCCGGTGACAGCCTCGACGATGATCCGCGCAACTTTGTAGTGATCACGCGCGGTGAACACGCGGCCAGGACAATAGCCGAGATGAGCGA
>ERZ1292632.3136-Hain-H43-01um-R2-3136-length-12969-cov-21_pt2 | contig 11344 bp, 8 predicted proteins | sample MGYA00564407_ERZ1292632 | MGnify/ENA primary metagenome ERZ1292632 (study PRJEB36523, sample SAMEA6512637) | groundwater metagenome | collected 2019-01-08 | study: AquaDiva: Metagenomics assemblies of 32 groundwater samples
AGGCGGGGCTGGTGCGGTTGCCGTATGATGCTGAGTGGGCAGGTGAGTTCATCGATGAGCACGGGTCGTTCCCGCTCGGCGCGCATGACGATATGGTGGACACGACCTCGATGGCGCTGCTCAGGTTCGAGTTGCAGAAGGGCGCCGACTACAGCCTCGCGCCGACGCGAATGGATGTAGACTACGGCAAAGAGCAGGTGGTGATTTGATGTGGTCCGTGACGTTCACCTGGGGACAGTACAGCGTGACCCGTGGGGCTAGCAGGCGGCGCAGGGCGACACTCAATGCGTTTATCGCCGTCTTCTTCTATCGCCTGCTGCAGCCATTCTCACGGCGCTGGGGGCAAGAAGGTCGCGACGTCTGGCCATGGTGGTATGACTTTCTAACGAGGCAGAGGCAGCGCTGACATGAGCCGTCAGCCTACCGAGATCAAGAGCATCATCGACGAGATGGAGCACCTCGGCTTCGACCTGCTCAGGACGAAGGCTAACGAACTGCTGGATCAGGTGCACCTCGCCGATGCCTACGCTCTGCGCCTACTCCAGGGGCTGGACCCGTCCATCAAGCCCAAGGTGGCTTACCCGAGCCGGCGTGTGGATCACGCCGTGAACCTGCTGGCCTCGACGCTGCGCATCTCGATGGGCTGGCACTGCGAGCCGACTACCGGCAAGAAGCGCGACGACACGCGGGCCGACGACGTCGAACTGTACCACGCCAACTCATGGGCGACGCACCTCGACCCTAATGGGCTGCTCCGGTCCATGGCGTGGCGCAGCCAGGTCGTACAGCCGTTCGAGGCGTGGTGGCTCGACCACATGCCCTACGACCAGGGAGAGCGCAAGGGCCAGGAGCTGAAGGACTACCAGGAGACGTACTTCCCCGCAGAGTTGTTCAGGTGCGGCTTCGGTACTGTGTATTTCCTTGACCGTGATGATGGGACGGTGACCTCCGTTGCCCGTCATTACAACCTGACGTACCTGGAGATCCTCGAGCGCTACGCTGGCAAAGAACGGAAGGTTGACGGTCCTAACGACAACGCCCTGACGCTGTTTGGTGAGAAATACGGTTGGCTGCGGGCCGGACGTGGCGAACCGATGGACGCTGCGGAGCTGGCGCGTCACAAGGCTGAGGTCTGGGTGCTGGATGACGGCCGGACCTGCACACATGCGGCACGGGGCCTGGGCAAGGACAACCAGACTGGCGAGGGCGAGTGCCGCAACCTGACGCTGGACGATGAGGATTACCCCAACATGTGGGGGCGGCCGGCGCTCTTCCTGATCCCCGGCAACTTCAACCCCGACGGCCGGACCGTGGTAGAGCGCTACTCACCGCTCATCAGGTCGCTGGCGCGCGAGCAGGAGACTATCGACAGGCTCAATAGCACGATCGCCAGCATCGGGCTGGCACCGACACGCTGGCTCATCGAGCCCAGCGAGGCGTCCCTGGGCGCCGTGGCTGCCGGTGACATACCAGCCGAGGCGCTGGGGAAGATTGAGTTTGGCGATACGAACGTCGCCGTTGCGCACGGTAAGGTGACGGAGCTCAGGCAGCAGATCGCGCCCGAGGTGAGGGAGCTACTGGTCCAGGCTACCGCCTCACGTGACGCGCTCTGGCCCAGCCCTTGGTTGACCGGGATCAGCGAGGAGACGGCTAAGGCGTCTACGGCGGCGGCGATCCTGGACGCCCACCAGACCGCCGACAAGGTCAATGACAACGCGCGTCAGTACATACTCGCGGCCGTCCGCGAGATCGGCCTGGCCCTGGAATACTGTGCCAAGAAGAAAACCACGGCGCCGGCCTTCTACTCCCGGCTCAGGGGCGGGCTGAACGTCACGAAGTGGGCGGGCGACCGAAAGGGTGAGCTACTGGCGCTCACGGGCGAGGACTTCGACTTCCCGCACACGTTGGAGGTCAAGCCCATCGCCATCACCGACAGCCAACGGCAGCTCCGCTACCAACTCGTGCGCCAGCAGGTCCAGGACAAGACGGCGACGCCGGAGCAGTTGATTGAGACGCTGACCGAGGACGTTCAGGGCCAGGTCGAGAAGCTTGAGATCGTGCGGCGGTTCCAGGAGCGGGGGCCGCTTATGGATACGATGGGTATGATCGCCTCCGTCGAGGCCGTCAAGATGGCCACCGGGCGCGACTACAGCCGCATCTTCCTCATGAGCCAGGGCGCGGGCGCTCCACCTCCGGCGCCTGGCCCTGGTGCCGATGGTGGCGGCGGCTTTGGGGCTGGGAGAACTGATGCACCGGTAGAGCCGCTGTCGGCCGTGGAGGTGGGGTAGCCAAGGAGGGATCATGCCTGAGTTTCCAATTCGCGTTAGCCTCGAAATGTACATGGAGATTGTTGCGATCTCCACTGACGAAACCGCAGCTCAGAAATACGCCCGCACCCTTTTTCGGGAGCTGATGCTGTCGCGTCTTAGTGATCGGGACATCCATGTCGAGTTCAAAAGAAGTCGCCACCGAGGAATCAGAGAGAGATCGATGCCATAGATGCCTAACGAGCCGCTGCCTCCTTCCTACCACGTCGTCACCCCTGAACAGGACACCCGCATCGAGGCCGAGGTCAACCGCCTGCTCGTCGAGCGCGATAAGGCGAACTTCGAGGGCTTCGTGGATTCCCCGCCCGGCGAGGGTGTGTTCTTTCCCGCGCCATCGCCGCGTGAGGAGCTGGTGTTCTACGAGGCGCAGGATGAGGCGTACTGGGCCAACCTCTACGCCAGCTATCCCGACATGGCGCGGCGAGCCTTCAGGCGGTTCGCGGACCTGGTGGGGAAGTACCGCCATGACTGACGCTGAGTACGAGGCCCAGAAAGCGCGCGTCCGGGCACTCATCGAGCGCTGGGTAGCGCCGCTCGGCTTGGGCTGGTGGCAGATCACTTTCGAATTCGAGCGCGACTCGGGCCAGTTCAAAGTGGATGGCGTTCCTTCTTTGAAGACGGTTGGTTGCACTGGCGCGGATTGGCGCTATCTCTCGGCCACGATTGGTTGGAACGTCAGTAGATTGCCTGAGTTCGACGATGACAAACTGGAAGCCGTGTTCGTGCATGAACTGATGCACATCTTTCTCAACGAGTTCCGGGCGCTAATTGAGGACGGGGAGAAACTTGGCACCAACCTGCGTGACGACTGGCTGGCGCATGAAGAGCACACCGCGACGGTGTTAAGCAAGGCATTCATCTGGGTCCGTGACTTCGCGCAGAAGGGTGAGCCGCCAGCGCTGAGTCACGCCGAAGCAGCGCCTGGGAAGTCGTAGATGGCCACAGTCACCCGTCAGCGCAACCTCAACCCCTACGGGTTGGTCTTCGACCCTGGTGGGGCTCCCGGCGATCAGTACGTCTCGCCGGAAGAGCTGGCCATGCGCGAGGCGCTGCGCGCTGAGGCTGGCGCCGATCCGTTCAGGGAGACCATCAGGGGCGCCTTCGCCAACGTCCCCTCGCGCACTCTTGCGCCTGACCTGGGGCCGGCGACGCAGTTAACGCCCACGGCGGCATGGTTGCCGGGCGTGAGTCAGCCCGGTGAGGCCCCTGGCGGCGCGCTGGCACCTAAGCCTGTCGGCCCAAACGGGCGCACCTACGACCAGATCACCGGCACCGACTACCTGAGCGCCGAGGAGCGCGCGTGGTATCACGCTCAGGAGGGGCGGGTCATTGGCGACGACGACCAACCGTACAGGCCAGAGCTGACGCCCGAGGCCGTGCAGATGTTTGCCGCAGGCCGGAACCTGCTCGCGGGCTTCCAGCCCCAGGGCTGGCTGACCAGGGCCATGGAGGACATCGCTGGCCAGCAGGAGGCGGAGCGCCCGCCATCGCGCGTGCCAGTCCATACGACCGCTCAGGGTGTGCCGCTGGCGCGTAAGCCTGAGCCTTCGGCGCTAGACCGCATCCGTGGCTTCCTCGACAAGTCGCCCAGCGCGCCATTCGTGGGTGTGGGCAAGCCTGTCTGGGAACGTCCCGCCTCTGACTACCTCGGCCCAGAGATACCGGCGTCCATTCGCGGGCCGATGAAGTCAGTGGTTGCACCTGTGGCGCGGGCGGCTGTCGATGTTCTGGCGCCCTGGCTTGAGGCAAGTCGGCTCCTGGGCATTCAACCGATCGGCTCGGAGAAGGCAGGCGAGGCCGTTGCCGAGGCCGTGGTGTGGCGGTACGCGGGCGAGATACTGCTTGAGTTTGTCCCGACCATCGGGACCGTTCCTGACGCCATCCGGGCCGCTCGTGCCCTGGGGCCAAAGTTCGCGGAGGGCCTGGCCGTTGCCGCCAGGAGTGGGCGAGTAGCGGCCCAAGCCTACGTCCGCAACGCCCTGGAGTCGGGACCGGCGATAGCGCGGGGCGCGGACGTAGTGCCGCCTACCGCAGCGATGCGTACCGTGGCTGAGCGGCAGGCCGTCATCGCCGGCGGTGCCATGGCCGACGCAGGCCCGGATGTGGCGGCCATGGTCCGAGCACTGAACAGCCAGGGCGCTAAACTTCAGATGAGAAAGACAACCGGCGCCCTGGCCGAAGATGGTCCGTTTCTCCTGACGGGGACGGATGTTCTTGGCCGTCGGGTGAAAATTGTAGGGAATGGAGACTCATTTCTTCGTGAGCGTTCATTCCTTGCCGGTGGACCCCACCCGGTTCCCGGCGGGACGACGACCCTGGCAGGACGGGCGCCGCCACGCCCGCCTGGGCCGCCGGCAGGCGCCGAGACGGTGGCAGGGCGGGCGGGAAGGCACGTGACCGTAGCGGGAAAGCAGATGCGCCTCAATGATGATGGCACGGTAACGCTGTTCCATGGAACGACGAAGGATAGGGCGACGGAAATTGGGCGCACGGGTAATTTGAAGGCAGAGGCTGAACCAGACGTTTATCTTACGACGGATCCCGGGGGCGGTGGTTATGGTGATGGCACAGTTGTCCGGGTAAGAGTCGATCCCAAGCGTTTGCAACTCGATGATGAGTTCCCTGGCGGTCGTCGTGATTTTCGTATCTCTGTCGGCCGACCAGGTGGAACGCTGTCAGTTCAGTTAGACGAAGTGGTGGCGGCGGCGCGGCCGGCGATCGGAGCGGCAGCCGAGGCAGGGATCACACCGCCGCGAGGCCCTGCATCGCCGGCCGCGCCACCGCCACGGGGGCCGGGAGCGGGAAAAACGGCGGCGGGGGGCGCTGGCATGGACGCGGTACGGATCAAGTTCCTTACCGCCGCGAAGCAGGAAGAGAACCTGCGTCGAGTTGGTACCGTTGGGCGCGAAATACGCCAGGGACGGGCTGCACAGTTTACGGGAGTCGGCGAGGTTATCCGAACGCCGGGGCTGACGCTGGCCGAAGCGGGGCAACGGGCGCGGGAAGCCGCCTACCAGGGCGGGACACTTCGCAAGACATTCCTTCAGCCCATCGTCCTGACTGACGCTGAAAAGGCAAGCGTCCTCGAAGACCTGACCGGCATGGCGATGCGCGAGGAGATTACCGCTCCCGACTATCTGCGAATGGTCCTTCCTGGCGACTCCAGAACTCCGGGCATCGTCGCTAAGCTCCAGTCGGATCGTCCCAAGCTCATGCCGAACGAGATCGCGCTAGTCCGCAAAGTCTTTGGCGACGAGTTCGCCAATGCTGCCGCCGCCCGCTCTGCGAAGTCTCTTGAGCCCCTGATGACGAAGGCCCAGGAGCGGGCAGCGATGGAAAGTGCGGCCCGTATTGAAGAGAAGGGTGTTGTGGCGGCCCAGCGGGAAGCGCAACAGGCCGCTACGAAAGCCAACCAATTAGAGGTAAGGGCGCGAGAGACAAAAGACGCTGCTGATATTCGGGCTGCCCAGCAAGCGCGAGCCAGGGCAACTAAGGCCGCAGACCAGGCCGACGTACTGGAAAGGTCGCAGGCTGATCGGGCTGAGCAAGCGCAAATAGCCAGGTCTGTCCGCGAGGCCGAACTAGAGAGCCAGCGGGCGACCAACCTTGCCCGACGCGCCCAGGAAACCAGAGACGCCGCCGACTTTCGCGCAGCGGCCCTTGCCCGCGACCGCGCATCACGGGCTTTCGACCGCGCCGACGAGTTGGAAATGCGCCAGGTTCAGCGCTACAACGAGGAAGCGTTGGCTCGACAGGAGAAGGCGGGGGCGCCAGCGGAGCAGAAGGCCAATGAACTGCGGCGGCGGGGGCAGGAGAAGCTAGACACCAAAGACCCTAACTACGAGCAGATTTACCGGAAGGCCGAGCAACTAGCTACGGCGGAGGGGCCGGCAGGTGGGGGCACCCCCCACGCCGCAGCCCTGATCAAATACAACCTTGAAGGCAATCGTTACATCCTTGACAGGATGAGCGAGCCAGGGGCCAGGGATCGGATCGCCGCTGCCGTCAGGGGCTTTCTCAATGGCGATCTCAAGGATGCTTTTGTAGCTACTACCGTTCGCCGAACCGAGAACCTGCGTCATGCCCTTGTAGCGGATGGGATGGACCCCATTCTTGCGGACAAGGTTTCTGACCTGATCCGCGACATGGAGATCAGGAAGCGTTACCAGGGGGCGATCCCGGAAGGCGTTACGAAGGCGCTTGCCGAAATGAAGGGCGCTCCCTACGGCGACACCTGGGCGGGCGTAGACAAGTTCATCCAGCGGTGGAAGAACCAGGTCTTTAGCTCCGATATGGGCATTTTCGGCATTCAGGGGAAGGCAGCCATTGACCGGGGCGGGATGAACGGCATGGCGGGGCTCGTGAACCGTACCCTGAACCTGCTGCACCTGCCCCACGCTGACCTTTACATGGCCGAAACGGGCCTGCCCAACAAGCTGCGGAACATCGCGGACGGGGCTCATTTTGGCTTGGGTCCTTCGGCGGTCAACGCCAGGCAGGGGACGTTGATGTCCTACGCTTTCGAGCGGTTGGGGAAGCCGGGCGCGATACTCGACGCCAAGATCGAGCAGGCGATGGATTGGGCCAACCGGATGCAGTTCGGCACTATCCTCGGCTTCGGTCGTGAGTTGGCGATTGAGGGGAACCTGACGATTTTCAAAGTCCTGGGGCGCAACATCGACAATCCCGCCACTCGCGCCGCCGCGATGGATACCGCGAACGGGATCACGTCCTTCGCCAATGCCGCGCTCAATTCTGGACGGGCAGGATGGGAACGCAAACTGCTAACGTCTGTCCCGATGGCACGATCAGAGATCGCCAATATCCTTCAGATGAGCAAGCTGATCCGGCCTACGGCGTCCGTTGACGAGCGTATTCTGGCGTCAACTCTGATCTTTAACCGGGTCGCCTCGGTCATGATCGTTGGGGCGGGACTGAACGAGATCATTGGCGTTGGCGAGTTTCAGATGAACCCGCTGAAGCCGGGGTTCGGCCAGATTACAACGAAGTGGAAGGATAAGAACGGAAAAAACATTGTCGTCTCCACGATCCCCCAGGTTTCTATCGCCAAAGCCCTCGTTCAGTCCATGAACGAGCTGGCCCTTCACCAGGACCCGGAGGCGGCGGGCGCTGCTCTCGCGCGTGGGCTTGTCGGGCGTAGTTCGATAGTCGGGCAGATAGGCGCAGCGACTCTTGGTATCGGCTACGACTCACAGGGCAAGTTTCACCTTGGAGACCTGTTTGAGGGCAAGAACGTTGGCCAGCGCGTATTAGGAATTGGTCAGCGTGCTCTTGTGCCGCCTCTTGGCCAGCAGCTCGCCCAGACCGGGACGGAGCCTGGCTATCTCGCAGGACAGGCGCTTGGCGTAAATACCTTCCCAGAGTCGGAATACCGCACCCTCTCCCGCCAGTTTAAGGACATCACTGGCCAGGACTGGACGAAACTTCCGCCGTCCGAGTCTTGGCTCTACGTCGAGCAGCATCCTGAGCTTGAGCAGGCGTATAAGGACTGGCAGCAGTCCCGTGAGGGTACGGCGGCAAGGATCGCCGCTGATAAGGCGACGGGGCTAGAGGCTATTGCGCCGTTGTTCAAGACTGATCCTGGTGCTTACCGCAAACAGGCCGGCGACATCGCCGGGCGCGCAGCCATTCAGTATGAGTTGGCGAAACGCGAAGGGCTGATCCCCGATTACAGCAAGGAAGGCGAGGGCTGGCAGAAAGCGCTCGACGGCTACTACACGGAGATCGCGAAGGCGACTGATCCCAAGACCATGGTCACGGACTGGGAGAAGCAGGATCGCCTTGAACGCGATTACTTGGCGACCCTGACACCAGAGGTGCGCGAGGTTGTCCTGAAAGAACTGACCTTTAGCCGTGATCCAACCTACAGGGAACTGAAAGAGGCAAATGCCCGCCTCGGTACTTACTTCGATCTTCGCGATAAGGCATGGGCGGACATTTCGAGGGGCGACAAGGAACTGGAAAAGTATACAAGCTTGGACGCGTGGCGGCTTGACCTTGTGAACGAATACGTAGCCGCTGGTCTGAGTCGTACAGAGGCAAAAAAGAAGGCGGCAGAGTACCTTTCGAAGATAACAGACAAGGTTGCAAAGGAACTAACTGCCTACCTTGCCGATCATCCCGGCTTAATTAGGGACTTGGATAGGCTAGACTATTTCATCCCCGCCCGCCTAGAGAAATACGCTAGACCAGGAGCAATAGAATGACAAGAGAACAGTTCGCCCAGCAAATGTTCGGCCAGGCTTATAACGACCTGACGGTTAGACAACAGCTTGAGGTTGATGACGCTTACGAGGCACAGCAAGGGCCAGGCGGGATCAAGCCCGATGGCTGGGTTGAATACGACTCTGCCGGTAACGAATTCATCTGGCAGGATGGCAAGCGCACGGCGACGGGCCAGAAGAGGCCGGAACGGGCGGGCACCGCCAAGCCCCAGGGTGCCATAACCCGCAAAGAACTTGAGGACCTGAAGGCCGAGTTTCGGGGTTCTGTTGCGACCATTCAAAATGCGGACGGCACCTTTGACGAGTACCACCGCAACCCTGATGGCACCTATGACATCTTTCGCTCGAATGTCAAGCCCACACCTGCCAAGCCAGAGACGCAATTCGAGCGCATGTCTCGGCAACTGAAAGAACTTCAGGGCGGACTAGTAGGTGCCGCTACCGGTGCTGCGGCTGGCCCGAGCGCACCTGCTTCGCCCACAACAGGAATGACCAACGTGGGCGGCGTCAATCGGCCAGGACAGCTAGTGACGACGCCGGGCGGTGCCACGGTTGACCTGCTTTACCCGTCGTCTATAACCACGAACACCATGGGCTTTGACATACCGGGAACGCTTCGGGCGCACGGAATGGTGCCCAGTGGCGACCCACGGAAGGATGCGGAGACAGCACTGGCGCTGAGGGCAGAAGCCGAAGCCTACCGAGAGCGCTTTCCCGATGAATCGCCAGAGGACATAAGGCGGCGGGTGGCCGGACCCCGTTACGACCCCCTGAAGGCTGCGCTGGCCGAACAGGCGCGAGGCATAAGGGAGAGAACGGCCACATCCAGGTCGTCAGCGGGCGGCGTGGAATGGTATGACCCGTCCGACTTCGGCTTCGCCGAGGGCGGCACAATCTTCGACACCCCCGGCGGCGTGGACAAGCCCGTTCCGGCCGATCCCTGGGCGCGGCTGCTCGACCCCGAGGAATGGCCCGCCGACTATGTGACGCCGCCCGAGCCTACGATGTCGCCCTATATAGGGCCCTCCCGTCCAGTGCCACCGCCGCCTGTCCCCATTCTCGGCGGCTTCGACGCCTGGGGGCTCCGGCAGGGCGCCGATCCCTGGGCTGGCATGCCGCGTTTCACTGACTTAGCAGCGCCAACTTCAGCAGCAACCCCGGCTGCGGCACCTGCGGCGGCGCAGGGCTTGCAAGGACTCGCGGCAGGCAATGTGCTGGGGCTTTCTCCCCTCAACTTCATGCAGCTACTACGGCAATTCCTCCCCTGGCTTTTTGACCCCGTGACCGGCCAGCCTCTTCGCAGCAGTCAGCCCCTTGCTGGCGGTGGGGCGAGCCTCGCCGGCGGTGGCCAGATGACGCTCAACGAGCCATCCACCGTGGTCGGCAACCAGACGGGCACGCCCTACGCATCGCTGGCTGAACCCGACCCGATGACGGGCCAGCCCCGGCCCGAGGCGCTGACGGTCACGCCGCTGGCAGGAGGCAACGTCCCCGGTGGCCCTACGCCGTTCGCCATGCTGGTCGAGCGCCTGTTCACTGATCTGAGGACGGGGAAGCGGCGGCGCACCGGGTCTCTTAGGGCGGTGGGGGCGACCGGGTGAAAAGGGCACTGACCATCGTCAACATCAGCTATGACCCGGCCGGAGACCGGGTAACGGCTGATCTAACCTACCCGGCCGTCTTTGTCTTGCGCTGCAAAGAGTGCCGCCGGCCGCGCGATCGCATCGTGCCTGAAGCCGATGCAGAGGGGCAGCACACATACTTTTTCAAGTGTAAAAGCTGCGGCCATTACAACGTGGTTCGGGTCGAAACACGACGAGGTTGCATGTTTGTGCTAGACTAGCGCTGTTTTAGTAGTCCTCTAGCGTCTGGCCCTTGTAGGCCCCCGGAGGTTAACTTCGGAGGGCCTTTCGCTTTGGTCATTGAAACGAAGCCCGAGACCGATTCCCAGGCCGACCCGGACGTTTTGGCGAAGGCCGCCGCCGCCGCTTCTGAACAGCAGGAGTCAGGCGCCGCCGTAGCTGAGACACAGCCCCTCGGTACAGGAGAAGTCGAGAAGCAGCCGGTAGCCCTATCGCTTGAGGAGCTGGAGGCCAAGCTCGACAAAGAGGGCCTGACCCCGGACGAAGGCAAGCAGCTCAAGGCGCACCAGAAGCAGCGCGAAGAGTGGACTGCCCGCCAGTATCAGGCCCAGCGCGACCAGGAGCGCGAAGCTGGCGTGATGGCTCAGGTCGAGGCGCAGAGGGTCGCCGACCTTCAGAAGGCTGGCGACCAGTACCTCGCTCGCCTGGACGAGATTGAAGATGCCGAGGTCACACGCGCTGGCAACCGGGGCGTTGAACCCGACTGGACTCATATCCGTGAGCGCCGGGCGACCGCCTTCGATGACCTGATGGCGAAGACCCAGGAACTCCATGTTGGCCCCATCGAGCACTCGCTGCGTGAGGCGATCCTGACCCTGACGTACCCTGACGGGACGAAGCTCTACGGCAACACGCCCCAGAACCGGCGCGTCCTCCAGGGGAAGGGCATGGGTGAACTGCTCACGGAGTACGGTTCGGCCGCCTACAAAATCGGACAGCGAGCGGGGCCGGGCGCGGACCAGGTCGTGCTATCGAAGGGCGAGCTGGAGAAGCGCGAGAAGGCGGCGGCCAAGGAAGCCCTTGACGACTACCTGGCCAAACACCCCGAGGCCGGCGCCAGCACGCGCACGCGGGCGGGCGAGACTTCTAGCGGCCTGCCCACGGTCAGCGAATGGCAGTCGTGGACACT
>ERZ1292632.1908-Hain-H43-01um-R2-1908-length-18751-cov-7_pt3 | contig 11339 bp, 17 predicted proteins | sample MGYA00564407_ERZ1292632 | MGnify/ENA primary metagenome ERZ1292632 (study PRJEB36523, sample SAMEA6512637) | groundwater metagenome | collected 2019-01-08 | study: AquaDiva: Metagenomics assemblies of 32 groundwater samples
CAACGCGGCGACGCGGGGACAGATACGCGCGCAGTTTGCGAAGGAGGCAAACGCGGCTGGGGAAACGGCGCGAAAGGAATCCCTTGCGGGGCGCAGGGGGAAGCAAGTCACGGAGGACATCCGTAAGCAATCCCTTGTCGCCGCAAAAAAAGCGCGTGAGCGGGTTTTCCGCGAGGCAGAAGCGCGGCACGGCGCGGACGCGGGTTCAGCGTCGACACGCAAAGAGGCGGCGAAGGCTGGGGCAGAGGAGCAAATGAAGGGGCGCGTCGCGGACGGATGGACAAGGGAACAGGGACGGATTGATTCGCTGGAACACCGCGCCACTGCGTTGCGGGATATGGTGCTTGACCCTGCGAACCTGACGAAAGAGTTTGAGGACGCACACTCGTCCATCCGCACGCTGACGAAAGAACTCAGCGACTTGCTCCAACAGGACAATCAGTTAGTCCGCATCGAGGCTTTGGAAACCGAAATCAACTCGGTGAAATCGCTTATCGGAACCCTCAACGCGGCGGCATCGAAGGGCAGGCGTCAGGGAATCAACACCGCGAAGGCGGAACGAAAGCGGCTTCGGGGACTCCTTCTGGAACTCCTGAAACAGAAGAATGTTGCCACCCGACTTCGCACGGAGGAACGCACGTTATCGGAGAAGGTCATCACGACGCGCACGGGCAAGGTGAGGTTGGAGGGCAACCTTGCGAACCGCATCGGGCAAGTCCGGCGGGGCATCGAGGCGCACATTGACGACATGATGAATCGCCTGCCAGATGTGCCGGACGTTGATCTCTACTCGAAGAACGGCGGCGCGCGAACCATCTACGGCGGGCGCAAGGCGTACGTGAGAGCCATCAACGAGGAGTTCGCCGCGCACGCGGGCGGGGGCGACTTCTTCGACACGAACTTTCTGAGCGTTTCCGGCAGGTATGCCGATGCCGTCGGGAAGACCGTAGCCATGCGGGGAATCGTTGACGACCTGTGGGATATGGGCGTCATATTCGGCGAGCCGTTAGGCGAGTCCATGAGAGGAAGTGCGTCAAAGGTATCGGGCTTGAAACTCGCGGACGGGTCGCCGGTGTGGGCGTCGAACCGCATCGCGGGGGACATTGACCATATGCTCGGCGCGGGCATGATGAACCCTTCCGCATGGGGAAGCGTTCTCGATAAGGGTCACAAGTTTTGGAAGGCTTCCGTGCTGGGGCTGTTCCCCGCGTATCAAATCCGAAACTCCGTCTGGAATACGTGGACGAACTACATGGCTCTCGGAGCCGCGGCGTTCAATCCGGCGATTGGCGGCATGAGCGGGAATCTCCAACGCATCAACATCCTTGTAGAACGCGCAGAGTCGAAGGCGTTCTTGGCGACAGAAGAAGGACTCGCCGCGCGTGATGCTCTGAAGAGCCTGAACGCGACGCCGATACTCACAGACAAGAGTGGGAAGGCGTGGTCGTTTGGGGCACTTCGCGCGGAACTGCAACGTTCCGACGTGGCGTTCACCGGCGCGACCTATGGACGAAGCGCGATTGAGGCGGGCGCGGACACCTCAGCGGCAACGCGGCGCGGAATACAAACAGGCGGCACGCGCGAAACTATCGGGCGTGCTATCACGTCCCCGTTTCGTGGCTGGCAATCCGCCGGTATTGGCGTGACGAAGACGGTGGAACAGCACGCGCGTCTGGTTCATTTCCTTACGGTGCTCAAAGAAACGGGTATGGTGGCAGAAGCCGCCGCGTCGACGAAGAAGTTTCTGATAGACTATGCGAGCATGACGGGGTTTCAGCGCAACGTTCTTTCGCGCATCATACCGTTTCAGCAGTTCACGATACGGAACCTGCAACTCCAAGTAAAGGAACTCGCGCGTGTCCCGCGAGTGGTCGCGACCGAAGGGCATCTGCTGGACATCGTGAATGAGGCGTTGTCAGTAAGGCAACTCGACCCCGACGAACTCGAAGCCTTGCGCGAGCGCGACCCGAACGCCTATCTCCAAGTACTGCGGCGATACGAGGACGGCGTATTGCTCTTGATGAATCTCGGAAGCGGCGCGGAAGAGGCGGCGGAGACGGCGCGCGGGGGGCTGTTCAAGGGCGGGCTAGGGTTGGGTTCAATCACGCCGTATCTCCGCGTGCCGGTGGAGACGCTCACGGGGTTTTCGCTCTTTCAAGGTCGCAAGATGCCAGAGAAGGTGGAGATTCACGACCTCTACAACATCTATCAGGGGGCATCGAAGCCCATACGCGACGCCTTCTTTCACGGCATCGGCTTGGTGATGGGCGAAGACGGCAAGCCGTATGCAACGAACGCGCGGGCGGTCTACTTCATACGTAACCTGCCGCCCTTCTCGCGCTACCTCAGCACGTATCGGCAGTGGACTGACACGGACGACCCCCAAGCGAAGCGGGTATTGCAGTTCTTGGGCGGGGATGTGGAATACTACACGTTTGAGGAGATTGAACGCGCGATGCGCCGTCTCTACGGCGAGGAACAACGCGAAGAGAGGAACCAGCGAATGACTGAGGATGCGTTGAACCGGCTACCATAGATACTCACAAACGGAGGAGACCGTGATGGACGTACACGCCGCACACCGACGTTGGGCGCAGAGCGAGGAAGCACAGCGCGTAGCGGAGTCCGTGCTGGATGTGAGGATAAGGCTGGGTGCGTTGCAGGTGCTTGAACGGCAAGACCCGTCCGCGCCCATGTTGCAGTTCGCGCTGTCTCAGAACCACGCCGAACTCGGAGACCTCGACGCGGCGGCATCCTACCTACGCCGCGTTCTTTCGTTGGGTTGCGAAACTACGGAAGTATGCGACGCGGTGCGGCGTCTCGTCACGCGCAAGCCGGAACTCCGCAGTCTGTTCCGCCGATGGGAGAAGCCACGTCGCCAGCGTCTTTCCGCCGCGATGATCGTGCGGGATGAAGCGGAGTTCATCGGAGATTGCCTTGAGAACCTGTCTGAGTTCTGCGACGAAATTATCGTCGTCGACACCGGATCGAAGGACGCAACGCCCGCAATCGCGGAGCGATACGGCGCGAAACTCCACTACTTCGATTGGTGTGACGACTTCGCGGCGGCGCGAAACGAATCGCTACGGTATGTGACAGGGGATTGGGTTCTCTGGATAGATGCGGATGAGCGGATACCGAATCATGGCGGGATACGGCGCGTCATGCAGAACCCGAACCTTCAAGGGTGCTACCTATTCATACAGAATGCGGGACAGCCCGCGACCGACGGCTGGGCGTTTCCGCGTCTGTGGCGGCATCACCCGACGACGCGCATTGAGTACCCCGTGTATGAGCAAGTCGAGTGGTCAATCCTTCCCGTCGCGCGCCGGTTCGGGCGTAGAGAGCGGAAGAAGCCATGCGCGATTATCGAGCATTACGGCAACACACCTTCCATGATTGCGCTCCGTCATAAGGTTGAGCGATACCTTCCCCTGTTCGAGAAGCGCATCAAGACCGATTGCCTCGACATGTACGCCGTGTATCACTACGCCGCGTGGCTCCTCTCGGCGGGACTCTACGACAAAGCCCTCGTCCACTTCCAGTATTGGGACGCGATGACGATGAGCGCGCCCCGCGACGCCTACACGGACAGCCAATACGAAGTCTACCTTGCGTGCCTACGCGCGATGGGACTGCATGAAGAAGCCCGCCGGATTATGGATCGGCGGGCTCTGAACCAGTAGAAGTTACATCCGATGCGTTGCCCTAGATCATAGGCATTCCTTCCTAGATTTTCGGATGAACGTCGTCGGGCTTATCATCCCACACCTGTTTGAGCCGTTCGATTTCCGCGTTCGCCCACAGCAAGACTTCGGGGCTGTAGAAGTCCTGCACCTGATACTGTAGTGCCGCGTAGGTCGCCAAGAGTTGGCGCGCGTTGGCGTTCCAGCGTAGCGCGAATGCGAGGCTGTTCTCGGATGTTTTACGGAGTTCGTGCGCGTTGTGGAGCGCGGCTTCGAGTTCTGCGATACGGGATTCGAGGGCGGCAATCGTCTCGTCCTTTGGGACTCTAACCTTGATTTCCGTTGCCATATCATTCGTCTCCTTCGGGTTTCACGAGTGCGGCGCGGCTTTCGCCCGCGAGTTCACGCTTTCGTTCCAGCGCGGCTGGATCGAGTTCCACGACCAGCATGTTCTCGGCGCGGAGTTGCGGGTATCGCGCCGTCGTTGTTGCGCTTTGCGGCAGGCGACCTAAGAGTTCCCGCGTGGCGGGGACGTTGCCCTCGTCAACCTTGCCCCACAGCGCGCTCACCAATCGCTTCTCCGCCTCCAACGCGCCCGCGTCCAATGCGAGATTGACCTTCTCGGCGAAGTCGGGCATGTCCATCCACGAGTTCCACGTATCGCGCGGAACGTCAAAGTGTGCCGCCAACGAAACGTGCGAGGTGATGGACTGCGACGCCAAGTCACGGATGGCGTCAAAGTCTATCGCATCCCAACGCGCCTGCAAAGACTGATTCCGTTTACGCATTCATTACTTCCTACTTCGTGCGTAGCCGCGCCTTTGCGCGGCTCAGCCGCGCGTAGTAAGCCGAGCGATTGATGCCAAGCAGACGGCTCACCTCCCTTGACGAGTAGCCGTTGAGCATCAACTTCACGACTTCGCGTTCCCCGCTCGGCAGGGCTTCAACGCGCCCCATAAGCCACTCGTGATGGAGTGAATTGGTGTCCGGTTGAACCGTCTGAGTGGCGTTTGCGTAGGTCGCACGGGCGAGGGTTTGTTCTTCCGTTGGGTTCTTGCTCGCCCACTCAGCGTACACGGTGCGGCATACCGCGCGGAGCCATGCGTTGGGGTGGCGAACTTCAATGCCGCCCCGCAAGGCGTTCCACGCGCAGAGGAATACGTCTTGCGTAAGGTCGTCCACGTCCGCGCGCGGGTCGAGACGCATCTTTGAGAACACATCTCGTATGTAAACTTCATAGGTGGTGATGTCCATGAGAGTCCCTGAAATCAAGGGAGCATACGCCTGATGACCCGCGTTCTCCATTCCGGCAACTCGAAGTGTCCGAAGTCGGGCTTGGTCTCCCACGACCCGCCCCATTCGAGACCGAGTTCATCACGCCCGATTTCGCCAAACGCGCGGAACAAGTCCAGCCGGTTCCACATCGGCACGCCGTTGACCACAGGGCAGAGGTCAATCGCATAGCCAAACTGGTGCGGGGACTCGTAGGGCAACGCCCACGTGACGACCTCGCCGCGCTTCTGCGCTCCGGCGGCTTCAAGCGCGTCGGCTTGCGCGCGCTCGAACCACGACCCTTTACGCAACCGCCGAATCGTCCCCTTGACCGTGAATCCACTTCGTCCTTGCCGCCACAACGCGCCCTGCTCGACGGGTGCGCGGGACGTAAAGACGATGAAGGCGTTGAGACCGTTCTTCTCGATGCGCGCCAGCAGTTTGTCGGCGAGAGGACGAAACTCAGGATCGAGTGTGGATAAGAGCCTGCTCATACTAGCCCCCCCTTATACGCCAGCCAACTCGTGTGCTGGCGAGTGTCCTCCGTTTGATAGACGGTTTCGTGACCTACTGAGGTAAGAAAGTTCAGGACTGCGGACTTCACTCCGAAATCGGTGTCGGGCGTCGTCTTGTCAATGAAGTCGTGACCCCCGATGATGCCCCCGTCCCGCACCTTTCCCCACCATACCGCTAAGTCATCGGAGACTCCGGCGTAATCGTGGCGGGCGTCAAGGTAGACGAAGTCGAGGCTATGGTCGGGGAACCGTTTGACTGCTTCATCCGAGTACATGCGGAGAATCTTCGAGCGGTTCCCGAACTTGGCGAGTCGTTGGCGGGTTTCGATGTAGAAAGACTCCTGAATGTCCTGCTCAACATTGTCGGCGTCGCGGTAGATGCGCCCGCTTTGCTTCTCCCAAGGGTCAACGGAGTAGAGAACCTTCCCGTTCCAATCCGCCAGCAGAATCTCCGAATAGAGACCGCGCTGGACACCAATCTCAACGCCTGCCCCACCCAACTCCCGTTCGTTGAGTAAGGTCGGAATACTGTCTCGACCGAAAGGCAAGTCCACTATTTTCATAGAGTAGTTCCTAGATGGGGTTGAGATGGTGGTGGTGTTTCAACGCAACGTATTGGGTATGGGAAAGATCGGCTGGCAGATGCCACTTGGCGAGAAATCTGCACCACGCTTCGGGGGCTTCCGTAGGCGGCAACTGCGACAAGCCGTGACCGCCCCAGTGATGGACGTAGGTATCGAGGGCAACGCCCGTCTTGAATCCGGCAAGCCGCGCACGCCAAGCAAAGTCGTCATCCTCACACCCGTAACGCCCGAAGGACGTATCGAATCCGCCTATCCGCGCGACAACGCCCCAACGAATGAGGTAGCAGAACCCCCAGACTGCCTCAGTATCGAACCACTCGCCGTTGTGAGAGGATGCCCACGAACGCGCGAAGGCATTGAGCGCGGGGATGTCTGCGCCGTTGGGCGGCTCAACCGAAACGCGATGATGCGCCGAAGAACCACCTGTGACCGCGCCGATCACGCCGACACCCTTTCGCCGCGTGTGTTCGAGCAGGCGTTTGTCCCACCGATCAGGGACGACGGTATCCGCGTCGAGAAAACAGAGCCAGTCGGGGGGCGATTTCCCGAAGTAGTCGAGCGCGGCGTTACGCCCACCGGAGACGCCGGTGTTATAGGGGAGTTCCAAGACTTCGACACCTCTGCGCTTTGCCTCTTGAACCGAATCGTCCGAAGAACCGTTGTCGACGACAAGCAATCGGTAGGGTGTAGGCGTATGCGCCCATATACTTTGTAGTAAAGACGAAAGAAAATGCGCGGAGTTCCAAGACAGGACGGCGATTGCAAAGTTCATGCCGCGCCTTTCTTCTATGCGAGACTCATCGCGCGGAAGTGCGCCTTCAATGCGGCGGTATCCTCAGAGCCATTATACCGCTGACCGCCGTAGATGGCAACGCCGCCCCAAATCGGCACGGGGTGCAACGTGAACAGCCCGTGCGCGATGGGTTCGTATTCGACAATGGCACAGCCTTGTTGCCAATCAACCTCCCGCGAACCGCTTGGAACCACGCCGTCTATCCGCGCAAGCGTGCCGCAGGACATCGCGTAGTAACTCCTCTGCTTCGTTGTCCCGCGCGTGATACCGCCAAGTTCCAACCTATGGACGTGTCCGTAGAGGGTACTGTTGCGCGCTCCGTCGAGAGCCGCCTGCACCGACTTCCCTGCGCCCTTGCGTGCGATGGTTCCGTGCGAACACAGGACGTTATCGGCGATCTCCACTTCGCACTTGGGATACGGTTCGTGGTACGTGATGTTGAGGCTATCGAGACCGAGCATGTTCGGAATACTCACGGCGGGCGGGCGTTCGCCAACCGCGGCGACGCCATACAGCCCTTGAAAGTGCGTGATGAGGGAGCGGCGCAATCGTTCCTCGTGGTTTCCTTCGAGGTAGTCAATCGGGATGTCCCCGACGGCGGCTCGAAGTCGTGACAGCCACCACGCGAGTTCGACAAGCGCGGGTTGCAAGGTGAAGTAGTATTCGGGGCGGATGATGAACTTGTCCGAGAACTCGGCGAGATCGAGATTGTCGCCGAGCAACACGACGCGGTGCGGTCTCAGGGCGACGGCGAGGCGCAAAACAACGTCCATCGCCGCGCGGTCGTGGAAGGGCGTCAACGCGCCGGTGTGGATGTCGCGTGCGAATCCAACGTGCATGTCGGGGATGACAAGGGCGGTGTGCACGGGAGAGGGGGGCGGCGAGGGCGGCGGCGGCGTATCGAGAGTGAAGCGCACGGCTTTGACTTCGTGCGCGACGGCTTCGGGATCAACGATGCGACGGAGATGGAGTTGCGCGGCGTGCATTGAGCGGGCTTCCATGCGCCCGTCAATCTTCGCCATCGCCTCCCACTTCGACACGCGGTACTTCTCGACATGCCACTGCGAAAGGTCAATCTCGAACTCACGCACCATCTCATCTTGGGAGAACGGATCGTGGCGTGCGCCGGAGTCCGCAGTCGCAACGCCGTCGACGACCTCAATCGTGGACTTGCCGGAGGCGGGGCGTTCTCCTTCCGACCAGATGCGGTTACAGTCTTTGCATGACCACCGCTGTCGGGAGTTCTGCGCCCCGCGCCGGATGACGCGCTCTCCGGCGCAGTGTGGGCAGGTCACAACGATTTATCCTTGATGGAAAGCCAACGCCGCCGATTTCGAGCGATTTCGGCGTGCAATCTTCCCACCAAAGCATATCCCTCCATCCACACCATACAGAAGTTGGAAACGCCCTCGATCTCGACCGTTGCTGTGCGCGTAATGCCGGTGCTCTTTGCCTTTGTAATCGAGAACTCGTCGAATCCGAGTTCTCTCAACGCGGTATCTATCTCCGCCAACGCAATTGCCGAGTTCTGTACGTGGTTCTCATCCAAAGCGCGGAGCGCGTCTGCATTGGGCATCGTCGTTCTCCCGAAATCAAGCCTGCCCCACAAAGACGTGGGGCAGGGCGTTAAGGGGTCGAGTCGCTAGACAGCGTTGTTGGCGAAGTCGAGTTCGAGTTGCCGTTTCTCGGTGTTCCGCACGTCGACGAAGATGCGGTCAAACGCTTCGTGCGTCCAACGGACGTTCGCGCCGTCGGGGTCGTCTCCGCAGTCGCGCTTCGCCGTGACGATGTAGTTTTCGCCCTTGCACTTCACGCCAAAATCGCAGTACGGAACGTCGTTGATGATGCGCTCGATGATGTGCGAGATCGTCCGTTTCGAGTCTTCGCCGATGCGCCAAGACTTCGACACGACGTTGCTGACGTTCTCCTCGCTCATGCGCGGCGTAGGAACCCGCCTCTGCACATCAAGGTCGCTTCCGTCGGACAAGTGAACTATCCTCGTATCCTCTGCGGTCGCGGTGTTACGTGCCATGATCGTTCCTTTCATCGCGAGTTTAGCGTAGCCAAAACCTCGTCAACCCATTCGTAGGCGGTTTCGATAGGCGTCTCGTCCTCTCGTTGATAGACGGCATCCCAACCGTCGTAAGCGTCTAAATCCGTCTCGGACTCGTGATCGCACCCGATAGAGGGCGTAACGATTCGCCACAGGATACCCCCGTTGTCCTTGACCCATGCCGCCTCGTTGCGAAAGCGCACGTCGTCAAGGACAAGAGAGCGTCGTCCGTTGAACTTCTCTTGACACTGAACAAGGGAGTCGGGATTGTAACGGCGGAACGCAGAACCCACCTCTTGAAGAAGGCGTCGGTATTCCGGCGTGTATGGTTTCCGTTGCGGGGCGACGAGCATGGAGACCGAAAACAACAGTGGCGTCTTGAAGTGCGCCAAACGGAATCCGTGACGCTCAACGAGATAATCCGCCATCGTGGACTTGCCTGAACCGGATTTGCCGCTGATTCCTACGAGCATGGAGTCTCCTCAACTATGTGCGAGTCATCGGGCAACTCGACCCGAAACTCAGGTGTTCGGTATGCGGTCACGCGCTCAAACACCTCGTCAGTCAGGTCGACATGCGCGCCCTTCGCCGCATCACACGACTTCATCATGTCGTCGAACGAAACGTCGGGTTCCGAGCCCGTAAGCGACGCGAAGTACGAATACGCTTGCCGCTCCGCATCCCACGACGCCGGTGCGTCGGGGTATCCGAGGTGCTCGTAGAAGATGGCAACCCTCAGCCCATTCCTGAATGCCACTTCGTACGTGCCCTGTCGGTGGTACAGTGCGTACTCGCTCGCCCGCAAGAGGAGGACATCTACGGGAGGATTCGTAGATTTCTTCGCGAACTTGTCATATCCCATCGCCGGGCTCCTCACTCACCGGTATCGGCGACAGCGGGGCTAATACCGATAGCAGATGTTCCGCCGCCTCCCTCTCACCGACGCCCCATTGCACGGGCACCGAGCCGGACATCTCCCCCCATTCGAGCGCGTAGGCGAGTGCCTTGGAGATTGCCGCCCTCGATTCGTCGGGATACGCGGCGGCTTCGATAACCGACATAACGTCGTACGTCACGTCAGACTCCTCTCCCGCCTCATTGGCGACAGCGGGAACTCGCTGAGTATTGTATAGAGCGAATCAGACGCGGCTATGCGAGTTTGGTAAGTCGCTTCGGACGATATTGATGGGTCTGTCTCCTCGGCATCTGTCACCCACCCCTCGAACTCAATGAGAGTGAGTTTTACCACATCCCGCACCGCCGCGGGCAACAGCGACAGCGCGGCGCGAATACGGTCGTCGTCGGAAGGCTCATGTTTGCCGTCGACGATAGCCTCGATAATGTGATCGTGCGCCGAGGATATACGCGCCCATTGACGCACAGGGGAGTCCTCGTCGGCTTTCGCCTTCGAGATGATGGCAATTATCTCAGCACGTAGGCATACGACAACGCCCCTTGGCATCGCCGCGAACAACGCTCGAAGCCGCCCGCGTTCATCGTCGGTCATGCCGGAATCTCCTTCCGCGCCCTAAGTGCCTCCGGTTCGCCATCAAGCAGATACGCTAGGACGCTAAGCATTTCCTCTGCCACTTGCGCCCGTGTGGTACAGGACGCAACTGCCCTCTCGATGTCCTTCTCCGCATCACCCACATCGCGCGGGGCAGTTCCCCACCACATACGCGGGTCGTTCGGGTGCTTGTATTGAAGGCACTCGTCAAGGGCGATATAGAGTGCTTCGCGCTCAGTCCTAGTCAGCCTGCCAAACGTATCATGAAGCCAGTAATCGCTGGTCAGCATGTCAGCCCCCCTTGACCAACTCGAAGTCAATGACCCAGCACGGCTTCTCGCCGTCGGGGTCGTTGCAGAGTCGCGCGTAGTCGAACCACCACTCCGAGTAGGACACATAACCCTCTGCCAAGCCGTGCGCGTCCCTCTCGCTCCGTGTCATCCCGCAAACGAAAGCATAGGCGTCGGCATAACATCGGATGTTCGTTACGAGGATGCGCCCGACCGACGATTTCGTTCGACCCGGACACACCGCGTACGTGCGCCCGACGACGTAGCGGCATACCTCGTTGTCGTCGCGTTGCACACGCGTCGTGCGCGTCTTCGTTCCCGCCAAAACCTTCTCAGCGTTTTCAGAAGTGAAGTTCACTGTTCATCCTTCCAACGTGATAGACCTGCACGCGCCGAGAATCGCCATCCTTCGGTATCGTCCCACAGCCGCGACACTTCCAGCAGATTGCCGCGTGTCCATACAGTCGCGCCGACTTCGACTTGGTTTCCCTGCTGAGATAGAGAACCCCGCAAGAGCACCTACGGAACTCGCACTTTTTCGTGTGGAATCGGCGTATCGTCATCCCTTTGCCTTTCCTTTGAGTTCATCGGGCAGAAGTTGCATCAGGGCACGAACGAGTTGGCGCGTTCGTTCGAGGG
>ERZ1292632.3792-Hain-H43-01um-R2-3792-length-11323-cov-5_pt1 | contig 11323 bp, 11 predicted proteins | sample MGYA00564407_ERZ1292632 | MGnify/ENA primary metagenome ERZ1292632 (study PRJEB36523, sample SAMEA6512637) | groundwater metagenome | collected 2019-01-08 | study: AquaDiva: Metagenomics assemblies of 32 groundwater samples
CAATCATGTCTTTGCCCTTCCTCATGGATTTGCTACCCCGCCCCACAACATTGCGTAAGTTGTATTAAATGGCGAAAAACTCGGGTCCGTCAACGCTGGCGGACGAATAACTTTACTAACATCAGACCAGGCAAAGGTTGGATAAGTACCCTTATACGTCTTATCTTGACGAGTTCCACCATTTAACCCGCCAAAAAGATAAACGTGCCCTCCTGCCCCGAAGATAAACGAATGCCGGGTTAATCCTGTCGCAAGAGACGGAAAGGGGTACCAATATCTTTTCCCAATACCCCCATCATAGCAATAACGCAGAAATTGTGTCGGAGTTCCTCCGCCAGTCAAGTAGCCAATTGATCCTTTTGAATATAAAGGGCTGCCTGGCCTAACGGAATCTTTCCATGGGATTGTTACTGGGATCCAGGCATCTGTTACGACGTTGTATTCCTCATCGGGACTAGATGGGGTATTTGCAACCGAACGATAATCAGTTGCCCCTGGCCAGTAAGTCCAAAAAAGACTGCCATGTAAATGACTTGCGGAAGAACTCGCCATTTGCGCCCAGGTATAGCCGATTAGCCGCCAAAATTCGGTGCCAAATGAAAAATAATACCCTACGGGCGCAGTGTCCTTCGTACCCATAGAGGCATACCGAGCATAAGTAAAGGGAGGATCTGTTTTTTTTATCCAGGCGATGGAAGTCGCGCCCCGTGTCCCTTCATAAAATCCGTCTACACTGAGCAAGAAAATTTTGGACATCCCAGAATTCAACCAACATAAATGACCATACGTTGCAGGTGGAATATCACCAGACTGTGTTCCCTGAATCCAAGTTTCGTCTGAATATTTGAATAACCACAGATCGTTTGTTTCTACGCCGTTGACTGCCCCAGAAAAATCTACGACATTTCCCTGGGTATCTACATTGATGCTAAGTGTAGACAGGCCAAAATCACACGAAAGAGTTTTCTCCGCGTCGCCATGACCGGGCAAAATTGCCTGGTAATATCCATTCTCCCGAACTGCGGCATACACCCGCCCCTGCGCCCAGGGCGGGGTATTGGCGTGATAGCGCCCAAGAGGATCTGCTGGGCGCATCAGTGTGCGTTCGTTGGCGTTTATGACCACGAGTTGCTTGTTGCTGTCATAGTAGCATTCACGGCCTTTGCGGCCGAATTCGTCGCTGCCCATGTCCTGGACCAAACAGACATGCCGAGGCGCAATACATGCCCAGGAGGATTTGCTGGCGTCCTGTGTTCGCAGTTCATACCCGGCATTGCCCGGGCTGGCAAATTCGCCTGCTCTCCGAAAGAGGACAAAGGACCCGACATCGGGCACAAAATTCAGGCAGTTTTTGGCGTAGAAAACGCGGTTACCTTCGTCCCAGACTTTCTTCGCCGTGACGATGTCCCGCGTCGCCGCTGTGACCTCGACAAGTAGCCCATGGTCCTCGTTGCATGGGGCCCCTACCAGGTGTTGGTATTCGCTGCCCTTACTGTACGTATTTCTCATACTGCCGTAAAATCCAAAACATTGCCCTGCCCATCGAGTGATAACGTGAACACAGTACCGCTTACCGTCTGCGCCTTGGTCGTCGCCTGGTCGCCCTTCCCCGGCAGAAACACCAGGAAATAGCCAGGCGTGCCATGAACGTACACCCCAGCGTAAATGCGGCCGGTGGCGTATGGAGGCGTAGAATTATGGAAGGCGGTCAACGGGTCTATCGGCATGAGTAGGAGCGTATCGCCGCCGACGGTGTAGCTGCTGCCGTTTTCGTCGAATGCGACCTCCTCTCCAATCCTCTGCCCATCGCCATTTGTCCCTTTGTCCTCAACCCAGATAACATGCGTAAAAGCAAAGCATACCCAGGAATATCCCAATGGGTCCTGGTCGTGCAATTCTGGTCCGGCAGTCCCTGCCCCGGCGAAATCTCCGCAGCGATGAAAGACAACCACCTGACCAGGAGTAAGGCAGGAATCGGGCGGGTTCCCTGTCCGGCCATGCCAGCGCAGTAGGGCCGAGTAAGATTTCTTCGGGCTGCCTTCATCCCAGACTTTCTCTGCCGTGACGATGCCGCCACTCACGGCAGTTACCTCCATGAGCATGGCGTAATCTTCGTTGCACGGTGGACCGTACAGGTGCTGGTATTCGCTGCCCTGGGTGTATGTGTTACGCATGGTATCGCCCGTAAAAACCCGCCATGTCGATTATCGCATTTAAAAATGAGACTTTATCGGATGGATATACCTTTTTTTCTCCATCCCAATGGATGCCGCCCTTTATTCCACCTGTACGGGTTGTGGCAAACCCCTGTTTTAGTGCTACAGTATACGCTTTGTGCAGTTTCTTTACTGATGCAATGTCTATCTGATTGTTTTTTCTGTCATAAATTTTCATAATTTCACCCCCAGGGCTTGTATCAAGTCTGCTACATCGTTATATTTTGGATCTGGATTATCAGATAAAATTTGTAAAGAAACTACTTCAGCCAACCATTCAGAAAAATTTGTTTTACTGTATGCAGATGGTAGCATGTCTGCTCTTTTGACTTTGTGCTCTCCTTCAAAATCGAACAAATTTGGCGTATGCTGACTTTCTTTTATCGAAATTACTGCTTCAAGAGTTCTTTTCAAAGATTTCACAATTGATTTTTTTGAAGCATCTATTCTTTCATCTTGTGGTTCTTGTGGATTTGAAAGATCAGATTCAGCATCTTTTAATTCTTTCGTATATTTTTGTATGTTGTTTTCTTCGTCTTTTCGTTTCTGCTTGTGCTTATTTACTGCGTCTAAAAAGTCTACTTCTCCTTTTTTCCCTAATGTTTTTTTAACAATTCGATGATAAATTGTCAATGCGTCTGGATTATCCCATGATTTTTTCACTAATTTGTGAGCCAATTCGTGAGATACTATATATTCTTGCTTCATGTTTTTATCTTCAGAAACGCCATAAAATGCTAACGAGGCATTACCTAGGACCGCTCCATTATATGGAAAAATCCTAAATTCTCTCCCTTGCGCTGTAAATTCAATAAAAGATTTAGTCCTTTTATTGATAGTGGAAAAATCAGATACCCAGCGTTGTAGCGTCCCTTTTGTCGCGTTGTGTAAAACAAATTCTGTATTTTTAAAACAGGGATGAGATTTCATTATCTTGACAAATTCTGTTTTGATTTTATCGTTTGCTACCTTCTTATCCGCCCCTTTTGTTTTCATAAATTTTTGGGCCGATTCCCACCATGAATCAATGTCTGTCTTTGGTTCATCATTAGCCGCAATTCCCTTTTCAATTTTCTCGACGAGCCCCATCTTGGGTTTCCTCCCTTTCATTTTCTCGCCGGCGGCACGCCGTTTGGCAATCGATTCGCGCAGCTTCTCTCTCTGCTCCTTGTGGGAAGCACGGCCAGATTTATCCCTATACTGCACCTGCCTGCCGGCCCGGGTCTTCTTGTCGCATACTCCCTGCCCTGCGGCCTGGGCCTTCTTTGCCCCTTCTGGCGTCAGTGGCCGGCCCCTGGTCCCAGGTGGGCACTCTGCGAAGCACAAAATGCTTTCGATGTAATCCAATTGCCGTGGTTCTTTCCTGCCCAAGATTTCATCTACGATGTTCATGTGGTCCTCCGATACGTGGCAATTGTGCCCTCCCCGTATGTTTCCGCGCTCCTGTATACCTCAATTTCGTTGTCGTTTTTGACGGGCCGGATCGGCCTGAAGTATAAAAATAGGCCGCGTTCCATCATCAACAATTCCAGGTAGTTGTAATCCTCTGACCCGGTGATGTCCCACCCATCCGGAAGTCTAATGGGCAATGTGTTGGTGATAACCTGCGCGCCAATCTGCGTCTTGATTTTGGCCGACTCCAGGCCGCTCCAAACTGGATTCTGCTGCCCCCGGGCCAGCATCTGGCAAATTAGCCGGACATTGCCGACGTCTTTTGCGGTCGTGTAGCAGTGCGTAATTTTACTTCCGGCATCGAGGTAAACCGCCCTGGCTTTGTAGAGGTCGCGCACGGTGCCGTTGCGATTGTACAATGCCGTTACCAATTTTACCTCAAAAATCGTGCCCGTGCCGGCCGTCTCGAATTTGCAGGCTGACGAGTATTCGACACTGATCCAGACCAATGTCCCACTGCCAACCCATTCACTTGTCTCCGCATTCCACGTTACAATCTCGGCCTCTGACAAATCCTCGGTCAGGTCGTAGTTCCATGCTATTCTGGCGTAGGTCGTGCTCTCTCCGCCCCCGCCGATCTGTGTGTACCAGCGCCACTTACCAGTTGCCGCGTTAAACGCCAGTTTGGTTTCTACGATATATGGCGTTTCATCTGGGGGGGCCAGCGTCGGGTATGCGGTTGACTGAAATGTCAGTGCCCCTTTCTTGCTTGCGTCCTGCCTGAATTTCGCCTCATCCTTTATCGTGATCTCGTTGCTTTCGACAAAAAACACATTGTCGAGTTTGCCGATATTGGCCGGGTCGGTCGCCCCGCCGGCCACGACACCGTACACGCTCGTTGAGTACGTGGTGGGCGTGACGTTGTCGCACTTTATCAGGGTGCTCGCCGCCGGAAACCAAACCTGCTCAAATGTGTCCTGATTTGGGCACTGGACCACAAAGCCAATCTCGCCACTGGCGGGTAAACTCCCGGTCACGCTGCGGGCTTTACTATGGTCGTTCGTCGCAGCGGCCAGGACTACCGTTTTGGCGGCAAAGGTGGAATCCGCGCCGAGGCCCTGCCGTGCCTGTGGTTTTATGGAGCCGGCGTCGTCGGTGGCGACGCATGGGATGATCTGGCCCCATGCACCGAAAACACGGCTATCTTTGTGCCAGTATACCCATCCGCATTCGTCCCCGGGCAGGCTCACGGTGTAATCCCCGGTCGTGGTGTCCTGGGCCGTGACAATGCACCCAAGTTGCGTTGCCTTCTGTCCAAGGGCAACGTCTGTGCTGTGCTCACGATAAATCTTAGTCTTTAGTAGGGCATTGTCTTCCAAATAGCTCATGAATTTGTTCCTGTGCGCGATTTGTAGACCTGTTTTTTTAGGTACGCCAGGACGTCAGCCGGCACTTGCTGCTCTATGGTTGGATCGGGCGGGATGTCCCTGGCATCTATGATTGTTTCCAACCCCGATTTCGGGGAAAACTGGTAGACAATGGCCTTGATATTGCCGAGCAATTTCAATCCCTCAGGGATGCCGGCAACCTTGACCTGGCCGACAATCCTATCCCGTTGCTGGTTTAGTAATTTCGCGGCCTCGGCGTTTGCCACTGCACTCAGGATGTTTTGGTTTTCGATTCGCGGGATTGCCCCAGCGACGATACCCCCGCCGAAAAGAGGTGCGGTGTCTTCTCGAATGCCCTCCCGTGCGTAATCCTGACGAGATAGGAAATCTATTTCCGGACCATCTGCAATCCCGGCGATGGAACCGGGAATAGAGATTTGCCAAAATTTTCTGGTACTGTCGTATTTGTCTTGGTAGTCCAAATCCCATATTACCGATATTATCGTCTCAAGTGTGTGCGTTGCTGACAAATACGACTGCTCCCAAAATGCGTTACTGTCGCCCGCGTACCGCTCCGGGATATTTTCTACAGCAGAAGGGATAATCTCCTCTATCGTCCTGTCTATCAGGGCCGGGAAGGACACCCGAAAGACTCCGAGTTGCTGAGAGACAATATCAATAGTGCCCGCTGTCGGCCGCTGCCTAAATTCATCATAAGTGTTTACAATCCAATTGTAGGCGTTTGTAGTCCATATCCCCAACCCCTTTGCCACGTATGGCCGGCGGCGTTTGGGAACTATGCAAAAATCTGACCAAAGAGGCGATGGCGGTTGGTAGTGGGAGTAGTTGTCGATAATCTTTACGCGCCGGTTCATCCAGCTTTTAATCCTGTCCATTATGAACGGGTCAATCTGGTATGTTTGGCGGTAATTATGTCGCAATGCTCCGGCCACATTTGCCGCCTGCGCGTCTATGAGCGCGGTCATTGTTGGCGATCCTGCCTGAATCCTGAAAAGTTCACTGATTTTCAGTTCCAATCTGGTCGCAAACCAATGTTGTCTTAACTCTGCCTCTGTCAATCCGATTATCGAGAGATATTTCCACATCGGCAAATATTCCCCGATGTTGTATGTAACCCCTGAATTTGTAACAGGATAAGGTACACTTATCACATTTTCGCAGGCAATTGCGCGCCGTTCTACAATGTCCTGGGGAAGAACGGTTGGCGGGCGGTCCGGTATTGTGATGGCATACCCAGTGGCCGTATCCGCACTTGATTTTGCAATGACTCTGACCTCTTGAAGTTTCTCGAACCGCACGTTGATTTTGGTCGGGCGCACTCGTTTTTGGTCTTGCCGGTACAGGATGCCGGGACCGGTTTTGCACAGATTTTGGGTGTGCAAAACCCCTTCAATCGGCGTCTCATCGAAGAAGTCTAACGAATACGGGTAAACGTCGCCATTTGGCAATATCCCCAAATCCATCCGCGATTTGCCAAGTAACTCCGCAAGCCCAGCGTAAATGTCAACTCCGTCCATTTCGACATTTTCCACGATGTAACTCTTATCGTCGGCCTGGACCGCGGCAACGCTGATCCCGAGTTTGACGAGTTCGGCTTCTAAAATATCTTTTACCGACCACGGCACACCGTCTTTTACCGACCACGGCACATATCGGCCGGCGGCAAAGGATGAATACTGCTGCCGCAAAATGGCGGGGTCCGTATCGGGCGGGTTGGTGGCAAGAATTTTGTCGTTTGCCTGCCGCGTTTTATTGTACTTGCAGTATAGTTTCCGCCCTCGCCAGCTCCACCGAATATCCGCTAAAGACCATTGCACTATGTAGGGGTCGATGGTCTTGGGTTGAAGTAGGTAAATATTGGATATGACCAGGCCTTTTACGTCCGGGCGGCCCGCAGTCCCGCCCGTGCAGTACAGGCGCAGAGTAGTGGGGTTTTGCACGGCGAGCAGAGCGTCATTTAGTTGGCCAAACGGGACAACAAAATTGGTAATAAACGGCGTCGGCCCCGGAATCATTGCCCAGGCAATATTCTGCTCCAACATTGCCACATCGCCAATTGTGAAATAGGGACAAAGCCAGTCTGCCATTTGTTATCCTGTCGATACCAGATCGTATTTAGGAACGACCAAAACGTATTCCTCTGCGAACGTCGTTGTAAACAGGTACACCATCTGCTGGAAACTTACCCTGGGGCCAACTCCGATCAGGGAAACCTCTTGATCTCGGGTAATGTGCAGGCGTTTCCATAGTTCCCCGCTGCTCTTCGGTGGTAGTGGCGCAGGCTCATTCGGCTCGTTACCCAATTGTTTTATCGATACCGTGCGGCGCATGGTCGTCAGTCCACCTGTGCTATACATGTTGCGAGTATCTGCCAGACCATCCCAAATTTTTTGATGGACAATGCCAGTATGAAATTGAATGCTTTGGCGCTCTTTCACCATGATTACTTTATTCCCGCCGGCAAGTGCCGTGAATTGCAAATGCCCGGAAAACTTGTAAGTATGAGGGTTGATGTCGTAACTTTCGGCCTGTGTGATATAAAAATTACCGGCGTCTGGTACCTGCCCCAAATTCAAGACGTCGTAGCTGTGCTCGATGATCCAGGGTTTTATGACTGTGCGGTACAGCATTTCTATATCAGTCTCTACCACCAGGGTACTGTCCAGTGATGCGCTGTAGGCCACTGCGACGTTGACAATATTTTCGGCAGAAAATTGCCCGGTGGGGTCGTGGCCAACCTCTTGCATGAGCTGCACCTTGTAATCCGTGTTTACGTTCGTAATCGAGGCATGGTTGAGTAGGGAAGAACTATCACGCGCTAAAAGCTCGTGGTAAACCATCGTGGCCTTGGCAATCTTGTTTTCTTGCTCCAGGTTGATCGACTCTGAAATTTTTTCGTATGTCCCGCCCAGCGCAGCAAGGACCCCGGCCGCCCATGTCGCCGCCCCCGCCAAATACGTTGCCAGAGAGGTCAATGCCCCGCCGGCGGTATACAGCACCGTAAAGTTTACCGTGCGCCGCCGGGAGTCTGCATAGTTGATGGTATAGCTGCCGGATCTGCGGTATCCATAACCGACAGCGTCTGCCGGCAATTCCCCGCGACAAGAGAACTTGTAGAAAACATAGTTTTCGTTGTCGCTTTTGTTGTCTATTTTGTGTAAGGTCGGCGTGGTCAATAGTCCAGTATTGACGCTGTGCTTATAGCTGTATGTATCTACTCCACCCACTTTTACGGTCAAATCCTTGTTGTAGATGCGTAGGGCTATTTCTGCTGCTGCCTGACTTGCCTTTGCAACCTTGAATTCGCAGGAAAAAGAAAATCCCTCATAGGATTCTTCCCACGAAAAATTGTTGTAGCTGGTCGGGATTGTGTATGAATTGTACACCACAATAAGGCTTTGTTTCTCTTGGTATTGCCTCCTAAATTGCAAAACCTTATTTTCGCTTTCATAGGAGGTATGATCGTCCAATAGTTCAAAAGTCCCAAAGCTGGCGACTATGGCATCTGACCACGTTGGCCCGTAAGTGGTATAATTCTGATAGGCGCTGTTACTCCCGCCGGCAGTGTATTTTCCAGCAACTGAAATTGTGCGCCTGGACTTGATCGGGGCCAATACGGCAACGGATGCCTCTTGCCGGAAATTATACCCAGATTCATCCGCCGGCAACTGGCAATTGAATGAAAAATGGTAGGACCGGGATAACGCCAGGTCTATCTTACCAGCAGCTTTCCCCAGAGACGTTCGCCCAAGAAAACCGGTGTTATCACTATGGGAATAGGAATATTCGGCCGTCCCACCGAATGTCAGTGTGAAATTTTTGTTCCAATTATTTAGAGCTGCCTCGGCCGCATCGCACCTTGAAACCAAATCTGCAGCAGTAGTCCCAAGGACCACGAAAACACAGGAAAATGACATTTTGTCATAAGAGATAGAAAAGTGGAACTTGTCTGTTATGTTTGGGATTGTGTACCCGTTATAAACAGCTACAACCATTTTCTACTCTCCTGACCGCCGGTAATTGTCGATTATTTTCTGTCTGTTTTTCTTTGCGATCCCGTCTCCGTTCTCTTGTAGTCCAGTTGTCTCCCAATCTGTAAAATCCTCAGATAGGTCATACTTGATCCCTTGCAATTTTTTTGCTCCCCACCTGTATGGTTTTATCCCAGTGAAAATACTTCCTTCTCCAGCATAAAATTGATCCGTTGCAGATTCGGCGGCCTGTTGTACCCCAAAAAAATCAGACAGCCTGTCGTGCGCCTTTTGCATTTCCTGCTGCGTCATCGGAGTCCCGGCCAGTGCGGCATCTTTCGCCCATTCTTTCACTACTTCTTCGGGCTTTTCCAGTTTTGCTTTTAATTGGCTGGAAACTTCTTTTTGTATTTCGGCGAACCCATACTTCACCGCCTCACCGATCTGCTGTCCAATAAGTTGCAGGCCAGCAGTCAGCGACGGGCCGAGGGCAATTTTGATAAGCTCGCCAATATCCTGCACCGAGGCGGCTGCCTTCCCCAGCATCCCGGACTCGGAAACTGAACCAGTTCTGGCGTCCGCGTCTTTCTTTTCCTTGTCGTAGTTGCTTTTAAGGTCTTTGAGCGCGTCAACTATCTTCTCTGCTCCGGCAAACCCGTCTTTATGCCCTGTAGATGATTGGTATTCTTTTTTTTCAGCCATTAGTATATGCTCGTAATCGCGGTAAAGTTGAATGCCCTGAGCACCGCCGGGAAATTATTCCCGCCTACAATCTGCACTTTCGGCGCGTTTTTTTCGACAATCATCGCCTTTGTTGTCATGGTGATAATTTCGACCATTTTGGACAAAAACTCGTCCTCGATGTCAAGAATTCCAGCGCCCTGGGATGTGTTCGCCGTGCGGATCGCCCCGACCATGACGCCCTCGCCTTTGGCGCACTGGTAGTTTTCAACGAAGATTGTTACCGAAAAACTCTGGTACAGGATGCCGGGGTGCTCGCCATCGCAGGGAGCACCTTGGTCGATGATGAAAGCCGTGGGGCTCTGGTAAAGGGCCAATTGCTGAATTGGCACCTCTGGTGTAATGTACACGCTATCTCCGAAAACTTTATTGGCGGTCGTGCCCCAGACCATGGCCTTTAACTCGGTCTGCACGCGCTGTAGTAGTTGTTTTGGCGTCATCGCAGCACCGCCCCGGACAGTAGCCCTTTGTATGCTGTCCCGTTGTCGTCTGTGGTTTTGGGTAGCCCATCGAAAACCGCAGGAAAAGTCGTTGCGTCCTTGTGAGAAAACTTCAGCTTTGCTGCGTCCAGTATGTGCGGGCACGCCTTCTGTAGTAACACACAAGGATGATTTGCAGTGTCCTGGGGAACAAACAGGACAGGTTTGCTGTACGTGGAACTACTTAGGTCGGTCCCGGGCAAAATACTTCCAGGCAGTTTCAATGCCGTCGTGGCCACGAGCCCCGGGAAAAGGCAGGCCATGAGTGTCTCATTCCAGTTGCGCAGTACCGCCACCAGGCGAGGAGAACTTCCGCAGTAGATCACCTTATACAGTGCCTCTCCGGTTTCCTCCTGGTGCAAATACTCAACGTGGTGCCCAGGGGAAAAAGTTATTCCTCCCTCGCAAAACCCAATCTTCGTGCCCCAGGTCGCCTCCGCTGCCAAATTGGTCGGATTCCAAAACAGGTATCCGGCGACCTGGATGATTTCATCTGCGGATGGATTTGTGAGAAAAGACATAACTTTTTCCGAATAGATTGTTATTTGCCAGTTACTTACAACGAGTTTCGATTCGAAACCGGCTTTTTTATCACAATTTCACAGACCCAAACATTGCCGATTTTTTTGACTTTTACGCCTGAAATTTTACGAAAAAACGAACGGCACAGAAGCAGAATTGGAGCCTTGGAAATGGCCTGCATCCTGGCCATTACATAGGTCGGCGTCTCCTCTACAGTCACGTCTACTTCGTTAGAGATCGGCATAAGTTGGAGTCCCCGACGTGTGCGGCCAGTGCTTGCCAAACAACCTCGCCAACCAGGTTTGAATTCGCCCGGTATTCGCGACCGTGTCCGCAAAGGTCCAATAATCTTCCTTGAGGAAATCAGTTGACCCGGCCTTGAGTAGCCAATATTTTCCGTCGTACAGCGACGGCTGGATTACAATAAATTCGTCAACCAGGAGACTGCCCCCGGTACGACTCGCAAGAGTGAGCTGTGCCCGGATTCCGGCCCCGCTGTAGTCCTCTTTGAAATTGTCATACCAGACATCTGCCGGCGTAGTCGTGCCCAGGATAAGAGTAGTCCAGCCGGATTGCGCCGCAAGGGTTACGGC
>ERZ1292632.2374-Hain-H43-01um-R2-2374-length-15832-cov-11_pt2 | contig 11322 bp, 9 predicted proteins | sample MGYA00564407_ERZ1292632 | MGnify/ENA primary metagenome ERZ1292632 (study PRJEB36523, sample SAMEA6512637) | groundwater metagenome | collected 2019-01-08 | study: AquaDiva: Metagenomics assemblies of 32 groundwater samples
TGGACAACACCTGCTACGATGAATGGGTCAACGACCGCGGCAAACATGTATGGAGTAACAGTTAACTCCTCTGGTAAGTTTGTGGCGGTAGGTTATGACGGTAGCAACTACCCCGTCTATGCCACTTCCACAGACGGTTCAACCTGGACAACACCTGCTACAATGAATGGGTCAACGACCGTGGCAAACATGTATGGAGTAACAGCTAGCTCCTCTGGTAAGTTTGTTGCTGTAGGTTTTAACGGTAGCAACTACCCCGTCTACGCCACTTCCACAGACGGTTCAACCTGGACAACACCTGCTACGATGAATGGGTCAACGACCGCGGCAAACATGTATGGAGTAACAGTTAACTCCTCTGGTAAGTTTGTGGCGGTAGGTTATGACGGTAGCAATTACCCCGTCTACGCCACCTCTACAGACGGTTCAACCTGGACTACTCCTGCTACGATGAACGGGTCAACAACCGCTGCGTACATGCTTGGAGTAACAGTCAACTCTTCCGGTAAGTTTGTTGCGGTAGGTTATAACAATGACACGAACAAGTACCCCGTCTACGCTACTTCTACAGACGGTTCAACCTGGACAACACCTGCTACGATGAATGGGTCAACGACCGCTGCGTACATGTATGGAGTAACAGTTAACTCCTCTGGTAAGTTTGTTGCTGTAGGTTTTAACAGTAGCTATTACCCCGTCTACGCCACTTCCACAGACGGTTCAACCTGGACAACACCTGCTACGATGAATGGGTCAACGACCGCGGCAAACATGTATGGAGTAACAGTTAACTCCTCTGGTAAGTTTGTGGCGGTAGGTTATGACGGTAGCAATTACCCCGTCTACGCCACCTCTACAGACGGTTCAACCTGGACTACTCCTGCTACGATGAACGGGTCAACAACCGCTGCGTACATGCTTGGAGTAACAGTCAACTCTTCCGGTTTATTTGTTGCTGTAGGTTTTAACGGTAGCATTTACCCTGTCTACGCCATTTCTTCAAGTGTCTCTCTCCTCTCCAAATTCTCTGTCACTCCCGATGCTACTTTTACTGATGTAACAGACGGAACAGATACTACTCCGTTTGATTCCGGCGACCAGATTAAATATGTAGTTCAGGCAGGGGCTTTATCTAATAACACTCTTTACTACTGGCGGGTAGCAGGAAAAGACCCTTTAGGAAGTAATACTTATGGGGCGTGGAGTGATATACATAGTTTTACAACGGAGGCGGCAGGAGGATTAACTTTTACCATTGATGCCGGCTCGACGTTGGAATTCGGGACGGTCTTGCCCGGCCCGAGCAACAGGGTCTATACAACCCCTTGCACTAATAAGTGTACAACTCGGCTTAAAGTAGATGTCGGTTCTGGCGGATATCTTATCTCAGCCGGCAGGGACAGATCAAATCCGGCGACCACTCTTGCGTCTTCCGTCGCCACTTCAATTAATATCTCGGATACTGGCGGGGGGATTAATGTTTTTGACGGTTTGGGTGCCAGCTGTATTGACGGAACCGGTCCGGCAGTTTGGGGTAGTGGTGTTTCAACCGGGCTGGGTTTTACCCTCTGGGCGGCCGATATTAATAAAGAAACTGCTTGTTGGGGAAGCGGTTCCAGCCAAACCGACGCTCTTAACACCTATGCCGCCTTGCCGGCCTCCGTGGGCGCCTCGAGCTTTTTGAGCACGACTACCAGCTCACCGAATCCTTCTTACGCCTCCGTGGGCTGGAGCTTAAGTGTTACAACCGGTCAACGGGCAACCGATTACACTGGCCAAGTCATTTTCACAGCAACGACGAACCCGTAGTTGAATTGTATTTTGTATCTTGTAGTTTGTATGTTGTATGGAAAACGAAAAGATAAAATCTTTTACCGACCTAAACGCCTGGAAGCAGGCCCATAAACTGGCCCTGATGATTTATCAAGAAACCGAATCTTTTCCCCAAAAAGAAGTTTTCGGTTTAACTAATCAGATGCGAAGAGCTGCTGTTTCAATTACTTCAAATATCGCAGAGGGTTTTAGTAGAAGTACAAATAAAGATAAGTACCAATTTTATATTATGGCCCAAGGTTCTCTAATAGAGTTGCAAAGTCAATTATTAATCGCACGCGATGTTAAATATCTGGAAGAGAAAAACTTTCAACATATTGCCGAGCAAACTATAGCAGTACATAAATTAATCAACGGACTTAAAAGAATTAAAATCAGTATTTGATACAAAATACTAAATACAAAATACTAAATACAATCCTGCGTTACGGCCTGTTACTGGCCGTATTTGCGCCACTGGTGATATTCCGGAATAATTTCTCGGTTTTTAATTTTGGAAAGGTAATAGTTTTTAGGATGCTGATTGAAGTCCTGCTCATCGTTTATGTCATCTTGGCAGTTAAGTACGAAGAATTCCGGCCGTGGCCGCGATTAGTTGATTTTAAAAAATTAAAATCGCTATTTAACCCGCGGCATGTGATTTTTACCGCCTTAGGTTTGTTTACTCTCTCGTTTTTAGTTTCTACTTTCCTCGGCGTCAATTGGCACAAAAGTTTTTGGGGCGAGTGGGAGAGGATGGGCGGGCTGTTTAGCTGGCTTCATTATTACGCATTTTTCATAATGCTGATTTCGGTGTTCAGGAAAAGAGAGGATTGGCTGAATATTTTATGGCTTTCAGTTTTTACGGCCATTGTTTCTTCTTTCTACGGTTTTTTGCAAAAAGGCGAATCGCTGTCAATTGTCGGCGCCTCGCCGGAAAGAGGGAGGATTCTAGGGACTCTCGGTAACGCGGCGGCCTTTGCCGGTTATCTGCTCTTTAATTTCTATTTCGCTCTGTATCTTTTTTTTGAATCCAAAAGCAAAAAAATAAAAGCTATCCTAATAGCTATCTGCGCCATCTTCGGGACTGCCATTTATCTGACCGTCGTCAGGGGCGCGGTTTTGGCCTTGGCCGTCAGTTTGTTTTTATTCCTACTCCTATTGCTCATAAGAAAAAGGAAGATTATCGCGTCGGCGATTTTGATAATAGCAGTCATTGCCACAGCTATTTTTCTTTTTCGCGAACGGCCGAATATTGAAGATAGCAGACTTAAGGCGCTGACCAATTATTCCCTGCAAAGCGAAACCATAAAAAACCGCCTTATCGTCTGGGGAGTAGGGCTTGAGGGCGTTAAGGCTAAGCCCGTCTTCGGCTGGGGGCCGGAAGGCTTTGAACCGGTTTTCGCGCTTTATTATAACCCCGCCCTTTTCCGCGGAACGGGCACGAATGTTTTTGACAGAGCACATAACATATTCATTGATACGGCCGTTGCCCAAGGATTGCTCGGCTTAGCGGCGTTCCTGTTTTTATGGTTTGCGTTTGCGAGATTTGTAATCGGGAACCTTAAATCAGGCAAGATCGGCGGGGGAGAAGCAAGCGCCTTTGCTGCCCTAACGGTCGCTTATTTCATCAACAATTTTTTCTTTTTTGACCTGTCGTCCGGCTATATTATGCTAGCGGTTTTATTTGGTTTTGCGCACATGCTTGCCAATGAAAAAACGGAAACGCGTGATGACTACCAGTCCCGGCCGGAGATTGAAAAATTTAAATTAAAATATTACTACGCCGTATTAGTAATAGCGGCCATGGGCGCGCTCGTTTACTGGGCCAATATCAGGCCGGCTCTTGCCAATTATTACAGCACAAGAGGATATGTTGCCCTGTATAATGCCAGAAAATATGCCAACGCCGAAAGGTCCCAAAAAGATTACGACCAAGGGATACTGTATTTTAAAAAAGCCGTCGGCCTATCCGGTTGGTCAAGGAGCGATGTGCTCCGCAAATTTTCTGAATCGTTTACCGATACCGCCACATTTCTTGTGGGCAAAATGCCGGAAGAAGCCCTGAAGAGGGACGGAGAATTCTTGGTCAAGAATCTAACGGAAGACAGAGAGCAAAGAAACTTGGAATTCCCCAGTTATATTTATGAATATAAAACAGAGAGATTACTCGCCCTTTATGTGGATCCGGATCTGTTCAACGAGATAAGAGAGAAACAACTTGAAGCCGTCAAAAAATTTCCCAACGTCGTTGAATTGTATTACGACCTCGCGGAATCAAACTATTACTTAAAAAAATACGACGAGTACATAACCGCAAGCGAGAAAGCTTACGAATTAAACCCTACGGTTGCGGAGACTAAATTTATATTGGGCCAAGCATACGCCGTCCATGGTGCCGACAAAGACACGAAAGAGAAGGGCATTTTGTTCTTGGCGGATTCCGCCAAAAGCGGGGCGTTAAACTATAAAAAGATAGATTGGCTCGGCAGTTTTCTGGAGAAAAATAAAAAATACAAGTTAATGATCGATGTTTTCCAAGTATTGGCGGAAAAAGACTCCGGTTATAACGTGCAGCTTAGCTACTCGTATTTATTGTCGGGAGACAAGGCAATGGCAAAAGAGATTGCCGATAAGGCCTTTATGACGCCGCTTAGCCCAGAGCAAAACCAAGCTCTATTTGAAATATACAGAAAGATCCAGAGCAAGAAGTAAAAACGTATAACTGTGGACAACTTTATTTGCAGGCCTGTTATAATTAAGGTGTATGAAAAAAGAAACTATTTTTATAGGTATGGTCGCGTTAGTTTTGTTTTTTGGCTGGTCGCTCTACGATAATCAGGAATATTTCAGAGCATTTGATATGAACAGAGCCGATGCAAGCACCGCGACGTCAACTCTTAATGCCACGATCGCCGCCGGAAGCGTAACTTTAAACATTTCATCTGGCGCGACTGTGAACTTTGGTACCATAACTCCGGGAACCCCCAGATATTCAGCTACTGGTTTTAATGTTGCGGCCAACGATACCATAAACGTGTTTTTTGGCCGCGACAGATCAAGCCCCGCGACAACGCTTGCTTCTTCGGCAAATACCACTATTAACATAACCGATGTCGGAACCGGTACGGCAGATGCATTTACGGGTTGCACGACCCCCGTAACAGCCGCTTGGGCTGCCGCATCCACCGGGCTTGCATATTCGCTATATGTCGCCGATGAGGCAAAAGACGCAACTTGCTGGGGGGCCGGAACTTCTAAAACCCACGCCTCAAATAAATACGCCGCTTTACAGGCATCTTCTGGGGCCAGCGCCGCGTGGACTACGACCAGCACAGGTTCTACCATTAAAGCGTCTGTGGGGTGGGTACTGGATACGAGCGCCATTCAGCAGGCCACTTCATATACCGGTGATGTTGTAATTACCGCAACGGTAACACCCCCATAAAGCCGGCAATAAAAAGATAAAAACTAGAAATTTGTGGGTAGAATTCTTTTAGAGAGCTTGTTCTACATTAGAACCCCCTCGCTTTGGGGGTTTTAAGGTTGGCGCGTAGATTTCGCCGAAGTGGATATTGCTATTGATTTAATCGCATTATTTTAATAGGATTGAGAAGCAAGCTAATGAATATTCAATCGTGAAAAAGACCTATTTAATCTTGGGGCTGTCTTTGCTGATTTTGTTGCCCGGTTTTGTTTTTGCCGCCGGCCCGATAGGCATCACCATAACGCCGCTAAAATATATCATTGAGGCGAACCCGGGAGAAAGTTTTAGAAAAGAAGTTACAGTCATTAATCCGAATGATTTTGTATTGAACGTCAGGCCCGAATTCCAGGACTTCAAAGTTACCGGGGAGAACGAAATTCAGTGGGTTCCCAACGACGTTGAAAATCCGTATAAGATGACCGATTGGATTTACATTAATACGGGCACCATTTCCTTAAAACCGCGCGGGGAAGCGAAACTGCCGTTTACTATCGTTGTTCCCCAAAAGGCAAGGGTTGGAGGGCATTACGCGGCCATATTTTTTACGGCGGTTATGGAAACCGAGGGTAATGTGGGTTCAGTGCCTAGAGTCGGGGCGCTGATAATTCTTAATGTGGCAGGCGACGTCAAGAAGACCGGCGAATTCGTAAAATTCAGCAGTCCTCTGCTTGTCGGTTCCGGCCCCGTTGATTTTAAATTCACCTTTTTAAATACCGGCACTACGCACTATGAAGGCGGCGGACAGGTGGTGCTAAGAAATATTTTCGGCCAAAAAACAGTTTTGGCGTCAGAGAAGAAATTCTTTTATCCCGATATAAAACGGGATATTGTGGCACAGTGGGATAAGAAATACCCGGTCGGCCTTTATCTGGTTAGAGCAAACATAAACGATGGCATTGGTACCCAATTCACAAAAACCCGGATTTTATTGGCTTTGCCCCTTAAGATATTTTTGCCCGCGCTTGCTTTATTGGCCATACTTGTCTTTGGATGGAGAATGTTCAAGAGGAAGTTTAAGATCGTGCGGAGTGGATGAAAGACAAAACAAATCATGATAAAATAGAGTGGTGAGGCCACTCTATTTTATCATCTGCATCATATTCGGTATTGGAGCGGTGTTTTTTTACGCCCGAGCGCTGACTGGCGCAGGTAGCGTGGATGAGAGCGTCCGTATGGAGGTGAGGGTTTATACCTCAACGCCCACGCCGGAGCCGACCCCAGAGCCGACATCTACGCCCACACAAACACCAAGCGGTGGAGGAGGCGGCGGGGGAAGCGCTTCCACCCCCATTCCCACTCCTTTACTGCCTACTCCCGCCATTGTGGAGCTTAAGGGGGTTGCTTATCCCTACGCTGTTATCAATATACTCCGGGATGCCCAGCTGATCGGGGAGGCCAAAACCGACAGCAATGGTTTGTTTAGTTTTACAGATTCCGGATTGGCCGGCGGTGACTACAATTATGCCATTTTGGCGATTGACTCGGAAGGCAGAAAATCAATGCTGGCCTACTTTATGCTTAGTGTTGCTCCCCGGTCAGTTTCCAATGTTACCGGCATTATCGTTCCTCCGACTGTTTCAGCGAATAAAAACCAGCTTCAGCCGGGCGAGATTCTGGAAATAAGCGGCCAAGCCGTTCCGGGCGCCGTGATTACGATTAAAATCCTGCCATCAGATATCGTCAGGCAAACACTTGCCCAAAACGACGGCCGGTATTTCGCTAGAATAGAAACAGCGGGTCTGCCTATTGGGCTTTATAAAATCGCGGTAAAAGAAAAGCTGAAAGAAGGGGGCGAATCCGTATTTTCGGACATTGAAAAGTTCGGGATAGGAATGCCTTATGAGAAAAAGAGATTTGAAATACCGAAAGTCGGCTGGGATTACCAGCCGGATTATAACCGTGATGGGCGGGTAAATATAATAGATGTGTCTATAATGCTTTATTGGTTTAAAAGAGAAATTCCCCGCGGATTTTTCCTTGATCTTAACGGCGACGGGAAAGTTGATATAGCCGATTTCAGCGTTTTGGCCTACTATTGGACGGGGTAGTAGAAGTTTGAGTGCCTTTGCCCTGTTCATTACTTTTCTTTTTTTGATTTTTACAGATGCTATAATTAAGTCAATGAGGAAACTTTTGGTCTTTCTCCTTTTTGGGGCTTTTTGCGTTTCGGTTTTTGTTTTTTTTGTTTTTGGAGGAAAAGTTTTGGCCCAAAATGAAACTTCCGTTTTCTTCGCGCCGGCGGCGGGGTCTTTTGCCGTCGGGAGCACCTTTGATGTTACCATCGCGCTGAACACCGGCGGCCGCGCCGTAAACGCTTTTAAAATAAAAGTTCTTTTCCCGCCGGATAAACTCCAAATTGCCTCATCAGGCGTGGGTTCTTCCATAACCGGTTTTTGGGTTAACCGCCCTTTGTTTTCAAATTTAAACGGAACCATTGAGCTTGAAGGGGGCATCCCTTCGCCCGGCATCAATACGGACTACGGTATAATCGCGACTCTTACTTTTAGGGTAAAAAGTACCGGCCAGGCCATTTTGAGATTTGACAGCGACTCAGCAGTTTTTCTTAATGATGGAAAGGGCACGAACGCCAACGCGCTTTTCAGGAACAGCGTTTATAATCTAATCCTGCCACCGCCGGCCGGCCCCATTGTAGTTTCTTCTACCCATCCCGATCAAGATAGATGGCATCCTGTAAACGACCTCGTGCTGAATTGGGCAAGCCCCTTTCCCGTTGAGGGCTATTCATATATTTTGAACGATGACCCGGTTGATATTCCCGATAATATTTCCGAGGGGCTTAAGATCGGCGCCGTTTATAAGGGTTTAAGCGATGGCGTGCATTATTTTCATATAAAAGCTTCGCGGAATGGCGTTTGGGGAGGCGTGTCCCATTTCGGGGTTAAGATTCAAACTTCCGGCCCGGCCGATTTTAAAATTGACGTTTCGCCGGGCAAGCGCACCTCTTCAAAGGATGCCATACTGTCTTTTGAAACATCGGATCAGATATCAGGCATTGACCATTACGAAATAAAAGTGATTTCTTTGAGCCCTTCTGTCCAATCCCAAGTAGATTCATCATTCTCGCCCCTTTTTTTTGAAGTCAATAGCCCCTATATTTTAAAGCTTCCTAATTACAGTTCTTATGATGTTATCCTTCGGGCATTTAACAAGGCCGGCAATTACACCGAGTCCTCCGTAAGGTTAAAAATTATCAAGCCGATTTTTGAATGGGTAAATAGCACCGGTTTAAAAATCGCTGGCATCGCCACTGTGCCTTGGTTTATACTTTGGCCAGTGGCCGCCGCCATTTTAATTTCTTTGCTTTACTTGGCTTATCATATATTCCGTTGGCACATTCGTATTGACCTAAAGCACAAAGATGGCGCTTTGCACGATTCCGGGGTTTCGGGGAAGCTTGAGGAATTAAAGAATAGATTTCGGGTTTTGACCAAAGTTTTAGTTTTCTTCTGGATTTCGGCTTCAGCGCTTTTCCTGCTTCAAGCGGCTCCCGCGCGGGCGGAACCGGTTGAAAATAAAACTGCTACCCCAAGCGGCATCCAGCAGCTGTCTCCTCCCGTAACTAACTTGCTTCCCAAGGATATAAGCAACGAGGAACTTTTCTACGTTGGTGGGAGAGCGGTCTCGGGCAATACGGGCAGAGTTATAATATACCTCCAGTCGTTAACTAGCGAAAATACTTTTAGTTTTGAAGCTGGAGTGGGGGCCAACGGGGACTGGTTTTATTCGCACGACAAATTTTTGCCGAGTGGTAATTATCTCATCTGGACCCAACTGAAAGTCGGCGATCAGGTCAGTCCCCCGAGCAGCCAAATGCAGATAACCGTTTCCCCGGTCGCAATACAACTTGGCGCTTCCCGTTTAAGCTACGAGGCGATTTACCTGATTTTGCTTTTCGTTTTCTTCGCGATTATCATCGGCTTGGGTACATTTATTATTTACCACTTCAGGCAGGGGAGCCGTAAAAGCGGGTTACTGATGAAAGAAATCAGGGAAGCGGAAGAATCCATAAAACGGGGCTTTGCGGTGTTGAAGCGCGACATACAAGCGGAACTTGAAGCCATAAAAAGGGGAGGCGGCGAACTTACGGAGGAGGAGAAAATGAAAGAAACCCAGCTTCTTAAAGACCTCGAGGAAATAAACCGGACGATAGGAAAAGAGGTTTGGGATATTGAAAAAGCGATGGGCCATTCCGCAAGATAGTTATTATTATTTTCTTAAATGAGGCGATTCATAATAATTTTTGTAACTGCGGTCAGCTGTTTTTTTATTTTCTTTCTGGTTTTCGGGGTTTCGGGAGCTGTGACCGCGGCAAACGTCAGAGTCTACGGCGTTTTGACGAAAGAAAGCGTTGCAGAGGGGGAAACAGTTAAAATCCAACTTAGATCGGACAATAAAGCCAAAGATATAAACGCGGTGGAGATTTTTCTTATATATTCCAGAAATTTTCTCAATTTTTCGGGCGCAAGCGACGGTAATTCCATAATCAGTATGTGGGTTGAAAGGCCTCACAATATTGAAAACCCTAAGTGTCCGGTGGAGATCCCGACTTGCGGCATGATCGGCCTTTCCGGTCTTATACCCGGAGGATTTTCAGGTAATGGGCTGATCACGGAACTGACCTTTAAGGCAAACAAAGAAGGCACAACGGCTCTTACCTTTGATTTCGGAATGTCACGGGTTTTCTTGAATTCTCCGACTCCCGAACGGGCAGGCGTTATCTTTGAGCCCGTTGATATCGTAATTTTTGGCAAAGGTTCAGACGGCGAAGTTTTGATTTTGGATTATTTTCCACCGGAGAGTTTTAGTATTCTGCTTAGCAAAACAGAAACGGCCTTTAATAATAAGCGGTTTATAAGCTTTATTGCCCAAGACAAGGGATCCGGCATAGATCATTACGAAGTTAGAGAAAAGTTTTTGGGTTTGTTTGGTGACTGGAAGATAGGGGAAAGCCCATACACTCTCGTACACCAAAGTTTATTTAGTATAGTTGAGGTTAAGGCCGTAGATAAGGTGGGGTTGGAAAGGATAGAAAAAATTATACCGGCGCGGATTGTATATCTTATATTAGGCGTCATCCTCGGCGCGTTATTTTTGGCCGTTGCCTTAATCTTGAAGAGGGTTTTTTGGGCATGAATGAGTGAGTAGATGTTTGGAAGTTGAACTTCCAAACATCTTCCAAAGTTAAAAACCGAGTTTTCTCGGTTTTATTTTTAACTCTTGAAATTCAGCTCTAAAATGTTAGATTTATTAAAAACCGCTAACCATTCAATGCCAACTGAAAAACCAAAAGTTTATGTTGCTATGTCGGGCGGAGTAGATTCTTCGGTGGCCGCTGCGTTGCTTAAAAAACAGGCTAATCCCCGTGAGTTTTTCAAACTCACGGGACGCCCGGCCCCGAAGGGGTTTAGGGGTTATGAGGTAACTGGAGTTTTCTTTAAGCCATGGCTGTCGCCTGATGGCCGGGCTTTTTGCAATTGGCGGCAAGACCAGCAGGACGCGACCAGAGTCGCCGCGAAACTGGGTATAAAGTTCAAGGTATGGGATTTCTCAAAAGAATACGGCAACAAAGTAACAAAATATATGATCAGCTCCTATCGGAGTGGTATTACGCCAAACCCCGACGTGATGTGTAATAAGGAAATCAAATTCGGATTGTTTTTTAAAAAAGCTCTTGCCGAAGGAGCCGATTATATTGCTACCGGACATTATGTCCGATTAAAATTCGTAAATTCGAAACAAATTCGCTATTCGTTGATGGCGGGCGTAGACCGCAATAAAGACCAGTCGTATTTTTTGTGGACGCTTACCCAGAGACAACTAAAATATTGCCTTTTCCCGGTCGGTGATTACACAAAATCGGAGGTCAGAAAACTGGCTAAAAAATTAGGTCTGCATACTTATGCCAAAAAAGACAGCCAAGGAGTTTGTTTTGTCGGCCAGTTGGACGTAAAGGATTTTCTCAAAGGGTACATAAAGCCGAAGGAAGGGGAAATAAAACTTTT
>ERZ1292632.2254-Hain-H43-01um-R2-2254-length-16540-cov-4_pt1 | contig 11319 bp, 7 predicted proteins | sample MGYA00564407_ERZ1292632 | MGnify/ENA primary metagenome ERZ1292632 (study PRJEB36523, sample SAMEA6512637) | groundwater metagenome | collected 2019-01-08 | study: AquaDiva: Metagenomics assemblies of 32 groundwater samples
CCGCCGACGACCAGGGCGCAAACCCCTGTTCCGGCGCCCCCAAGCCCTACCCAGGGCTTGGGGCAATACACCACGCCAGGTTACGTACCGGCGCGTGGCGCACCGCGGGTGCCGCCGCCAATCACAGAAAGATTTGGCCGTGGTGTTTATAATGTGGCAAAGGCGGCAGGAGAATTTTTACCGAATGCCGCTGATGCCTTTATAGATTGGGCACAAAGGCCAAATGCATTTTGGTTGCCAACTATGCCCCCTCCGCCCGCGCCTGCCAGCTTTGTTCCGCCACAGTACCAGGGGAAAGCGCCGGGGACACGGCCTACCGGCGGCATGATCCCGCAACAATACACCACGTCGGGTTATGTTCCTCCGCCAGGCGCTACCGCGACGCCTGGAGGCAATCAGCGGTCGACACCCGGGGCGGGGTGGGTAATCAACCCAAACACCGGCGGCTGGTCGCGCATCCCAACACCCAGCGCAGAAATGGAGTTCGCTAACGCACTTGCTGGTGGTCCGCTGCCGCAAATTGTATTGTGGAATGACCCGTTCCTGACGAACCCCGGCGCGCCCACCGATTTTGAAATGCAGATGGGCGGCTATTGGCGCGACGTTTATGGTAACTGGATCAACACGACTTCCCTGCCTGACCCGAATGCCGCCGCTGCGCCCGCCTCCGGTGATAGCGGCGGAGGTGGTGAGACTGGGTGGTATGGTGGTGGTGGCGGCGGTGGCGGCGGGGGCGGCGGGGGCGTTGGGTCTGGGATTTCGCCGGTGTACCGCAGTGCCGCTAATCGCTTTGGGTCAACGTATGCCCCCGGCGGCGGCGGGGCGGGCGGTAGGCCGGGAGTGGCAAGACTCGGCCCGGCGGTGACTGGAGCGGTGACATGGCGGATCTAAAGCCACAGTATAACCCGGCGGGGTATGTACCGGCGACCGGATCAACCCTAAACCCTGCTCGCTACAGGCAGATCCGGCGACTCCTGGCAGAGCGGGCGTTATCCTTGCGCGGCCAGACCTTGCGCCCGATTGTGGGCGGGTGGGAGCCTGACTTTCGGTATCGCATGGGGCCAGAACCGCAGCAGCCGCAAGCCCCAACCGCGCAGGCGGAACAGCCCGCGCCCGGTACTGACTTCCGCGGCGATTGGGACTACAATAATCCGCCGCCCGGGGCCGCGGGCGAACCGCTTGGGATGCAGGGAGAACCGCTGCCGGAAGGGGCCACGGCCTGGGATAATTGGGGCCGCCCTTACTTTGGCGATGGCTTCAAGGGTTGGTTGTTAGGGTTGCGGAACAGCCTGCTCAAACCAATGGAGAATACCGCAGCGCCGTTGATCGCTACCCGGCAGGGGGTACGCCCTGAACGCATGGGAGGGGGGGGCGGGGGCGCCACCATCGATATCGGTCAGACCTGGGAGAACATCAAGGGAGGAGAAGCCGGGACGCCGCTGGCGTACGCCAGTCGAGCGGTCGGGGCGATGACCGGGGGAGTGCTATCCTTTGTTGGAGAGGGCGCCAAGAAAACCAAACAGGCTTTCGGCGTGCGCCAGGAACAGGAAAGCCTGGCGGAAGAAAGCCCACTGCCGCCGATGCCGGACTGGATGCGCTTTGCATCCGCACCGCTGTATAACGCCTTCTCCGACGTCCGAACCCTAACCAGCCCTAAGACATTCGAACAGTTCGACGTAACCGAGTGGGATCGCATCTTCGAAGGCGGGCTGCCGTTTGTCAAGGAGAGATCAGACCTGGACGCCGCCTGGCAGGCCGGGCGCATTTTCTATTCGTCGGTGCTGGATCCGCTCTTGAAAGCCGAGTATATGCGCCGCTATCAGGCTGGAGAACACTCGACACTGTTGACGGCGGAGCTGGAGAACCCGGTCGCTGAAATGGTTGGCGAGTTGATCTTCGATCCCTTGAACCTGCTCGGCGGGGCCGCGCGCCACGCCCGCGATGTGAAGCGGGTGGATGCCGCCGTCGATGTGTTCCTGTTGAATAAGCGCGTGGCGGGCGCTATCGAAGACGCGGCAAGCGCAGCTTCGGAAGCCGAGGCCGGCGAGAAGATGCAGGCCGTCTTTGCCGCGATCCTGGAGCAAACCAATAAGGTCAAGGCCGGCCTGGCCGATTATGCCGTCAAGCGGGTGCCGTGGTCGTTGACCAGTTCGGCGCGGCAGTTCGTGGGTAACCGCCAGGGAGGAGAAGTCATCGCTTCCGTCGTTGCGAACCTGCACGGCAGCCAGCAGGAGATGATCGACGCTTTTCAAGCCATGTACTACCTGGCTGGAGAAGACCCGCTTGAGATCGCTAAGGGACTTGGCGCGATCCGCGACAGCCGGGTCGGGTCGATCATCGGCTCGGATGCGGCGCGGGAGGTCGGCGTGGTCATGCGGCGCATGTACGCGAACGCCGGCGAGATCGCGGCGGCAGAGAAGGCCGCGAAGGCTGTGGCGGAAGTGGCCGAAGAACTGCCGTTGATCGGCGGGAATATACCACCTGTGCCAGCCGCTTTCGTTCCCAAAGGCGTGCAGCCTTTCCTGGACGGCCTGCGGAAGGCGCAGAGCAAAGGGGTGGAGGGCGTCATCAAGTACGCCGGGCAGGTGTACGGCAAGGCGGTGAGTGAGATATTCCCATCGGTTGATGACATCTTGAAGGCGGAGAAGGCTGCAGGACTGGCGCCAGAGTTGTCACAGGTCGAGCCGTGGGTGAAACAGCTCAACCAGTTCCATAACTACGCCCAAAAGTATGGCTACGGTTGGGTCAATGAACTGTTCTCCGGCATCTACATGGGCTTATCCCCCGCTTATGCCTTCCGCAATATGCTCAGCAATATGAGCCACGCCGCGGTTGATTACGGCCTTGGCCCGTTCCGCCATACCGCCGCCAGTTATGAACAGGATATGGCGGACTGGTTGGGGTGGGCTAAAAAGGGCACCGGCTTCGGCGCTGCCAAGGGGTCGGCGGGCGTCAAGGGCGGGGCGCTTACCCCGTTCTTGAACATATCCGAGAAGATCGAACAAGGCTGGGCGTCGCGGGTGATGGGACACAGCGTCCGCCAGTCGATGGTCAAGCAGCTGGCTACGCTTGCGAAAGCAAACGCCGATACCCTGATAAAGGGCGGCTTTACCAGGGCGGAAGCCGATATTCTGGCGAAGGCGCTGATCACTAATAAGGGGAATTGGTCAAAGGCGCTAGAGACCTTTCGGGCGCAATCAAAGATCGGGGTGATCGAAGCCTTCCGAAACCTTGAGTGGCTGGATACGGCTAAGGCCAAACAGATCCAGGACTTCGATTTGTGGGATGACGTGCTGCGGATTGTGAACGATGCGCCGGACGGTAGTAGCGCACGGGCTAAGATACTCGATTTGCTCGATGAAGAAATGGCCTTTGCCGATACTGCCGCGGATGACGTGGTGGCGCTGCCGCGTTCGAGCGAACAGGTGGCGGATGGGATTGAGGAAGTGGCGGAGTACGCCCGCAGCGGAGCGAATGACGCGTCTATTAATGAGTTCACCGACGCCTTCGCCCATAACGAAGAAGCCAATCGCCTGTATCGGGATGTGCTGCAGCAGGCCCGGGCCGAGGCGTTGGCAGTGGCGAAGGCCGATCCGAACAAGCTGCCCGCTGTGCAGGCGGTGCTGGATCAGAACGCTGCCCTGTTCGATAACAGCCTGTACCGGGCGCAAATATTGGAAATTCAGAACTGGCGCCTGAAGGCCAAGAATAACCTGACCCGCCTGCTGAACGCGATCAAGAACGGCAAGACCTCCCCCGCCGCCGCCTGGAAGTCGCTGGGTCAGACCAGCATGTCGCCCACCAGTGGCGATTTTCTGCACCGCTTTTATGACGAGTATTACTTCGAGGCCGCCAAGAAGCTGTATGCGGGCTTACGTGATAGGATGGCCGGCCAGATCGAGAACGCAGTGGAGGCGCTGCGCCAGGCCGTGGACCTGCCGGGGGCCGGCCAGGGGCTGCCCCTGGCGCGCAATGAAATGACCAACGCCCGCTGGTTCGACCAGTTCGCCTCTCCAGGGTCGATGAACCGCCTGATCGGGAACGCAATTGCCGATGGGGATAACGCCCTGGTCGCCCGCCTGTACGCCAAACAGTACGGCGTTCCGACCGTGGCGGGGGAGATTGGGCCTAATTTTGACCGGCGACTGCTGAATATCATCAACAGGAATATGCCGCCGGTGCAGGGTAAAGCGGCTTACAACTCGCTGGCGGACGTGAAACCGGAGGACGCTGAGAAGGCGTTGATCGCTTTCCAGAATAAACGCTCGCCGTTTGCCACGGTTAATAAGGTGCGGGCGGTGAGCGAAGCCCAATTTCCAATGCCGCAAGGTGTTACGTCTGCCCAGGTCGATGAACGTATCGCCCTACAAGCCATGATCGATTCTAATGCGTCGCTGGTCAACCGCTGGCTCGCGAGACCCATCGACTCCATCGAGAGCGGGGTCAGAGAAGCAATGCAGGCCAAGGCGGCTGAGTACGTCGCACTGGTGGACGCCGGTGTTCCAGGACAGCGCATCTTCGATGACGATACCGGCAAGTTCAAGGGCTTTACTAAATCCACTTACCCGGCGTGGTACGGGCAAGTGGGTGCCGGGCGGCAGCCTACCATTGACGCCCTGAATAAGATCATCACCGGTAATGGGCTGGATAAGGGGAGTACCGTCGATAAGCTCAAAGACTTGATACTCGATGACTTGATCCACTCCGACCCGCGTGTGATGATGTACATGGGGAATAACCAGGCCGCTTACCGGCTCTTGCAGCAGGAATTGGAAGCGGGCGAAGACCTGGCGGCCAAGTACGGTACCTACGAAGCCGACCGGATGTATGCACTGCTGAACCAGGCGGAGGAGGCTGTGACTGACCGCCTGCCGCAGCTAGTGGCGCAGCCGGAGACGGTGCAGTACGTTCCCGAACCACCGCCCCCGCCACGCCCGATCCCGGCTTACCACGGCGCAATGCCGACCGCGCCGCGCATCGTCCACCAACAGCGCGCCGGGATCGAGGCGCTGCTCTCAGATGTGGCGGACGGGGTGAAGGCCCATTGGGGCGAGAGTATACCGGCTTCTCCCCTTGACCGCGCTCGCCAGGGCGCGCTCGCCGCCTGGGAGAAGGCGGTCGGTAAAGGGGTGGCTGAGTCAAGGGTGATCGCTTCGGCGGTCGCTAACGCTGCCCGTGACTTCACCTTGCTCTCGTACCCGGAGAAACGCTACTTCGACCTGGCGGGAGGTTATGTGTTCCCCTATCATTTCTGGTACGGGCGCACTTACGGCAATTGGCTCAAGCGCATTACCCAGACGCCGGAAGTGCTGGCCGGTTACGCCAAGTATCGTGAAATGCTGAGCAAGATCCACGCCGGCGCGCCGGAATGGTGGAAGTGGAATATCAACTCCAATGAACTGCTGGGGTTGGATATGGATAACCCGATTTTTGTAAATCTCGAAGCGACCATAAATCCGTTCTATGGCGCAGTGAATGTTGACTTCAACGACAGGTATAAACGCCTGAACTGGTGGACCAAGACCCTGGACGACCTGGGTAAGTTCGGCCCGACCACCTGGACGCCCTTCTCGATTGCCACTGCCATTGCCCTGGCTCTGCAAGGCGAGAGCGAAACCGACCCTTACCAGAGCGAGCAGTTGAAAGAAGGCGCGGCACGTTGGGCTGGGCGGCTGATACCCCAAACCCAACTTATCAAGGCCGTCACCGGCCTGGCCGGGGTGAGCGGCGGGCTGGAACTTGACCCATCCGTGCATCTGTTCTCCGGCGGGCTTGACCCTTACGAGCGCGGGCGGGTCGGCAGGGCGCTCGCTACCCTGGTGTCGGAAGGACAGATCGACGAGGCCACTGCGCTGGACGCCGGACACGCTCAAGCCGGGCCGGCCTGGGACATGGCGAAGGATTACGCCATGCGACAACGCGCCCCCGGTAATATCGCCGCCAGCCTGGTGGGGGTGGGCTTTCGCGCCCGCAGCCTGTCAGATATCCAGATCGATAAGTTTTACTCCGATTACTTCGCATTGATCGGGAAGGAACCAGACCTCTCACCGGCTGAGTACCGTCGCCTGATGGATGATCTGCGAACTAAGTACCCATTCATGGATACCCTGCTGCTGGCGCGCAAGGGCGGTGTTACCAGGGATCGTACCTTTGCTTACAACGTGCTGGGGCGCATCCCGCCCGGCAGCCGCGATGATTACGCCCGCGCCGGAGGAATCCCGCCGGAACTGTTTACGAAGTTCTACGACGAGAAGGGGCATATCGAGAAGTGGCCGGAGAGCGACCGGGAACGCTTTACCAATGCGATTGTGGATATGGCGGCGCTCTTGGACGTGCCGGATGCAGCCACACGCGGTGAGTGGACGGCGGCGAGCGGGCGCAACAGCGAGATGTACAGCGCCGCAAGCGCGATTTGGGGTGAAGATATTTGGGATAAGGTGGATCGGTACTATGCCATGAAGGGCGATACCCCGCAGGAGAAGGCGGCGGCGGATGCGTTCCTGGCGCAGTACCCCGAAGTCAGTGACGCCCTGGACTGGAAAAGCCAGGTCATTATGACCGACCAGATATTGCAGCCGTACTATGCCAGCATCGGGCTGATCGAGCAATACTACAACGGGGCGATGTACGATAAGTTGTATAAGCAGTTTCCGGGGATCGGCGACGCCTGGGACGGTTACTTTGCCGCCAAACTGGACGGGACACAGAAGGCGTATTGGAAGGCGCACCCGGAACTGCAAGCATATATGGACTTGAAGGACGCCATGCAAGCACAAGCGGCGCAGCAGATCGTTGACTTCGCCGCCAACCTGCCAGAAGGGGAGGATGTACGCCTGCGCCCGAACGCGCCCGTCACTTACGGGCAAGAGCAGGTCTATCAGCAGGCACAAGGGCAGATGACCGCCTACGACATGACCTGGCAAGACTTCCAGCCTTACATGAGCGATGCCCTGGAGCGGGTGGTGCAGGACTTTGCCTTTACCGGTGAGCCGCTGTCGAACGCAGCCGAAGACCAGCTTGCAACGATGGCCGAAAACTTGGGTGTGGATTATCCGGTGCTATTGGAACTGCTGAACAATGCGGCCTTGCAAAGTGGTCGATAATATGGTGTTATAATTCAGTTGCTGAATTTTACCAATTGAATAGGAGAAACGAAAATGTTTGACAACAACATGGAGAGCGGCGCACCCGCTGGAGCGCAGGCCCAGCCAGGCCCAGCACCTTCAAGCGGTGGAGCGCAGCCACCTTCCCCTGTTGACGCCAAGACGGTCGAAACTATTTTGACCCGTCTCGAACGCATCGAACAGGGCTTGCGCGGTTCCCAGTCCGCTAAGGATAAAGGGATCGTCAAGGTGGCGAGGCGAGTCGAGGCGATGGAAGAACAGTTTACCAGGTACGAACAGTTGCGGGCCGCCGGCCTACAGCCAGTACAGGCACAGCGAGAAATGAAGCTAGATGCCTTACTCGCACAGATGGACGACGGCGCGACCGACCTGGGTTCACCGGGAAGTGCTGGGCTGGCCCCCAACGCTCCGGCGACGAACGTGGACATGGCGCAAACCCTGGAACTCCTGCAACTAAAGTCCGAGGACCCCGAAGTCACTGACCTGGTACGCCAGGGTGCTGGACTGGAAGGGTTCTTCTCACTGGCGCTGAAAAGACGCCAGACCTCGGTGGTTCCCAACGCCGCCGCTGTGCTGCCAACGGGTTCATTCTCGCCGCAGCCCGGCGATACGATGGAAACCAGAGCCGCGGAGCTGGAACGGTTGACGAAACTTGGAGCCGCGCGCACAGTCGCGCAGGACCAGGCCCATCGCAAACTGATGCTCCAGCTCGCCCAAGAAGTTCGCGGGTAAACGCGCACCTTATGGTAGATGCGTTCCCGCGTAGGAGCGCACTATGGCTGTTCAAACTACGTCTACGCTCGATTATGCCATCCGTACCCTGTACTCTGGACAGTACCAGATCGGGGCACAGCGAGCGAGGATCTACGATATGTTCGCTGCCCCGGTCAGTAAGATGGGCATCGAGAACGCTGCCCGATTGGGGCAGACGGTGCGGGTCAGTTTCCTGAGCGAAATGGCCCCGTCAACGACCGCACTTTCCCAAACGGCTGATGTAACTCCGCAAACCGTGCGGGACTACTACGCCGAAATCACCTCCACCTCGCGCGGTAATGCGCTGCAATTCTCGGAACAGCTCGCCATCAACGAGTATACCGACTTCGCGGCTAAAGCCTATGGCCTGGTGGGAAAGAACATGCAAGACTCGGTCGAAATCCTGGCTGTTGCTACGGCACTGGCCGGGACGAACGTGACCCGCGCCGCGGCACGCGCATCGCTGGATGCCGGAACTTCCGGCCATCGCTTCTCTGATGCTTCCCTGGTGGAGGCCGAAGTCAATCTGCGTACCCTGGGCTGCCCTGGCTGGGAAGGCGATAACCGCCCCAGCTTCTTCGCTGCCCTGCACACTGCGCCGTACCTCGACCTGGTGCGCGGCGGGAACATCGTTTCCATCGCACAATACCAGAACGGGGCAATCATCCTCAACAACGAGTTGGGGCAGTTTGGTTCGTTCCGCTTGCTGGCATCGGCTGACGCTAAGGTGTTCGCCGGCGCGGGCATCGACAACGGCACTGCCGCCACCGACACTCTGTCGTCTGCGGCAACCGCACTTGCCACCACCATCGCGGTGAGCGCCGGTACTAACTTCTCGTCCGGCGACTGGCTCAACATCGGCACCGAGGAAACATCATCCACCTTCTACCCAACCAATGAGCGCGTGAAGTACGTTTCCGGCACGACCACTGTAACCATTCAGGGGTCGGGGCCGAACGGGGGCTTGCGCTTCGACCACGCCTCCGGTGAAGCGGTCAACAACAACGATAACGTCTACCCCGTGCTGTTCGGCGGGCCGTCGTCTATCGCGAAGTTGTTCGATGCCCCCACCGGCGAGTACGGTACGCTGTACGGGCCGGAAATCAGCGGGCTGCTGCACCAGTTCACCAGCTTTTCTTGGAAGTGGTACGGGGGGTATGGACGTTGGGTTGAGCCATGGTTGCTGCGCGGGGAGTACACGTATTCTGGCGAGGCCTAGAAATAGGTAAAACACCAGGCTAGGGCGACGGCCTGAAAAGCGGCAACTCTCACCGCCTGCCTGGTGATAACCACCGGGAGAATGGCTAAGGAGAGATAGAGCAAACTGATATGGGCCTCGTCACACCCTTTTGTGACCAAGGAGTTTTGAAATGACAGTCGGAACGTCAACTTTTATGGGGCTGGCTCTGCCCCTGTTCGGCCAATCTGAAATCGCACAGACCACGCTCGGCACCGACATCCTGACCATCACCGGCCTGGCGTCGCAGACCGGCGACTTCATCGTGGCGCGCAACTCGACCGGCGGAGAGGAATTCGTCGTGTCGAGTTCCGGCCTGGTAACAGCCAGGGGGCTGGCGCTGAGCGGCGTGAATACCTTTACCGCTTCACCGCTGGCCTTCACGATCTCCAGCACTGTGTCCACCAACTACGGCATCTCCTTCACGCTGGGAGCGTCCGCCGTGGTAGACGCACTCATCAAGTACACCGCCGGTATCACCGGTGCGACCACATCTGTGTTCCAGGTGGCGTCGTCCAACGGGCCGACATACTTGCTGAGCATCGCAACGTCGGCCGGTGCGGGAGTTGGCGCGGCGGCATCTAATGGCTTCTTTGCCATTACCAAGTCGTATGTGTCCGCTCCAAGTACGGTGATCCCGATGGCTGGGGTCAAGATGCTGGCAGGCTCGAAAGCCTACTGGATTTTGGCGATCCCCGACACCGGGCTGGCGTAAGTTTTTCAACCTTAGACCGGGCCAGGCTTTGACCTGGCCCGGAAAACAGCGGAGGCTATATATGTTGCTCGAAGTTCACGAACGGATTGCGTTACTCTCGATCTGGCCTAAGGAAGGTACTTACGCGGGGCTAAAGACCCTGCGGCGCGCCAAAGAAGCGGTCAGCTTCAACCCCGAAGAAGTCAAGCTATATGAGTTCAAAAACAGCGTGGTCAACGGCGTCACACAAACGCAGTGGAGTAATGTGCAGGCTGCCAAGAACGTCAAGGACGTGCCGTTGGATGAGTTCACCGTCCACACCCTGCGGAATATCCTGGCCGCCAAGAACGCCGATGGCAAGCTGACCGAAGAATTTATATCGGTGTACGAAAAGCTGGTTATTGATTACCAATGACCGGCCAGATACCCCTGATCGTTGCCCGCGACGAGAAGGATCATGCCAACTGCCCGACCTGCGGGATGGCGGTGCGGGTGGTGCGGCGGGTCTATGATGGCGAGGCCGACCATTATGTAGCTAATATGGATTGGGGGGATATTGGCAAGGTGCTGCCTCCCCAGGATCCGATCACGGCGGCTAAACTCAAGGCACTGCGGCAGGGGAAAAAGACGGCGGCGCTCGTCGGAATGGCGCCCACGTCTTGCAGCCTGGCGCCGTTCGATGACGAGAGCTGCGAGATATGGGGACTGAACGAAGCCCATTCCTTTCCCTGGATGAAAAGGGCGAACCGTTGGTTCCAGATCCACGAGACTGCCATTTGGAAACGCTATATCGCCAAGCGCGATGTGCGTGGCCACGCTGACTGGTTGAAGAAAAACCCGCTGGATGTCCCGATCTACATGCAGTTCTGGCACGAACTGGTGCCGAAGTCGGTGGGCTATCCACTACACGAAGTCATCGAGAAATACTTTCGCAAGTTCTGGCGTGGCGATAAAAATGACATCAAGTATTTCACCAGCACATTCGCCTACATGATGGGCGTGGCGCTCTTAGAAGATTTCACTCGCATTGAAATCTATGGCTTTGAGATGGCCGATGACGAAGAGTGGAGACATCAAAAAGCCTGTGCCGAGTTCTGGATCGGGCTGGCGATGGGGCGCGATGTAGAGATATATACTCCGCCTGGTTGCCAACTTCTGTTCTCCAACCTGTACGGCGGCGACGATCAAGGGGCTGGTTGGGGCCATGCCGAAGACTGAAGCGGTGGAACTATCAAGGGTAGGAGGTGCCCAAATGACACGTTGGAAATGTAAGTTCTGTGGCTGGCTCAATATCATACACGACCTGGTATGCCGTCACTGTGGAAAGCCAAAGGAATCAACTGGCATTGGTGAACCAGTTTGAGCCTGTTGATCGCTGCCCGGTGTGCGGGGGGGCAGGGCAGTATGACATTAGCGGCTACGACCCGGAGTACACTACTGTTATCCAGGTGTACTCTTGTACCCGCTGCCAGTCTTCGTATCACAACCCGCGCATGACGGCGGAGGCGATG
>ERZ1292632.813-Hain-H43-01um-R2-813-length-33745-cov-25_pt1 | contig 11318 bp, 12 predicted proteins | sample MGYA00564407_ERZ1292632 | MGnify/ENA primary metagenome ERZ1292632 (study PRJEB36523, sample SAMEA6512637) | groundwater metagenome | collected 2019-01-08 | study: AquaDiva: Metagenomics assemblies of 32 groundwater samples
GTGGCTTGGATGATTTCCAAAGGAATTGATCCCGTTAATATTCTGGCCATTACGTTCACAAACAAAGCCTCGGGGGAAATGAAATCTCGGATTCAGAAATTGCTAGGAACTAGAAACTCGAAACTAGAAACTTCTCCAATGCCGACCATTGGAACATTTCACGCCATTGGGTTAAGAATTCTGCGCAAAGAAATTCATCTGCTGGGTTACAATTCCAACTTCAATATCTGCGATGCGGATGAACAGCTTTCTCTCATGAAACGAATCATGGGCAATCTGGAAATAGATCCGAAACGCTACAATCCTCGAGGCATGTTAAATAAAATTTCCAAACTCAAGACGGCACTGGTCTGGCCCGATGATTATGAACCCCACGAATACATGGAAAAACTCATCGCCAAACTGTATAGCCACTACCAGAATGGGCTTCGCGAAATGAATTCTTTGGATTTTGATGACCTTATTGTTTTAACGGTAAAAATATTTAAAGAAAACCCGAAAGTTCTCGCAAAATACCAGGAATGGTGGAAATATATCATGGTAGATGAATACCAGGACACCAGTCACGACCAGTACCAGTTTATTCAGCTTCTGGCGAGTAAGTATAAAAATATTTTTGCCATCGGTGATGACGCTCAAAGTATCTACATGTTCAGAGAAGCCGATATCAAGAACATTTTAAATTTTCAAAAAGACTATTCCGAAGCGCAAATAATTATGTTGGAACAGAATTACCGCTCTACCCAAAATATTTTGGCCGCCGCCCAGAATATTATTTCCAACAACAAAAATCAATTTCCAAAAACTCTCTGGACCGAGAATGAAGCAGGGGAGAAGATACTGGTCAAAGAAACGCTCAACGAACGAACCGAGGCCAATTTTATTGTCGCCCAAATTGTCAAATACATGCGCAAAGGATATGGCCTGAATTCGTTTACGATTCTGTATCGCACCCATGCCCAGTCCCGTTCTATGGAAGAAGCGCTGATTAGTTATGGTCTCCCATACCAAATTGTCGGCGGTTTGAAATTTTATGACCGCCGAGAAATTAAAGACATTCTGGCCTACCTAAAATTAATTCATAATCCGGCTGATATTTTGAGTTTGGAACGAATTTACAACGTGCCCGCCCGAGGTGTCGGCGATACGGCCTACCAAAAAATTTTAACCATTGGTAACAAAAACTTATTTGAAAGTTTGGCTGAATTAACCGAAAAAGAGGGCGCAAGTAAAAAGGGTGTCGCTTTGAAAAACTTCCATAAACTCCTTGTCGAACTTCGCGAATTCGCCCAAAACCACACTCTTACTAAAACGTTAAAACACATTGTCGAAACTACCGGATACGAGCAATACATCCGCGCCCAAGCCCTCGCTAAAGGCGCTAAGGTGGAAGAAGTCGAGTCTCGCATCGAAAACATCGCCGAATTATTCACCGTCGCTAAGGGTTATGATGTCCTCGATCCGGAAGCCGGACGGAGTAAATTTCTCGAAGAAATCGCGCTTCTGCAACAAGCCGACGCCATCAAAGATAACGCTATCCGCATTACCTTAATGACCATGCATTCGTCTAAGGGCCTTGAGTTTCCGATTGTATTTATTATCGGCATGGAAGAGGGTCTTTTCCCACACGCCCGCACACTTTACGCGCCTCACGAAATGGAAGAAGAGCGTCGTCTCTGCTACGTTGGTATTACCCGAGCCAAAGAACGATTAATTCTAACCCATGCCAAATATCGCAACATCTTCGGCACGACCGAAGTGAATCTGCCGTCTAGATTTTTAAATGAGATTTCCCAAGATTTACTGGACCGTCAGTTTTCCGACCCGACAAGCGATTACGAAGAAACTATAGAGTATTGAACAAGGAACAGTGAACAATGAACAGGAAAATTAACACCAAAACATGAAAAATGCATTTGGGACAAAACTGGAAGCCAAGATGGATGAATTTGTTCATCTTGCTTACGCTTTAACTAAAAAATTTCCAAAAGAAGAAACCTACGGAGTTACCTCTCAAATACGGAGAGCTTCGTTATCAGTAATTCTGAACTATTTAGAAGGATACGCCCGGGGCAGAACTTTGGTCTTTATTAATTTTCTAGAAACATCTTACGGGTCACTCAAAGAATCTCAATATCTACTAAAGTTTTCAGAAAAAGAAGGATATATTACCCAGCAAGAATACGTGGAGTCTAACCAGATAGGCAACGAGATAGGTGCTATGCTCTGGTATACTATTAAAAGCCTAAAAAAATAAATAATCTATGTTTGAAAATATAAAAGCAAAGAAATCTTTAGGACAGAATTTTTTGATAAATGATGGTATTATCCAAAAAATTATAGCTGCGGCAGAACTAACAGAAGATGATGTTGTCCTTGAGGTGGGGCCAGGAACCGGTATTTTAACCAAGGCATTAGTTCAAACTGGAGCTAGAGTGATCGCAGTTGAAAAAGACCGAAACCTTATTGAAGATCTCGAGGCAGAATTTAGTGCCGCTCAAGTCGAGATTATTGAAAAAGACATTCTTGAGTTTGATCCTGTTCATTGTTCATTGGTCACTGGTCAGTATAAGGTGGTTGCCAACTTGCCGTACTACATCACTTCGCATTTTATTCGCACTGTCTTTGAGGAGTGGCCCCAACCATCATCCCTAGTATTGATGGTCCAGAAAGAAGTGGCCAAGCGAATTGTAGCCAAGCCGCCGGATATGAACCTTCTCGCTCTCTCGGTGCAATACTATGCTAAGCCAGAAATAATCACTTATGTCAGTCGAGGCAGTTTTCGACCATCACCAACTGTGGATTCGGCCGTGATTCGACTCACCCCTCGAACCGAATATTCTTTGACCGCCGAAAAAGAAGAACTATTCTTTTCGATCCTTAAATCGGCCTTCGGCGGAAAACGAAAACAGTTGATTAACACCCTGCCAACGATCATTGGCAAAAACAAGCAGGGGACAGCCGAACTCTTAATCCAAATTGGATTAAGTCCTCAAACTCGCCCCGAAACCGTTGATCTGGCCCACTGGCTCATTTTGGTGAATAGCCTATAATCTAAAGATGAGGAAGCAATTAGTGTTTAAACTCACGGCCGTTATTGTCGCCATCGTATTTGGATTTTTTCTTTTTAGTATTGTGGCCGTTCGGGCAAACATTACTGCCGAGACACCCGAAGATATTGGGAAACTTCTTAACTGCATGCCCCCACCAACTATTGGATGTACTGATCAGCAAGCTTACAACCGTTTAGTTCAAACTCTGCAACAACGAGGACTCACAGGATCAGAAATAGCGAAGGACCAACTAGCGACGTGCGAACAAGAAATGCAAATCTATCAGCAAATCCTTGAGGCTTATAACGCCTGCCCCGCAGATCAGAAAATTCCGGCCAGCAATGAGGCCGATGTCAAAAAATATGCTCTTCCGCTTTTGTGCCCCATCTTTCTGGAGGGTCGTGGAAGCTACAATACTGAAACCACAAAGTGTGAATGTGGAAATAACTATCTTCTTTACGGAAATCAGTGCCAAACACCTCTTGAAATTTGTCGACAAAAATATGGCAACGACACGCTGGAATCAGCGGGAACCTGTAATTGCCAGAGGGGGTATTCGTGGAATGATGATCATACCGTCTGTTTGCAAAATCTATATACGCCAACACCAGTTTACTCAACAAAACCCCAACCGTCATTCACACCAGCAACCTTCAATCGACCAAAAGTTTTTAAAAGTCCGACCGAAACAATTAAAGTGACACCAACTCGTGAACCGGCCATTACTTTGGGGTATGTTTCCGAATCACCAATGACCACTCCGGTAACCACCGGTGGACAAGAAAATGTTACAATAAATTGGTTCAGTAGAATGATTAATTCCATTACAAACTTTTTGGGAAAAATATTCTTCAATGGTCGATAAAAAAATCATCTCAATTTTATTTATATCTATTTTACTACTTTCGCTTTTTTCATATCCCAGACCCGCAAAAGCGCTAGGATTTGTCTTTGGTGGCCATATTACTAGAGCCCAATATGGAATCTGTTACATATACTACGTACCATTCCCACTAGTAATCATGACCATTAAAAGTGCCTCTACAAATACGACCAAGGATGTTGTTTACCTGGCTTATGCGTTTATTCTTCAAGCTTTTGGCGTTACCAGCAGTTTATACAACTACTACCAATTACGAACCGGGCCAAATGCCTTGGGTCAATACTTGCCCCTACCCATACCTTGGACCAGATGCACCACATCTACGACACCATATCCCACAAATCTCATCCTCAAAATAGGCACGAGTCTATACTAATAACGAGTCAAAAGTATCCTAGTATATCAACATCGATTTGCCTACGGCTTTTTCGCGAAGCGAACATCGATGTTGTATTACTAGGTATCCACATCTTGTAACCAGTTTATGCACTTGAACGGTGCTATACTTGTATTAGGCGAAAGCCAGCAGTTTTTGCGTAAAATAACACGCAAAAGATTATCATGCCTAACAAAATAAAGATTGTCCTAACTCTCGTGGCCATAGTCGCTATGTTTTTAGTTTACCAACTGGCTCAATATGTCCACACTGTCGCCAATGGAAACTCCACCTTCCAACAAGGTTCTCCTTTGCCAAGCCCCGATGATGATCCTGATCATGATGGTTTAAACAACCAACAAGAAGTCATTTGGGGAAGCGATCCATTTAATTCTGACAGTGATGGAGATGGTTTTAAAGATGGCGAAGAAGTAAATTCGGGCCACAACCCACTTGTCCCCGGTCCCGATGACCTCATTAATAGCGACAATCTCACTGACCAATTGTCTCAATTAGCCGTTTCGGGTTTATATGCCGGCGCTTTAAATCCGGACAGCGCCGACTACACTAAAACTCTAAACGACATCACTTCTTCCGTTGCTGATTCCGGAACATATTTATTCAACAAAACGATCGATCCATCTGCTTTTGCCGTCATCGACGGTTCGGCCCAAACTAACACGGCCTACGTTCGAGCATCGGCTCCACTTTTCCAGCAGTTTAGTAACACACTAGGCAACGAGTTCACCAACATAAAAGACAATCTTAACGCAATCGGTAAAGGAGGATTTTCTGGTCCAGTTAAAAAGTTCTTTACTCAACAGGCCACTATTTACGACGACATTACAAAAACTGGTTTGGCCTTGTCAGTCCCTCGACCATTCGTAAATACTCACGTCAACTTTCTATCACTCACTCAACAAATGTCTACTATCAGCACTGCCATCGCCAACGGGGACACCGATAGTGTTAAAGCGGCATTGGCCCTAGATGCTCTCGGTGATATGTACACAAAATATATAAATTTTCTAACTGCCTACAGTGATACCCTTCAGAATGTACATGTAGATATTAATTCACTAGATAACCCGCTACCATGAAACGAATTGTTTCAATACTATTACTTATCAGCATACTGACAACGACCGGCAGTATTGCCATTCTGCCAACTCCAGTTGAGGCTAGTACGGCCAGTGTTATCGCCCAAGCGGGAGGCTGTGTTGGAAGCGCGGCGCTTTCACAATTTTTGAGCAATATGATCGACAAAGGGATGGAAGTACTTCAAGAAAACATAAAAAAGATTGCCAATAAATACGTCCAGAAATTATTAGGTAACTTAGTGGAAGGCTTTCTGGGTTCTAGTGTCCCGGTTAGCGCGAAAGACCAAAGCATGTTGAGTTTTTTCCAGAATAAATACTATCGCGACGACGTTATTGCACGATGTGTCGCTCGACAAATACTGGACAATATCACCAACAATACCGCGACAATAATTAAAACCCGTGGCCGCGATGGGGGACCGGCGTTCGTGACAAACTGGACTAATTTCTTAACCAAAGCTCAATACCGCGGCGAAAACATTTTTCGAGCTGAATTAAGCACGGCTCAACTTTGTGGTTATTTGAGCGAAGGCATCAAAAAATCATTTGGAGTTAACCCCAACAAAAAAACTTCCCTGGCCGGACAAAACACTCGCACTGATTCTCTCCAACCCTTCAGCTTGGCCGCAAAATGCACTATGCCCGCCGATTGGACTCCTCAAAAATACCAACAGGATTTTGCCGGCAACGGCGGTTGGAATGCTTTTTCTAGAATGCTTGAACCTCAAAATAACGCTTGGGGTCTGATGGCTCTTTCCCAAAATGAAATCGCTAAACAGCGAGCCCTTCAGCAATCAGCGGATACAAGCCAAGCAACTGCCGGTAGGGGTTACACCGGCATCAGTGGTAACGGCAAGGCCGACAGTTGCAAGATTAAGGGACCAACGGGAGAATGCCTTGTGTATAAAGACCTAAAGACCACAGGCGACTATTTAGCCAACAGCACCGCCGCGGCCATTGGCGCTGAATACAGTTGGCTCACGACGGCCCAAGGATTAAACACGGTCATCGAAAACATTACTCAAAACATGATCAACCGACTGTTTGACCAATCGGACAACACCGGTGGCACAATCGCTACTGCCCAGGACGCTCCTGTTCCAGAAATTTCAACTCCCGTACCAACATCGGGGCCAACATCACCTGTTCCGACAACGCCATCGGGAGAAGAGCCGACGTCCTTACTGGCCGATGTACAGACTGAGCGAGTAAAATATGGCACACCTATGGCTCCAGCGGAAATTGGCAAATTATTGAATACGGTCGCCTGGAAAAATAAAGCTCTTGGTTGGGCACTCCTCGGTAAATCATCCGGGGCTAACTGCCCCGCACCAAATGGCACCCTTGTCTCTTGCGACTTTTTGATCCACCAACCCACACTATTTGGATATGACGTGTTAATCGGCCAAGAAGACCAGGCGATACCAACATGGAATGGCCCCGAAGATCTCTCCGAATCAATCAGAACCGGCGCCCGGATCATAGTCCTTCCGACTCAACCTTAGTTTAAATATGCAACTTAAACAGAGACAAAAAATAATCGGCGTCGTCACTATTGTGGCGTTTTTGTCTTTCTTTTTGCCGACCCATTTTGTTTATGCATTTTGGTGGGATCTTCCCAGTATTAACGACCTCGTAGCTTTATTTTTCCAGACAGTATTTAATCTTATTGGCGGTGTTATAGCTGTTGTGTCGACAGCTCTCAATTACGCAGTGTCGGTTCGAGCGGGAGGCGATATTCCAGTGGTAGCAACAACATGGAAAATCCTTCGAGACTTTTCTAATATGATTTTTATTGTTCTTCTCATTTACATGGCTTTTGCCACCATTTTTGACCAAGGAAAATACACCTTTAAAGATATGATTGTCCGATTTTTGATTGTTGCCGTTCTTATTAACTTTAGTCTAGTCATTGGTATTTTTGTCATCGACGCGGTTCAAGTTTTAACTAACATCTTTTTGGGAAGTATCGGTAATATTGGCGACCGATTGGGTCAATATTTATCACCAGGAGAACTTCTTCCCAGTAGCGCTATTGGCACCGCTAGTTTGGCTGGTGGCGGACTGGTCTCTTTAATTTTTGCCGTCATTCTTAGTTCAATACTTCTTTTTAGTATGCTTGTGGCCTTAGCCTTTGCGTTTATCCGAGTACCAATCATTTGGATGCTTCTTGTTGTTTCGCCATTAGCATGGATGAGTCATGTTTTACCAAATTCAGAACAGTGGTGGAAAAAGTGGTGGAGTTTATTCTTTGGCTGGAATTTATTTTTACCAGTCTATTTATTTTTCATATATTTAGGCCTGCTATTTTTGAGCAAGAGAAATGAGATTATTAATTCGGTTATTCAGGTTGGAACCACCACCAATCCAGCCAATACTCCTCTCGTTAATACTCTCACGAACGGACTCACGTTTAATTTGCTTTTCTTTTACATATTCGCGGCCGTGGTTATGGTCGGCGGCACATGGGCTGCCACGAAAGTTACCAGCATGGTAGGCACCGGTTTTGACAAAGGTCTCGGCTGGGCGAAAGGCCTAGTGAAAAAAGTGCCATTGCCATATGTCGGCAACTTACAAGGAGCAGAGGCTGGTGTTAAGGCGCGTTATGGCCAATTCCAACAAGAAGGTTTCAAAAATCCTTGGCTTAATAAAGTCTACGGCGGTAAAGAAGCCCAATCACGCGCCGACGCAAGAGCTCGTGATTTCTTCCGTGTAGGTGAAAGAAATGCGATTGAAAAACAAGAAGCTGCCGAAATAGCGACAAATAAAGCTAAGATTCGAAACATGAATACTAACGATTTACGTACCAGAATGAGCACTGGCCCAAGAGTCCAGCAGCTAGCCGTGCGAGAGTTGCTTAAAGAACGCAATCAACTAACTGGTGCTGAAATTATTGAAACATACAGAATGCATGGTGGGGATCATACCGAAAACGGCAGAAAGTTTATTGGAAGCGTCGATTATGGAAAGTTATCTGGAACTGAAAGAACAAACCTATTGAGAGAAAGTACTGATCCAACAGTAAGGCAAAAGATTGCCGCCGTAATGGCAGAAAAGGGAAATATGGGTACAACCCCAGCAGATCACGTAGATTGGCTAGCAAATAATGCGAGGGAATTATACGCCCAAGGGTCTGAAAGAATAGAGTTTATCCAAAAAGCAGAAAAAGAAGACTTCATGGCAACGATCGAAGCCAAGTCAAGACTCGCAGCAGCCGGTGAAATTGAAATTAGAGACGGAGCGGCAATTATAACCACTGTTCCGGACATTCTCAGGGCTCGAGTACAAAAAATGAAGGCCGACGCTTTGGCAGAAGTGGACAGGGATGCATGGGGAACGTTTGGTGCTCCACCCACAGACTTCTTTACAGAAGTGCAAGACAAAATTCGAGCTCTACAAGTCGCCCAGCCTCCAGTGGCGGGAGCTGCCGGCCCACCTCCAATTCCACCAAAACCAGGTGGAGGAGAAGTCTTCAAGGCCAATATTCTCAAAGAGGTCACTGACAACAGAAAGTTGCGTATTATTAACACAATCACTCCATGATAAATATTTATAGTCCGTATGAAATTGATGTAGAAAAATTCTCTTCTGATCCTCGAGTGTGGGAGATTTTTGCCAACAAGTTTATGAACTCGCTAGATAATATCAAGAACTTAATGCTTCTAACTGCTCCCGGCTATTCGTGGATACTCGCCCAGACTTATGATTTTTCTGATCTTCAATCAGCTGATTTATCTAGAATTATACGCGATATCCTTTTTGGGGATTTATTTATAGGAGACATGGTTGTAACTATTTCCCAGAAATTAAATATAGACCTGCAAACTGCTCAACAAATGTCCTCTAAGATTATAAACGAGCTATTTGCTCCCGTCATTGAAGATATTAAAAAAATGCAGCGGGAAAAGTTTCCAGACCGAGTCGGACAAGGAGGCGCAAGCGCGACAAGACCGACAATGCCCCAACCACCGCCACCACCCCAGATGAAAAATGCGCCACCAATCAATCAGGGTAATGTTATAGATCTGCGCGTGAATTCTAATTCCTAATTCCTAAGTCCTAATTACTAATTACTATTATATGAGATTCCAACTACCCCAATTTATTGAGACGGAGATAAAGATTATCGGGCCATTCACCCTCAAACGGTTTCTACTACAGTAGATCTAAAAATTCTTCCACCGTTAAACCCGACTGCTTAACAATATCTCTTAGAGTTCCTTTCCGTAGATCTTTATTATGAACCGGAACAGTTATTCCGATATTGCCCTTAACATAAATCTTATGACTTCCTTTTTGCCTAATAAAAGAAAAGCCCGCTTTTTCCAAAACTTTTATTGTTTGTCTTGGTTTTAAAGCGGGTAACCTTGACACAATTTTTTTAGGCCTTTATCTGAACGGGGGCAACAATAACACCAGAGTAATTGGTAAGTATCTTGTCTTTTTTATTTTTCATTACCTCTATGTATAGACTGGCCGCTTCTTCAATGTTCGCCAGTGCTTCTTCAAAGGTATCTCCTTCAGAAACACAGCCGGGTAATGATGGAATTGTAACGGTATAACCACCGACTTCTTTATCGGGCTCAAAAATGGCAGTGTATTGGTAAATATTATGTTTTAAGGATTTCTTCATTATCGTTCTATTAAGATATATGTCCCATTATACTTCCTTGATGTGGTCTGTCAATGCATACTTTCACTTGTTCATACATCTCGTGGTTATTAGTGATTATTCTTGATATAATAAACAAATGGCAAGCCATAAGTTACTCCTAAAAAATGTGGACAAGAAAACATAAAAATCATGCGTTTTCAACTACCCCAATTTATTGAGACGGAAATAAAGATTGTCGGGCCTTTTACCCTCAAGCAATTTCTGTGGGTGGCGTCCGGCGTAGTGTTTCTGTTTTTGGATTTCAGTATCTTCACAGGCATTATTGCCATCGCCATCGCCATTCCGATTGTGGGGATTGCGGGCGCGTTCGCGTTCTTAAAAATTGACGATATGCCCTTAATCAATTATATCGCCAACATGCTCTCCTTCTCTTTCGGACCAAAAAAATATCTGTACGAAGACGAAACGAATCAAAATGATATACTGAATAAGCAGAAATAGAATATGGCCACTCAATCCACCAAAGAACTCGTCTCCATCGCGGATATTAAAGACAGCATTGTCTTGCTTAAGAACGGCTCTCTGCGGGCGGTAATTGAAGTGGCGGCGGTTAATTTTGAATTGCGTTCCGAAGAAGAGCAGACGGGCATTCTCCAAAATTTTCAGCGTTTTTTGAACTCGGTTGATTTTCCGCTACAGATGTTGGTCAATTCGCGCCAACTGAATATGGACGAGTATCTCAAAACCGTTGACGCCATCGCTGAATCATCCACTAACGAACTTCTCAAAATCCAAGCCATTGAATACAGCAAGTTTGTCAAAGAATTGCTCGAGCTTTCCAATATTATGACCAAACATTTCTACGTCGTTTTGCCGTTTTATGTCTATGAAACACCTTCAAAAACAGGTCTAATTGAAAGTATTAAGGGGATATTTGGCTCGGCCCAGACAGTTCAGCAAATTAAACCCGAACAATTAGAAACCTACCGGACTCAACTGATGCAACGAGCCGAATTAATTCTTGACGGCCTGATTGGTATCGGCTTAAAAGCTCGGCTGATGGAAGGTCAGGAGCTCAATAATCTTTATTACAGCCTGTATAACCCCGGCGAAAAAATGACCGTCGCCCCGCCCGACAAGCTGGCGACATAGTGAACAATGAGTAATGAACAGTGAACACCTCTAACCAAATGGCTGAAAATATTACCTCACAACCCCAGACCCTTCCCGAAACGCTCGCCCCGGCGGCGATGTCGGTGTCTTCGAATTATATCCAAATCGGACCGAAATT
>ERZ1292632.3793-Hain-H43-01um-R2-3793-length-11314-cov-6_pt1 | contig 11314 bp, 11 predicted proteins | sample MGYA00564407_ERZ1292632 | MGnify/ENA primary metagenome ERZ1292632 (study PRJEB36523, sample SAMEA6512637) | groundwater metagenome | collected 2019-01-08 | study: AquaDiva: Metagenomics assemblies of 32 groundwater samples
CAGTCCCATCGGTGGGGGTCAGCCTCTCAGCTCCCCTAAACGTCGTAGCCTTGGTAGGCCATTACCCTACCAACTAGCTGATATTACGCAGGCCGCTCCCAGAGCGATAAATCTTTACCCTTACGGGACCATCCGGGATTACCCCGTCTTTCGACGAGCTATACCAGACTCTGGGGTGCGTACCTACGTGTTACTACCTCGTCTGCCGGTTGACCTTGCGGCCCCCCTTGACTTGCATGCCTTATCCATGTCGCCAGCATTCATCCTGAGCTAGGATCAAACTCTAATTAAGAATAGGCGGAACACAAGAAAATAGATTTCTTAGTTCACTACCATTTTTGTACGTCTAACTATTTAGTTGTCGAAGAGCGAAAACAAACCCCGCCCCTTCGTGGGGGCAGTAGACGTATAGTATAGGAAGCCCTACAGGGAGTCAAGCCGCTTTTAGAGCCTATATACAGGCTCTTTTGACACCACTTTGGACCCTTGGGTGCACGCGCTATTCGTTACAGGTGAGCACCTTATCCGAGACATTTCTGATGTCTGCAGCACTATCAAATCCAGGTGAGTCGCAGTTACCGGTGGCAGGGTTTGCCGCAATGCAGTAGTAATAGACCCCACTTCCACTGGCTGATACCACGTTGCGTCGTAGGGTTATTCGGGTAGAGGAAATGGTGGGACTCGTATCCCAGTCATAGGTCCACCCAGGGCACGGCGGCTTAGGCCAGCCGGTTAGATTATTGAAGCCGGGATTTAAATCGCGATACAGATCAGGAGCGTATTTACCTCGATTGTCATAATCAAGCTCCGCCGCCTTCCCTATTTCGCGCATTTGATCGTATGCAGTCGTGAAGCGCGCACGTGAGCGTGCATTATTGAGCGCGGAGAGCACTACCGCAGAAAGAAGTGCGATGATAGCTATAACTACCAGGAGTTCGATCAAGGTAAATCCTCGTCGCATGTTGGGATTACTATAGCACTCGGTTTGTACACTCTGTCTAGGTTGCGAGGCAGGCCGGGGAGCGTACAATGAGAGGAGCCGTCAAGCTTTGCAATGGGATTTTCGCGAAAGAAACGTGAGTATGTCGTCGTCTCGGTCGGGGGATCTCTGATTGTCCCTGAGGGTATTGATGTTCCCTTTTTGAAGCTGTTCCGTGAGTTGATTACCGCTAAGGCCCGTGAGGGTTTTTCTTTTTACATAATCACCGGCGGCGGACGTACCGCACGCAGATACCAGGAAGCGGTCGAAAGTATTCGCGGCGACCTGCATCGCGAAGACGTTGATTGGCTCGGTATTCACTCCACACGTCTAAATGCACACCTCATGCGAGCGGTATTTATGGAAGAAGCGCAGGCACGCATCATAAAAAACCCAACACATCGCATTAAAGCGAGGTCCCCTATCGTCATAGGTGCGGGATGGAAACCTGGATGGTCCACCGACTACTGCGCCGTACTTGCGGCGCGCACCTTGGGTGCCAAGAAAATGGTGAATCTTTCAAACATTGATCACGTCTATACTGCGGACCCTAAAACCAACCTCGACGCAGTGCCTATTGAGAATATTTCGTGGAAGGATTTCCGAAACATTATTCCAGCAGAGTGGGATCCAGGTCTCTCCTCTCCGTTTGATCCTGTTGCGGCCAAAGAAGCCGAGCGTCTCGGGCTTGAAGTGGCCGTTATAAATGGTGAGCGCCTCGGTGAGTTTGAGAAATACCTTTCCGGCGAACCATTCATCGGCACAATCATCTCCTAGATTTTCTGCGCAAGTTTCGCGAGGGTTTCGTCGACCTTCGCGTGGAGCTCTTCGAGCGATCCGTTGTTTTCAATACGCGCATCGGACATCTGCATAACCCCAAACACGTTCATGTCCCACGGATCGGGAGACGCCATTTCCAAATCTTCCTGTGCACAGAATTTTTCAAAATCCACTTGGTCCGTTTCCGAACCACGCGCAACCACGCGCTCGTAGCGCAACTTTTTATCTGCATCAACCGCAAGTAAAATTGCCCCTTTTGATTTCAAAAATTCAGCCTCGCCAATAGTCCGTACTGATTCAAGCACCGCCTTGGGTTCCTCCGCCGCCATAGCAAACAACCGTTCCATCAAGTACGACGCCTGATGCTCCTTGCGAAGCGCATTTGCCACATCACGCATAGAGTCTCTGTTCTGTGGTAACTGCCGCGCACGCACTTCTTCAATGAGGAACATTCGTGCTGAGTAGTGAGAAAACCCTTTCTGCATCACCAGGTAGTCGACGACCGTACCCTTTCCTGATCCGTTCGTTCCCGTGATACCAAGCAGCATGACTACTTCTTCTTAGCTTCGTTCTTACCAGAGAAACGCTCTGCAATTGGGATGAGAAGGGGTGCCGAGCGACAGATTGAGGAGAAGGTGCCAGCAACCACACCGACCAACATCACGAGTGCGAAGGTGCGCGTTGTCTCGCTCCCGAAGAAAATGAGCGCAAGAAGTGCGAGCGCCACCGTGAGCGCGGTGTTGATAGAACGACCCATCGTCTCGGAAATTGATTTACCGACGGTAACCTCAAATGTTTCCTTCACATTCTGGTCTTCGTTGGTACGGAGGTGCTCGCGCACACGATCGAAGATCACAATCACATCGTTGATGCAGTATCCCAGAAGCGCGAGGAGTGCAATCACGAAGAGCGTATCCACCTGAGCACCCGTGAAGTATGCGTAGATCGCAAAGAAGCCAGACGGCACGATGATGTCGATCGCGAGCATGGCAACTGCCGTAACGCCGTAACCCCACGCAGGCACCGGCTTTGCGACTTTACGGAACACAAACGCGATGTAGAGCATGATCGCGAGTACCACCGCACCAATGGCGTAGAGCGCCTTCGTGCCGAGCTCCTTACCAAGCGATGGGCCGATAGAGTTGAAGCGAAGTTCAGTTACGGCTTCAGCCCCTCCCTTTGAAAGTGCGCCGAGGAGTGCCTCGTGCTCTTCAGGCGAAAGCGTGCGGCTGCGCACCGTCACGCCGCGCTCCCCGCTCTCGCGAACTGAAGGCTCACCAAGGTCGAGCGCGCCAACGCGCGTCAGAAGTTCCTCATGACTTGGGCGTGTCGCATCATAGGACACCTCAACCAGTGAGCCGCCCGTGAATTCAATCGAAAGCTTTGGTGGCAGGATAATGAGTGCAGCAATAGACCCGACCAGGAGGAGACCGGTAACCCAGAAGAAGAAACGACGATGAGTGACAACAAACATATTAGGAAAGATTAGACTTACGCTTCCCGAACCCGGTCTCAAGCAGATGGCGCCAGAGCGCGCTCCCCTCTTCGGGTACCACGGCGAGCAAGAATACGCGGGTGATCATAACGGCCGTTACCAGGGATGCAATAACACCGAGACCGAACACGAGCGCGAAGCCCTGTACGATCGAGGTACCCATCCAGAAGAGAATGCCGCTCGAGATAAGCATGGTGAAGTGACCATCACGAATGGCGGGCCATGCACGAGAGAATCCAATGCGCACTGCCTCGCGCGGTGCTTTGGCCGCACGAAGTTCCTCCTTCATGCGCTCGAAGATGAGCACGTTGGCGTCCACCGCCATACCAATTGAGAGAATGAGCGCGGCAATACCTGACGCAGTAAGCGTGATAGGAACCGCCTTGATGAGCGCAACGGTGATGAGGAGGTAGATGATGAGTGCGAGCGTCGCGATAAGGCCTGGAAGGCGATACCAGAGGATCATAAAGAGTGCGACGAGTGCGAATCCAATCGCGCTTGCCATGAGACCAGCCTCAAACGCAGTACCGCCAAGCGTTGGCCCCACCGTATTACTTGATACGAGTTCGATAGGCACGGGAAGCGCGCCGAAGTTCAAATTCTGTACGAGCTCGCGTCCTTCGGTTGGGGTGAATTGTCCGGTGATAGTCGCGGTGCCGCCAGGGATTGGCTCGCGAATAACCGGCGAAGAGATAGCTTCCCCGTCGAGAATGATGGCCATCTGACGGTCGACGTTCTCAGTCGTGAGCTTTTCAAACAATTTCGCACCCTCGTCATTGAAATGGATTACCACCACTGGCTGATTTGCCGCACCCGTCTGGTTGCCCGTTGAGAACTGGAGTTCTGCGCTCTTCAAGTAGCGACCCGAGAGGCCTGTCTCGGTGTAGATTGGTTTAAGAGTAGACGTTGTTGAGGTGGTGTCAGCAACATAATTCACCAACTTAAATTCAAGCGTTGGTGTTTTGCCGATGGCATCGACGGCAGCCTTCACATCGGTCACACCAGGAAGCTGAACCAGGAGACGGTCCTCCTGCGCTCCTGCGACCGCGGACGAACGCTCGAGTTCTACCATTGGCTCAGCAACGCCGAAGAGGTTCACACGCTTCTCGATCACATCACGGAGCGAATTGAGTGCACCCTCTTTGTCGGTAATAACGCCCTTGGTGTCTGCGCGGTACACCAGCTCCGTACCACCCGCAAGATCAAGTCCGAGCTTTACCGGGAAATGAGTGGTGGAGGTGCTGGTAGTAATGACAAACCATCCGAGAAGTCCCGCAATAATGAGGACGGCGAGGGCAGATATGAAGCGCATATTGCAGCTACTATACGGCTTTTTGCGGGCCCTGCAAACGCTTGGCCTGCGCGAGCGCGACTACATTCTCCATTAAGTACGCAACGGCAATCGGCCCCACGCCGCCCGGCACCGGCGTAAACACGCCTGCAATTTCAGCGACCGCGGGCGCCACGTCGCCGCGTAGTGATCCGCCAAGTTCGCTCGTGCCCACGTCGATCACCACCGCACCTGGATGCACCATTTCCGGAGTTACGAGTTCAGACACCCCGGCTCCCGAAACAATGAGGTCTGCCGAGCGCGTGAGTGCAGCAATGTCTCCTGACTCGCGCGTCACTACCGTGACCTCTACGCCAGCCTGTGTAAGCCAGTCGGCAACGGGCTGCCCTACCAACCACCCCTTGCCAATGACAACTGCACGAAGTCCTGCGGGTAGCGTGTTAGTTTGCTCGAGAATGGTTTTTACCGCATGCACGATGGGGTGCATGACTAATCCCACGCTACGCGCGCTCGGAGAGAGCACGTCCGCATCTTTCTCGACCGGAATGGCAGCGAGCACTGCCTGTAGGTCTATGTGCGGAGGAAGCGGAAGCTGCACAATCACGGCATCATGCGTATCGCTCAGAATAGCCTCCACCACTTCCTCAGTGCTGCTTTCTTCAGGAAGCGAGAGCACTTCCATAGAAACACCGGCGCGCGCTGCCTGACGCTCCTTTATGCGCAAATATGAATTGGTCGCTGCCGACGGCGATACCGCAAGCGCCACAAATGACGGAACACCAGGAAGCGTCAGCGCCACCTTCTTTGCGTTATCCACTATCTCGTCCGCGATTGCGCGACCATCAATAACCATGGGAATTACGATTTAGAACGCTTTGCCTCGGAAGGAACAAAGGATTCATACCGGCCATCGGTGTAATAGAACGCATCGAAACTTTCGTGCTGATACTGGTATCCCCAGAGGCGCGTAAGTTTGGTGCCATCAACCACGATGGGGTAGGAATAGAAACGCCACGAACCCGGCGCTGTCGGAATCTTGCCGCGTGTTCCGTGCCAGAAGAAGAAATACGCCACGCGTGCCATCCACGGCATGATGGGCAGGGTCTTCTTCCCTACTGCACGCGCCATGTCTTCCGCATATACCGGTTTACCTGGTGGGGTGATATTGAAAATTTCCATACGCTCACCCTTCCACGGTTCAAACGAAAGCATGGTGACCAAGTCCACCACATCGTCCTCATGGATGAATTGGCGCACCCATCCTTTTGTTGCAGGCACCAAGGAAACAAGTGCCGATACGAGACCGTAGATACCGCCCTTCAGCTGTCCGGAGAGTGCGGCCTGAAGGCCAAATCGAATGCGCATGAAGCGACCACGCGGACCTGTTATCGCTGCGGGACGCACCACTGCAACCTTCGGTCCCGTGCCTGCTGCTGCCGCTACCACCTTCGTAAGCTCTTCTTCCGCGACCTTCTTCTCTACGCCATAAAGATATTCCATCTCGCGCATCGGCTCATCTTCCCTAAAGCGGTGCTCGAAGGTATTGGTCGGGTAGGCTCCATACAAGGATACGGTCGAGAAGTGAACGAGACGCTCGACCGAAGGAAGCGCGAACGCTACATCGAACAATGCTTTCGAACCATCAACGTTCCATTTCCAAGTAGTGTCGTTATGACCATAGAGCATGCGTATCTGCCACGCCGTATGAATGATGACGGTAGGCGCTGCCTTCTTCACAGCATCCTGCCACGAGCCGTCTGCGAGGTTTGCATGGATATACTCGAGCTTCGCCTCATCCTTCAGAAGTTCTGGCATCGACTCCTTATCGAGACCAATGATACGCTCGACGTCCTCGCGCTTCCCGAGTTGCTGCACAAGCATCGAACCCACATATCCTGCGGCGCCGGTAATAAGTACGGTGTGCTTCATAGATGTGAGTACCTTACCAGGAACTGACCCGGAAGAACATGCGCTTCACGGTCTTGAGTGCGATAACTAAATCAAGAGCGAGCGAGCGATGCTTTATGTAATAAAAATCGTAGGCGAGACGCACCTTGGTTTCTTCTACCGACTGCGGGCTGATATGTCCCTGCTCATACTGTTGATTTATCTGCGCCCAACCGGTGATACCCGGCTTCACGAGATAGCGGAATGTGTAGTACGGCAGTGCTTCAGCAAGGCGTTCACCCAGACTTTCAATATCGTTACGGGGCCCTATGAGGGAGAGTTCTCCGCGTAGGATATTTAGGAATTGCGGAAATTCATCGAGCGAAGTTTTGCGAAGTACGCTGCCGACGCGGGTCACACGGTTATTGGTCTCGCCTTCCCATGCCCCACCATCGTTGTGCGTCATGCTGCGGAATTTAAGCGTATGCACACGACTGCCGCGCTCACCGATGCGATTTTGTGCGATGAATAGCGGTCCCTTACCCTCGAATCGATTCAAGACCCATATGAGGGGAAGTACAATTACCGTCACAATGCCCATCAGTACGCCTCCTACGATATCGATGAGGCGCTTCGTAACCGCGTAGAAGATAGAAGTCTGCAGGCTCGCATGCTGCATGAACCAGCTCTGCGAGAGGAGGGTGAGCGGAATTCGATCGAACACTTCTTCATAGAGCGTATCGAAATCAATATACTCTGCTCCCTTTTCAAAACAGGGCAACATGTAAATTTCGGGCAGCATGGCCTGTACTGAAACATTGCCCGTGTCTGCGACGATGGCATCGATACCCTGCACACTAATGAGTTCGCGAAGCTGTTCGCGTGTCTTTCCTGCTATCGCGTCCGGCGCGTACACATTACCGAACTCAAGGTGATAGCGCGAATTGCCATTCACCTCCTCAACTAAGGCACTGGCTTCTTCTCCTTCCGCAATCAAAATCGCGTAGTCGCGTGAGCGCGGGAACGACATGCGGGGATACAGTCCGAGACGCCACGCAAAAATAAGAATGAGGGATATGACCAAATAGATGATCAAGTTTGTTTTTGGCGCGATACCAATGCCAGGCACTAGGAAGAAAAACAGAGCGGCAAAGATAATGTTTGCGACCTGGGTTTTAAAGAGTGCGTTGGGGAGTGAGCTTTTGAATAGGATGATGCGCTTCCCATAGAGCCCCGACATATAAAAAATAAGTATCCAGAGCGCAAACAGGAACGAGAACGGCACGATGTGATCGAGGAACAAGACTTCGGTGGGAAGGGCCTGATAACGCACCAAAAGCGTCAGCCAAAGAGCCGCCGCAAAGGTTGCGAGGTCACCGAGAAAGAGAAGCGCCGAGGCGCGTGTGCCACCGTGGGTCATGCCTAAGGGTTATAGTATGGAACAATACTACCCCACATGAACGTTGCATCCCACCCGCAGGCCAATGGCCCGAAACGAAGCATTCTCTACGTCATAACCAAGGCGAATTGGGGCGGTGCCCAGCGGTATGTCTACGATCTGGCGGTAGCCGCAAAAAAGGAGGGGCATGCGGTGACGGTCGCCTTTGGTGAACCAGGTGCGCTCGGTGAGCGCCTCGCCACTGCAAACATTCCTACTCTTCTCCTACCCTCCCTTGGTCGAGAGGTGCAATTTGCACGCGACCTCGGCGCGCTTAGTGAATTGGTGCAGACCCTCAAAGGCCAGCATCCTGACGTCATTCATTTGAACAGTTCAAAAGCAGGATTCGTGGGCGCACTCGCCGCGCGCATCGCAGGAGTGCCGTCTATTATATTTACTGCCCACGGGTGGGCGTTTAACGAAGCACGACCCTGGTGGCAGAAGAGTATCTTTATGCTCATTCACGGAGCAACCGTACTTCTTTCAACCAAGACAATTGCGGTGTCGCAGGCAGTAGCTGCCGATATGGCTTGGCTTCCGTTCAAAAAGGGAAAGATGGTCGTCATTCCTAATGGCCACACCTCGGTAGAACTGAAAACACGAAGCGAAGCGAGAGGCCACCTTCTTCCTGGTCACGATACCGACTTCTGGATTGGTATGGTGTCTGAGCTACACCCCACAAAGCGTATCGAAGACGCAATCGACGCGTTTTGTCTTCTCGCGAGCGAAGAACCCAAAGCCAAGCTTGTGGTGTTTGGCGAGGGAGCGGCGCGTAGCGATCTGGAAAAAAAGATACGCGCGTATAGTCTGAAGGAACGAGTGCACCTGCTCGGTCATGTTGAAGACGCACCGACCTATCTTTCTGCGTTCGATATCTTCCTCCACGCTTCTCGTACCGAGGCACTCGGGTATGTGATCCTTGAGGCTGGTGCAGCGGGCCTCCCCGTCGTAGCAACCCGTGTGGGCGGTATTCCCGAAATCATTGAAAACGGCGTGACAGGCGTACTCGTTCCCTCTCATGACCCTAAGCGTATGGAGCGTGCGCTTCTCGAACTTATGCATGACGCTGAACGTCGTGCGCGCATGGGCGAAGCACTCAAGCAGAGAGTTGCGCACGACTTCACTACAGAAAAGATGGTGAAGCGTACGCTGGCACTCTATTAGCGTTTATCCTTCGTACTCTTGCCCTGCTGACTCACGCGGTACGGAGCGCGCACTTCTCGCCAGGGACGCCACAATACCAAGCCCCGCGTATTCCATAAGCAGGTGTGACCCACCATAGCTCATAAACGGAATGGTGGTTCCTGTCACCGGCAGCAACCCCACATTAATGCCCACATGAATAAGCACGTGCGCGAGGAACAGGATGGCAATGCCCAGCGTGAAGAATGCATCAAAGTTTGTCGCCGACCTGCGCGCAATTGAGACGAGTCGTACCAACAGAAGTGCATACAAGGCGAGCACAATTGCCACGCCAATGAATCCCCACTCTTCAGCAAATGCCGCGAAAATAAAGTCGGTTTCGTATTCCGGAAGGAACCGCAGCTTCGACTGCGTTCCGTATCCTACCCCCTTGCCCCAGAGTTCTCCCGAACCCACCGCAACGGTTGCCTGATAGGCATTATAGCCCGAGCCATGAATGTCAGCTGCAGGGTTGAGGAAGGATACGATACGCGTACGTTGATAATCATGAAGTGCAAAGGTCCAGAGCCCTGTGGCGGCCACCAGCCCCGCGACGAACATGACCGCGAGATGCTTTTTTGAAATGCCTGATACGAGGATGAGTCCAAACCATACGGTGCTAAAAATGACCGCGGTACCCAGGTCAGGTTCTACTAGAATAAGAAGGATAGGCGCCGCAGCATAGAGTGCTGCAACAAAGATGTGGCGGAAGTCACCTATTTCCATGTGACGCCGCGAGAAATATTTTGCAAAAAGTGCGATGAATACGATCTTTGCAGGATCCGCCGGCTGAAGCGAAAAAGCTCCGAGATCAAACCATGATTTCGCTCCCTGGACCGCATGGGTCGCAACCAGAAGGAGCACCAGGAGACCAAGCACGATGCCGTAGGCAGTAATGAGTACCGTAGTACGCCGTATGAACCGCATATCGAACAACGCACAGACGAGGTAGGCAATAACCGCGACGCCAATCCAGATAATCTGACGAGGAGCTAATGAGGCCGCTTCTCCGAAGGGATGCATGGTGAGCACGCCCAAGAAAGAGATGGCGAGCGGAACAAGCAAAAGCGGCCACTCAGCGAGAAATGATCGCAGCGGATTGGTGCGCACCTCCTGGTTCATGGATTGGTAGGGAGTGCAGGGAGCGGCACAACCGGCACAATGTCGATGCGTGCAGGTACGCCCGCAAAGGGCTCATTCCAGGTAAAGACGGCACCTGAAATACCCTGCGGTGGGATGGTAGGAATGACGGTCTGCGTCGCCGCAATCGCATTACCACTTGCATCAAACACCGTGGCGACGACCGTGATGTCGCGCAACGTCTTTGCGGAGGGATTTGTAAGGGTCGCCATTATCCTCGGCGCAGTGGTGCCTTGTATCTGTGCATCAAAGTTGTATTTCGGCACCACGCGCTGATCCTCGTAGCGATACCAATGAATGGTTGTGTCATCAAACGAAAGAAATGCGCGCGCGACTACAGCATACCCAGACGTGAAGTTCGGTATATAGACCGGTGTCGCGCCCGGAAGAATATCGGTGATTCCCTCTTTGCGGGCGATCACGGTGGCGTCCGTCCCGTAGAGTTCGACCGTGTAGTGCACATCCTTTGCAACCAAATCTTTGTTCGGGTTATCGATGTAAGAAATTACGTCGGTGCGTCCAGCTGACGGCGAGAAGGGGCGCACAAACCGGGGAGCGGCAGCACCCACTTCTGCGGAACATAGATAGGTGCACGTTCCGCCGCAATCAATGCCGGTTTCCTTACCATTCATTTTCTGATCGGTGCAGGACGGTGCTTTGTAGAACACCGGGAACAGTATGGAAACAAGCGCAATGAGAAGCACGGCGACAATGATGCTGAAAATGATGGTGCGACGACGGGTGGCCCACGACATACACCCAGTATAGCTGAAAAGCCGGCTCGAGGGAGAGCCGGCTTTTGGCACTACGCTACGCGCTGTCCGTTAGACCACACGAGCCTAGGTCGGGATCGGGGTCGAGTGGGCGCAAACGCAAACGCGAGCATGACTGCAGTACCGAACAAAAGGAGTCGTTGCATAGTCTCCTCCGTACACATACGTCTAGTAGAAAGGTAGCACGCCAAAAGCCGCAGCAATTGCTGCGGCTTTTGTATAAAACGGAACACGCCCATAATGCTGGCGACAATCTACTCTCCCCTTGCGAGTACCATCGACTCAAGAGGGCTTGACTGCCGTGTTCGGAATGAGAACGGGTATGGCCCCTCCGATAAATCACCAGCAT
>ERZ1292632.1968-Hain-H43-01um-R2-1968-length-18311-cov-4_pt2 | contig 11306 bp, 13 predicted proteins | sample MGYA00564407_ERZ1292632 | MGnify/ENA primary metagenome ERZ1292632 (study PRJEB36523, sample SAMEA6512637) | groundwater metagenome | collected 2019-01-08 | study: AquaDiva: Metagenomics assemblies of 32 groundwater samples
GCGACCATTTCGACAGGCAAATGCCTTTCTTCCGCCAGGCGCATTGCCCCGACGACTGTCGCCGCCCCGGCCACATCATGATGCATATTGTCGTAGTAACCGGTATTTTTTAAATCATAGCCGCCGGCATCAAAAGTAACCCCTTTGCCCGTCAGTACTATTTTTTTAATTTTCTTTTTGCGTTCAGATTTCGGTTTGTAGCGTAGCTGTAACAGGCATGGCTGGTTGTTACTACCCTGACCCACCGCCGCTATTAGCTGAAAATCATGGGACCGGAGAGCATCCAAACCATATAGAACTTTGGCCTCAATCCTGGGAGAAATTTGAAATTTCCGCCAGTTTAGACCCGGCCGTAAGTCAAGCTCTCTGCCGGCAATCTCTTCAACGAATCTGATCGGCGGTTTAAGGTTGGCCGGCATTTCAATTAGCTTGCGGGCCAACGCCAGTCCGTTGCCGATGCTCATGCCTTCCGAAATGGTTTTTACGCAAAAACCGTCGATCGCGGGTTGGCTTTCGCCGAAGAAAGCAAAAGTAACCTCGGTAAGTTTTTTGTCCTTTTGGCTTAACAGGCCGTCGGGAAAATTATTTTGATAAATAATGGCCTCGGTTATTATTTTCACAAAAGCCGCAAGTTGCTGCCGTTGCGCTCGGTTTTGCACATTCTGGGGAGAAAACCGGCTGGGTAAAACCACCATCAGTTTGGAGTGCTTTTCTTCGCGAACTCTTTTAGTGATAAAAATGGTTCGGTCAGAGACTTCTCTTAGGAAATTGATGCTTCCGACATCCAGCTCCCGCCTTTTCTGCCAGGGATATTTGATGTAGACAACGCCAAGGGTTATCGGCTTATCGCCGCGCATGACGCTTTGCAGCGTTGCGGTTTCATCACCCTTACGCTGGATTTTGTCCAACAATTTACGCCTGGCTTCCACTTCGGGAAAGTGTTCTGAAACCAGAGCATCTTCCTGCCCTTCAAAAACATAGGATAGTATCGGAACGTCCCGGACATATTGAAGATCCTTAAATGGCGCAAAAAAAATCTTAAGTTCTGTCGTCGGTTCTTCTGGCATCGCGACACCTCAATTTTTAAGTTGCTTTTGGAGTAACGTTAAGTTATTTGCGGCCGAATGTCAATTTACACGAAACCGCCAGGGTTTGTTTTTATACTCCCCGGCATAATCTACACCAATGCGCTTGCCACGTTGAATCTGGCTCGGTTTGAGTTTGGGGCCGCGATCCTCCACCCAGAGTTTTTTGCTTTTTACCAGATCTTCCTGATTGAGAGTTTTGTCTATCCGAAAATAGCGGCAGAGTTTGCCCGGACCACTTAAGTCAGGTTTCAGGTTATAGGTGTCAGGTGCCAGATAAGAGGGGGTAATTTTTGTTTCCGAATTTTTACTGAAACCTGTACCCTGCAACCTGACGCCTCTTATTAATACCGCCGCCGGATATTCTTCGCGTTCTGTTACGATATTGAAACAGTAATACATTCCGTATATCAGATAGATATAAGCGTGGCCGGGCGGGCCGAACATTACTTCGGTCCGCTTCGTCTTACCTTTCGAGGCATGCGAAGCAAGATCTTTTGGCCCACAATACGCTTCGGTTTCGGTAATCATCCCGCACAAAACACTTTCACGCTGCGAGCCCTCGCGGTTTTGTGCGGGACAAGTGGCCGGTTTTTTTGTCCTGTCTATTTTGCACACCAAAAACTTACCCAACAGTTCTTTGGCTACCCTTAATGTCGGCCTATCAAAAAATTTCCTTGATAGTTTTTTTCTAATCATGTTATACTTCCAACATGGAAAACATCGAACAACGGACAATCGAAGCCGTGAAGAAAGTTCTACCGGCGGTGGTCAGCATCGTCATCTCCAAGAACATGCCCAAGATGAAGCGCATGCCATTCATGCCTTTCTTTGGACCATTCTCACCCTTTGGAATACCAGATCAAGATATGCCCATGCCAGACGGCGAAGACCATAACGACATGATGCCGCACCCGCACGATCCTCACGGCAAGCACGGCGGTGAAAAAATTAAGATCGGTGGCGGTTCAGGTTTTGTAGTCCACCCCGATGGTCTGGTACTAACCAACAAGCACGTTGTCTTTGACCCCGATTCTGAATATACCGTAATAACCGAGGATGAAAAAGAATACCACGGCCGGGTCATCTCACGCGACCCGATAAACGACGTGGCGGTATTAAAGATAGATACCAAGGGCTTGCCCACGGTCCGTCTTGGCAATTCCAACGGCATCCAACTTGGCCAGACAGTCATCGCCATCGGCAACGCGCTCGGACTTTTTACTAATACGGTATCAAAGGGTATAATCTCGGGTTTGGGACGCAAGATATCAGCTTCAATGGGACAGGGCGGAGACATGGAACATCTTCGCAATGTAATACAGACTGACGTTGCCATTAATCAAGGCAACTCCGGCGGACCGCTTATCAACCTGGACGGCGAGGTGATAGGCATCAATACCGCCATAATCTTCGGCGCCCAAAATATCGGTTTCTCGCTTCCTATTAACTGGGCCAAGGCAGACCTTGAAGATATTATAAAATTCGGGCGCATTGTCAGGCCGTTTATAGGTCTGCGTTATGTCATGCTCAACAAAGACCTCAAGCAGAAATACGAACTGCCTGTTGATTACGGCGCTCTGGTTATCAAAGACCACGTGCCCGGCACCGAAGCGGTAGTCAAGGACTCCCCTGCCGATAAGGCCGGCATACGCGAAAATGATATCGTACTTGAAATTAATGGCGAAAAGTTAACGGAGAAACGCGAACTCGCCGATCTCATCCAAACCGCCGGCGTCGGCGATGAGATAGAGATGACGGTGATGCGCAAGGACAAGACGATGAAGGTGAAGACGGTGCTTGAGGAAAGAAAGTAGCGCGAGCCCCCTTACCACAAAAATTACAATCGTAGCTGTACGCTCGGCTGTCCGGCTGCGCGAACCCATTTTTGTTCGACGGAGCTCACAAAAAGTGTTCGCCTCCGCCGGGCAACCCACCCCGCCATAGCGGGGTTTGCGGTTTGCGTAGCAATTTGTAAACGATAAAAATCACCCGCCGGTTACGTCGGGATTCCCGCTTTTTGTAATTTTTGTGAAAAGGGGTTCGCTCTGGCCAAATATAAAAGCGGCTTGTCCCGCTTTTTTGTAAAAAGGCGGGGCTAGGCCGCTTGGAGCTGCAAATAAGACCCTTGTCGGTATGTGCCGATTTTGACGAGTTGGTTTATCTGATCGTCGTAAAATCTGTGTCGGCAAAGGAAAAACCAAAATAACTTTTCCCAGAAACCGGCATAAAGCAACTGAACAATTACCTCTTTAACATGACCGGCACAGAGAATATCCCAGTCTGTTATTACCCCCAGCCGCCCATCGGGCAACCTGACGATATCATTTTCTTCCGAGGTGAATTGGTAACGTTCCATTTTGCCTTCTCCTCTAAAAATCATTGGCACCCGTAGTATAAATGATAGAATGAAGCCATGCAAGCATACGCCACCAATGAAAAAGCGAGATTTGATTATGAAATATTGGAAACGCTGGAAGCGGGGGTGGTTTTGCTTGGACAGGAAGTTAAATCGGTCAAACGCGGTAGCGCGTCTATCAAGGGAGCGTATGTAAAAACCCTTAACAACGAGGCCTGGCTATTGGGTGCGACCATTCCGCCGTATCAGGCAGGTAATCCGCCAGCTGGCGGACCGGACAGTTATGATCCGCAACGAAACAGGAAACTGCTCCTGAAACACTCCCAGCTGAAATATCTGACAGGAAAATCGCAAGAACGAGGGTTGACTTTGGTGCCAATTAAGTTGTATAATAAGAATGGCTTAGTCAAGCTTGAAATCGGTATCGGGCGAGGCAAAAAGAAATCCGATAAACGCGAAAAAATAACCAAACGAGAAGTGGGCAGAAAAATAGAACGGGCATTGAAACAAAAAATGTAACGGGAGTGACCGGCTTCGATGGGATTTCTTTTAAAATTTGTGCAGGTGGTAGATGAGTGATCACTACCTAAATCATTCACTCAAATTCATAATTGCCAATTACAATAGCAATTACGCCTTAGCTTACGCTTAAGGCGCGTCCTCTCGGTGATTTCTGCTAGCCGAATCAGGGCGTCATTAGCAGGATAAGGCACAACTGTTTTTTAAATGTTTCGGCAGTTGCGCTCGAAAAACACAAAATAGGTAACGGATTATTTTGCCGCGCCCTACTCCGTTACTAAAAAGCGCGGCTAAACTTGTAGTGCAATTTTAAATCATTTTCCAGACTGGGGTTCGACTCCCCACACTTCCACAAACATCATTAAGTTTGAACAGAGGATTGTTTTTAACGCGGTTTTTTACCAGAAAATCAATGGGAACGTTGAGTTTTACTGAAGTAATCTGGCCATTAGAAATAGCGACTTTTTCAAAAAATGCTTTAGCAAGCAATCCCCGCAACTCGGGGGTTGCTTTTTTATAAGCACGGAAACAATTGTTTGCCAGTGTCAGGGCAATCTCTATGACCTTAATCGCCCTTTCCATATCACCCTCAACTTGACCCAACTGTTGATTTAACAATATCTCTTTGTTTTCCAGGTCGGTTTTAATGCTTCCAAACAATTCCTCGTCCTGTTCGCTTTTTGCCTTATCAATAAAACTCAAAACTAATTCTTTTTTACGACGCTTGATTGTATCTAATTGAATTAGAATTGATTCCCGAGATTTTTCATACAATTTCTGTTCATTCCCGAATATGGCTTTAATTCTTTCCCGCAATCTCCTGGTAATGCTATTAGGTAGTTGAATTGTTTTGAATAAACCCTCAAATTGATTAGAAATATGCTCTTCCTGAAAATACTTCTCGCTACAAATAACCCTTTCGCTACTTATTCTTTTCATACAGCGCAAGTATCTGACCGTATCGCCGTTTTTAATTATGTGTTGTTCGCCGGTGTATTTTGACCCGCATACATCGCAATACAAGATGCCCTTTAATGGAAACCTGTATTTTTGCGACCTATCGGCTCCTTTACTGTGTTCAAACAAAACATCGCGAACCCTTTGAGATAATGATTGCTCAACCAATGGTTCGTGCTTGCCCTCGTAAATTCCACCCTGGAAAGGAATCTTGCCTATGTAGGCAGGGTTATTAAGTATGCGGTGTAAGAACCCTTGATGTAGCTTTTTGCTTGTCCTCATTGGAAAACCCTCTTTTGCAAAAATTCGTGTTAATTCAAAAAGAGAATACTTGCTCGTTGCATACATTTGAAATGTTTTCTTGACCCATATTGCCTCATCATCATTTGGTGCAATCCACCTGTCGTCTTTGTCGTTACCGCTTCCGCTACGACAATTTTTATAACCAAACGGTGCTATTGTTGGCCACCCGCCATTCCTAACTTTTTGAAGCATACCTAACTTTATTTTTTCTCCGCTTTGTAGTGAAAAAAATTCGGCAACGGTGGAGAGCACGCCCTCAAGCATTTGACCAGAAGGCGAGCTATCAATACCTTCGGTGGCGGAGCGTATCTTAATGCCTCGTTTGGTGAGGTCTTGTTTTACAAGCGCAAAATCAATGCGATTGCGAGCCAAACGGCTTACATCGTAGAAGATGACTGCCCTTATCGTCTTATCATTACGGCACCGCTCCCACAGTATTTGAAATTGGGGACGATTTGAAGTTCTTGCACTCTCGCCTTCATCAGCGTAAATATCAGTTTTTTCATCTACTTCATAACCATTATCTTTGGCATATTGAAGACACCTCTCTTTTTGAGCGGGAATGGATAATCCTTTGCTTGCCTGTTTGTCGGTGCTGACTCTTAAATAGATAACTGCTCTCATTTGATTTTTACGGATTATGCCTGCTACAATGTAAAAAGCGGTTCTAATAGGTAAAACTATTAGTTCAGCGATTTACTAAGAGGACTCTTCTTGAAACGGGGGGTCCTTTTAGATTAGTATGTTTTAAGCATAATCGCGTGTTATAGCGCGATTTTACGCGTTCTACGCGCTGTTTTATTATATTCTATTGCCTTTCATTTTGTAACGATAACGAATGAACATAGTCCAGTGCGTTGCTAACCTGTTGTCTTTGCTCTGCGGTAAGCGCTGGCTCTGCCTTTACTCTGCCAAGCTGTTTTTCAAAAACACCAGCATTAAACTTCTTCTCAAGAAGAATAGAACGGCTATTTACCAAGGTGTTTATTGCTCTAATTTTTTCCTGTTTGCTTGATTCGTTTGATAAGATTACTTTCCATAGCTCGTTTGCCGTTGCCATAACAAGGTCTTCAAACTCTGCTATTTCTTTGGACAAGAGCTGGCGGTCTTCAATTCGGTGAATTCTTTCCGCTAAAACCTTCTTTTGAAGCTTGGTTACATATTCTCGGTGCAAATGATACCCATTTTGATTAAGCGCTTCCTGTAATCCTAAAATTGAGATATCGGGACGGCGAACTAAAAGCAAGCGAATAACCGCTAAAAATTCTTTCTCTTTTTCTTTGGAAAACGCTGGCATCGTCTTAATTATATCGGATTTTTAGATTGTATGCTTCTGTATGTTTGTGCGACTTATATTCTGTTCTATTGTATGTTGTCCTACGCTATTTCTCTTTTTCCCTAATTAAACGCTGAATAATTTTATTTAAGTAAGCTGGCTGGTTTTCAATCGTTTCTTTTAAACGAGCTTCTTTGAGTTGACCACGGGCAAGCTCTATAATGGCAATGCCGTGCTTATTGAGAATTGAAAATAAAAATCTTATATCTTCTTCGCCAATTTCTTGGGCTATTGTTCAGACAATCTCTTCCTCATTATTTTGAGGAGTGAAGTGTTTTGTTAAAAGATTGCGGTTTTCTGGTTTGTTAAAAGATTTTAACGCCGATGTATCGGTAATATCATTTTTCTTTTTATTATCATTATCGGTATTGTAACTTCTGACTTGGCTATGTTGCGTAGATAACGAAAACCTTGATATTAGTTCATTTTTCTTCTCTTGCAACTTCTGACTATCATTAGCAACTTCGGGTGTAACTTCTGACCTGACAAGGGTCGTGGTATCGGCTTCGCTTCTGACCTTATCTGGGTTAAAGTGGCTGTCCAATGAGGTAATTTTCCCAGTGGGGATTATAAAATCACCGAAATGAACATCAAACGAACCTTTGACTCCCTGACGGTTGGGATACCAGATTAACTTCTTACTCCGTAACGACAGGAGTAGTTTACTAATATAGCTATCATCAACTTTTCCTCCAAAAACATCGTTAATTAAGTTAGCGGTGCTGGTGGTAGCTATGCCGTAAGGAGTGCAATTGTGGCGCAGATACATATACACCTGATATTCGCGTCTTTTTAGATAGCCATTCCTGAGTAAAGATAGAATACGACGCGGGAAGTTAATCCAACTATCCGTTTGATTGTTTTGGCTCTGTTTCATAATAATTTTCATTTTTTATGGATAATTCTTTGGCAACCAAAATTAAAGCTCTTGCCAGAGAATCTAATAGCTTTTCTTCCTGTTCTTGATTATCGTTCTGTTCTTTTTCCATAACTATTCTTCTGAGTAAATTCTTGCTTTTATTACCTTCAGCTGATTAAAGAATGCCTGGGGCTCAACCCTCAACTCGCGGGACCAATACTGCTTTAAAACTTTCTCAAAGTTATCGGCGTCTTTCCTGAACAGAAAATGTGCCTTTCTGCTGGTGTCTTTTTCTATGGCTTCAATCGGAAAAAACAATGACAACGCCACGACCAAAGCGAGGTCGCTACTTCTGAAATAATCATTCACATTTAATATCTTCTGGTTCATAAACATTTAATTTTTAGAAAATAAAAATAACCTTTTTGTTTAAGGTTATTCTTTGGAGCAGGGCGAGTATAGAAGGAGTTTGGGGTGAGTTTGGGGTTACTCTGTTGGCTCCACTCTTTTGCCTATAAGAGTTAGGTCGCCGTTATTATTCACTAATTGTCTTGGGTTTAAGCCAGTATCACCTCGCAATTCTTTTACAAGCTGGTTTATTTTGTAAGTTTCATTTGCTCTATATGCCGTATTTGGTATTTCGTCTTCATCATAAAAACCTATTAGCTTCAAAACTCTTTGTCTGGGAATTGGTTCACTCATATGAAGATAGAGCTCTTCAAAAACCCTACGCTTTTCTTTTGTGTGTAACTTAAAATCAGACCTGTTTATTGTGCCTATGCCAGCTTTTTGATAGTAAATCTCGGCATAATTTTTGTTCCTATTTTTTACGAATTTGTCTGTAAGCTTACCCAGCTGTTCGTAGAAAAAATCAAAGTTGTCTTTGCTTGTTATGCCAATATAGTAATTTTCATCTTTGTTGGTGGGACTGTATGATGTGGTGGCGGGGTCAAAAAATCTGAAAGCATCACCGATTCTTTGTAAAAAGTTTTCAAATTCGTAAGGAGTTATGTTTATGGATACACGCCCAAAGTTGATTGTTAACACATAGTCAGAATTTTCATAAGGTATGGGTTTAATGGGTTCGTCTTCGCCAGCCATTTCACTTAACTCAGAGCGGTCCCACTCCTTCTCTTTGTTGGTATACTTCTTGGTTACTTCCAGTTCGTATTTTATTACATCGGCTAACGCTCTTATTTTCAATAGGTCTTTTTTTGAAAACTGACTGAAAAATTCCTTGGCTTTCGGGGGGTTATGCTTGGTTTTTTCATTATCATTTTTCATTTTCATAATACTTGTTTTATACCTGATTTTGCGCCAATCAGCAACCACTTATTGGTTTTTAACACTCAATTTGGTAATATAAGGGCAGTATAAAAATTAGGTAAATCAGGTGTCTAAACTCGTTAGTAAACTAACGGGCACGACATTAAATCCGCTAAAGGATATTAAACCCATCGTGCTGGGACCTTTAGCGGTCATATGCCGAAAGGCGTATGGGATAGCGAAAGCTGTCCGCCCACGCGGTGGGTTTTATAGTTTTCAGCTATCAGTTAGCCGATGAAATTCTGGTCGGCATCGGTGTAATTTAATTGTTAAATTATATGTCAAAAGAATATAAAACTTTATATTTTGAGGATACAGAAGCGGGGCGAGAGAAATTGACGGCTAAAATCAATGAACTTGCCCAAGACGGTTGGGTATTAAAAAGTAAGGAAACAACTGAACGGGGTTGGAATATAGGAAAAACATTTTGGCTTGGAATTTTGTTTTTGCCATTGGCTCTAAAAGGTAAAAAGGAAAATCTTATTCAAGTAATTATGGAGAGGGACAAAAAATAATGACTAAACCAATTCTTAAAAAATGGTGGCTTTGGCTAACTATCTTTCTGGTTTTTGTTTTAATTTTGGGTGCTCTCTCTTCAGAGCCAGAACCAATTGTTGCCGCACAGGTTAAAGAAATAAAACCACCACCCACCGCGTCTTTTCCTAAACAAAAATATCTTGAAGAAACCTTTGTGGCTGACGGAAAAATCAAAACGTTTGCACTCCAAAATTCCTATAAAGACGTGACTGTTAGTTTGAACGGGGAAGTTCAGGTCTTGGGAGTAAAACAAGAGAAAAATATAGACGTGGTTTTTCTTGATGTAACCCCCGACGCACAAGCAACATCTAAAAAAATCCAATTCGCGGAAGTTCCTCCTCCACAAAGTGTTGTTACCGTTACGGGTGCCGTTTTTAACACCCAAGCTCCAAAACCAACTGAAACACCAACGCCTATTCCTAAATCTACCCAAGTTCCCACCTCAATACCAACTCAACAGACCACAACTTGGCAAAGGATACATTATTGGGAAGGAAGCGGGGAAAAAGAGCTTGAAACTATTACTATCGGGAATAGAAAGTTGGCTCTGAAACGACTTTGGACTAACGGACCAGAACCCATCTACGACGACCCCGATGATGTATCTCCAGCACAAAGTTATGGAATATACCAATGTGAGATGAACCAGCAATATGAAGAGTGCACTCTTATCAACCACTCGTTTATAGGAGAAAGCGATGGATTTACTTATTACATACAAGAAATTCCTTCAGAAATTCTTGTGAGAGATAGACCAATGCTGTTAAAAGTTTCAGCCGAGAAAAAAACCAACTGGAGTGTGGAGATTTTAGAATTAAAATAAACGCATATGAAAATTATAGTTACAACTTCGGGGACAGATTTAGCATCAAAACAAACGAGTAGGATTATATGGGGGGTTTTGGGATTAGGTGCTCTGGGGTTAATTACGCTCCCGATTGGTATCGGTGTAATTTTTATTATAGTAGCCCCAGTTTACTTTGTTGTAATGGTTGCACTTAAATATAAGAGTCAAAAAAATCCACAAGGACAAAATTGCCCATATTGCTCAACTAAACTTTTTATAGACAAGTGGGGTAGCAACGAGGCGGGCTTTAACTGCCCTGCTTGTAGTAATCGTGTTATTATGAGAGGAAACAAACTATTATCAGTAGAGCAGGCAAAGAAACAATAAAGTGGAAGGTTTTTTCATTACAACATTACTCTTGTCCATACTGGGACTTATTGTCGGTTTAATAAAACCCTCTTTATTTGTTCGCATTAAATTACCCACCAGAAAATTAGTGGGTTTGGTTTTTGGCGGATTGCTTCTCATCTCTCTTATCGGGATTGGCATAACCACAGAACCATTGCCGAAAGAGGAAAAGTCGGGCACAGAGCAACCGATTGCCACGGAAGCAGTAGTTACTACTACACCGACTACTTCCTCGCAAACACAACAGCCCCAGCAAGCGACACAACAACAGACAAACACAGTTTTGGTTATCAGAGTAATTGACGGCGATACGATTGAGATTGAAGGTGGTCAGCGAGTGCGATACATTGGCATAGACACGCCAGAAACAGTTGACCCAAGAAAACCAGTCCAATGTTTTGGGGTAGAGGCATCAAATAAAAATAAAGGGTTAGTGTCAGGCAAGCGAGTTCGTCTTGAAAAAGATGTTAGTGAAACTGACAAATATGGACGGCTCTTACGCTATGTTTATATCGGCGATACCTTTGTTAATCTTGAACTTGTAAAACAGGGCTATGCCTACGCCTCCTCCTATCCCCCAGACGTTAAGTATCAAAATCAATTTACTGACGCCCAGCGCCTCGCAAAAAAGCAAAATAAGGGTTTATGGGGTAGCTGTCCTGTATCTACGCCTACTCCAACTTCACAAGCTCCAGTTACTACCACAACCACACCACAAGCAACTCAACAGCCCTCCAGTTGCAACATAAAGGGCAATATCAGTAGTAGTGGTGAAAAGATTTACCACGTGGTTGGCTGTGCTTCTTATAATGCGACTAAAATTGACGAAG
>ERZ1292632.3795-Hain-H43-01um-R2-3795-length-11306-cov-5_pt1 | contig 11306 bp, 18 predicted proteins | sample MGYA00564407_ERZ1292632 | MGnify/ENA primary metagenome ERZ1292632 (study PRJEB36523, sample SAMEA6512637) | groundwater metagenome | collected 2019-01-08 | study: AquaDiva: Metagenomics assemblies of 32 groundwater samples
TTCCTAACTTATTTCTATGATGCACGGTTCAAAAGGACACATGATGAAAGGAATGCCGCCAAAAGGCCACGGGCCGAAAGGTAAAAAGAAAAGCAAAAAGCGATAATATGCCGGTACGCATCAAAAAAGTCGGGGAAAAGTATCGTGTTAGCACGCCGCACGGCATAAAATCGCGTGGCACCACAAAAGCGAAGGCGAAAGCACAGGCGCGACTCCTGCGCGGTGTGGAACACGGATGGCGGCCCACGGGACGGCCTACGCGTAGAGGGAGATAAACAAAAGGCCCCTTGCGGGGCCGTTTTGTTCAATGCGCGAGAAGTTCCACCACCTTTCGCATCCGTTCGTTGTGGTCGTCTATGTCCACCTTGCGGATATGATACTCGCCGTCTACTTTCGTATATCCCCACGAGTCCACGATGCCGCGGAGGTGAATGAAGCTCACGATTGGCTTGCATTTGCGGTTGAGTAACAGTCCTTTTTTGAGCATTTGGTAGAGGGTGTAGGTTTCCATATTATTTTTTGAGTTCTTTTAACGCTTGTGCGAGCAAGTTAAACGCATATCCTTCGGTGGTGTCTGTATCGTATAAGTCGGCTCCGGCAATACGTTCTTCCTCTTTGAGGAAGTCAGAGATTGTTTTGATGAGTTTATGGTTGGTCATAGTTATTTATTTATTTCTTTGATGAACGCTTCCATTTTCTTTTTGTTTTTGAACAGAGCAATATCATAGAAGTCGCTACCGTCTGCGTGTTTCTTTACGCCATCGTGATAACTGACGACATATTTTGCGTGGCCTATGTTGTATTGGATGGTGTATTTCATAGAGTTATGAGGCCGGAGCATAACACTCCGGCCGTGTTAGTGGGTGAGTTAGATAAGTAATGTTTTGACGTAGTTCCACAGTTCATCACGGTAATAAAATGATGGAATGTCTAGATTATCTTCGGCCGCTTCGTCAAAAGTAGTGTTTTCAGATACTACGCGCCACGCGTTGTTTGGTCTGAATGTTACTTTTGCGATTTTTATTCCGTGAAAGTCCCTTATCTCATTATGTTGCCCTCTGGTAACGCGGATGAATTCGTTTTTTGTTATCATAGGTTTATGAGGCCGGTGTTATTTCCGGCCCGTTAGAATAAATTATAGGTTTCGGAAGTAGTGGCCATTTTGTTCAGTGTAATCCATCATCAACTCACGGGCGGCGTATTCCCAGTCAATACAATAGTGTGGCCACTCTTTTGCTTCGCCGTTATTCCATGATGGAACCTCTTCCGCCATTTCTTGAGCGAATGTTTTATCATCACTAAATTGACCAATATATGCCTCTTCAATCTCTTTCGCAATGTCTTGCGGGTCTTCGCTTGCAGTGATTCCTGTTTCTAGGTATGCGGTTGCAATGTCCTCGGCATTGGGTTGAGTTAGATACTCGGCGACTTGTTTTGCAGTTAGGTTGGTCATACTTGACATACCTCGCGGTATTTGTTCCCGCGTGGTATAATTAGTTAGTAAAGTTTTTTGACTCACACAGGCGGCGGTGAATTAGATTGCGAATCCTTGGTTATAGTTTTTCTCGGTGAGTCGTTTATCGCCGAGATAGAGAGACGAGCCGCGCGGGTCGCCTTGGTGGTAGATATATAGCCCAAATTCTCGTGCGATTTTTTGGGCCTGTTCGCATAAGTCAGTCAAATGTTTTTCCTCGCGTTCAGTTAGTTCTCGGTCGCATGAGTTGATATCCATCGTTGAAATCTTGCGAGAGATAGGCGCAAGTTTTTCAAGAAGATGCCGCGCTTGTCGGAGTTGTTTGATAGTCATATGATTAAAGTTTTGCCGCCTGTATGAATTGTCAATGTTCAAGATTGAAGATTCAATCTCATATATACATTATATCATAGTTAGTTATCCTTGTCAATAGCTAGGGTGTGGATAAGTAATCGCTCAATAGAGCAAAGTATTTCAATATTGTGCGACACATAGTATGGCCACCAAACTGCAAAAAAAAGCGTTCAAGATTGTTATGAAAGAAGATGAACCCACCAGTGTCGCAATGGTCAAAGCTGGTTACGCGCCACTCACGGCCAAAGACCCTTGGAAATTGACACGCTCAAGAGGATGGGCGGAATTAACTGATAAACACTTGCCCGATAAATTGCTTATTCAAGTACATAGAGAAGGATTGGCGGCTACAGAGATACGCAATAAACTGCTGGAAGACGGCAGGATTGCTCCGGCAGAGGTGCCGGATTATGAGATACGGCATAAGTATTTGGATTCTGCATATAAAATCAAGGGGTCATACGCTCCAGAGAAGCATTTAAGTCAAAATGTGAGTATCGGCATCTTGTTAGACGAATTACAGAAACTAGATTAACGTTGATACCTTGCCAAACGATACAGGGTATACTGTGGTGTCGCACAATGTTCGGAATAGCTTTATGCAGTGCATTCAATGTAGTAAAGAGTTCAATTCAGAACGTAGTACAGCCAAGTTCTGTTCAGATACTTGTCGTAGCGTTGCATTTAGAAAAGTTAGCGTTGCAGAAAACCTTAGCGTTGCACCAGTTAGCGTAACAGAACCTGTCTTTACTCCCAACTGGCAACGTCTATCCAGGCAATACCCTGACAAGATAAAGAGCAAGAAGGACGCGCTAGCGTTTATTTTGTTTTCATTGAGCCAAAATCACCCTGAAGCCACCTTTTGTCTAGGCGGGAGAATGTACGGAGCAGTGGACAAAGAGAGTGGAACAGCCCCAGTGATACCCCAGTGGATAGACAAATGGCTCAATGTAGCCTAGGCTTGATAAGGTTAGGCCCTGATTGAGGGCTGTTTTTTGTTTATTTGGCTCAACAGAGTAAAACTGCGTATAATGATGATTATACTCCATTTGAGGTTTGTTGTCAGAAAATGGCTCAACCAAGCGAACCGTACCCCCCTTGCGCGGAAATTTATTAAACTACTGGGGAACCAAGTTGGAACCGTACCAAAAATTTAATCCTTTTTGAAAATTTAGGTAAGGTACTGGAGATTTAAATTTTATTTTTGGCCGCAAAAAAACCTCGGGAGAGGTTTGATTGCGGACTACACTGCTTATCACGGAACAATTCAATATAAGCGCTTCGAGACATCTTTCGATGTTTCACTTTCGTTCTTCAGTCGCCCCTTTCGGGGGAATTGCTTGCGTTGGAACTTTCAGTCCTGCCAACAGTTTGATTTAGTTGCGAGGGCCGGATTTGAACCGGCGACCTTCGGGTTATGGGCCCGACGAGCTGCCAGACTGCTCTACCCCGCTAATTGAATTATACCCTGTGGATAAGTGGTTGTCAAGTTTTTTTTCAATTTTTTCAAGGAGTTCGACTTGTTTCTCAAGGAGTTCCATTTGCCGGACTTCGATGTTGTATTGGTTAAATCCGAGTACCGACCCGAAGGTGACATTGACCCATTCTTGGACTTTTACCACTCGATGAAGGTAGTAGCGGCCTATTAGTATCATCACGGGAATACCGACGATAAACATTAGGACAAGCCATAGAGGGTTTATAAGTTTAAGAGCGATGTAGACCCCGAAGATGGCGAGGATGAAATATCTTCCTTTGTTGATGAGGTCAAAGCCTCGTTCAAGGTACGTCCAATATCTCACGATTCTATTTTTTCTTCCCGTCCAATACGCTATTCTTGACTTTTCATGGTCAATGGGTTCGAAGTCAGACATGGTATTATTATAGCATGACTTTTCAAAAAGGACACGCGCCGGTTAAAAAGAAAACTGTTCCGTCAATGGCAAGCGAGTATCTTGACGCCGACCCGCGGTTAAAGGACAAATGGTGGAGATTGAATCATCTTTATAGGATTCAAAACAAAAGAGGAGAATCGGTGATGTTCAAGTTGAATAGGATGCAGGAGGATTATCACCGAAAGAAAGCGTTGCGAAACATTTTACTGAAAAGCCGCCAGCTGGGATGTACTACCTACGAAGCGGTGGATATGTTGGACGACGTTCTTTTCACGAAAAACTTTGACGGGCTAATGCTTTCCTACGACCAAACATCCCAATTAGATATTTTTGACCATAAGATAGGATTTACATGGGAGAATTTTCCTCTTCCATTGAAGAATCTTTATCAGGTGGAATCTGACAGAGCGAATAAATTGAAATTCAATTTTGGAGACGGGACGTTTTCCTCGATTACGGTAAAGACATTCGGCAGGAGCGGAACCTATCAACGGCTTCATATATCCGAATTTGCGCGCATTTGCAGGGAATCTCCTCAAAAGGCGAAGGAAATTATAAGCGGTACGATTCCTTCGGTTCCGCTTCACGGAAGAATAGACATCGAAAGCACCGCGGAAGGAGAAATCGGCGCTTACCACGATATGTTCTGGGAGGCGTGGAACAGGGGAGAACCGACTGCCCCGACAGAATATAAAGCTCATTTTTACAACTGGACGTGGGATGACGATGAAATTTCAAGAGCGGAAATCGTTGAGGTTCCGAGCGAATTTAAGGAGCTTCAAAAATTGTATAATTTAACTGACCAGCAGATTTCGTATTATTATTTTAAATGGCTGTCTCTTAATAAAGATTGGGGCTTGCTTCACGAAAACTATCCGACAACTCCCGAAGAAGCGTTTATCACTTCGGGAGAGAAATTGTTTGACAGAGAAAAACTATTACAATTTGAAACGAAAGAAGGACTTAAAATCGGCGACTGGACGTATTTTGAAGTATATAAAAGCGGACATACATACGCTATCGGTGCTGACCCGTCGGAAGGGATTGGAGGGGACAACGCCGCGGCGGTTATTTTTGATTTCACTCCGCTTATCCCGAAGGTGGTGGCGACGTTTAAATCAAAGCAATGCCCCCCAGACTTGTTTGCATACGAACTTCGAAATGGAGGAAACCAATATGGCAGCGCGCTGGTAGCGGTGGAGCGGAATAACCATGGTCATGCGGTTCTTTTGAAGCTCAAAGAAATTTATAATCCTTATCTAATTTACAAGGAAATAAGAGAAGGGAGAGTAAAGACTCGAGAGACCGACAGATATGGCTGGAATACCAATGCCAGTACAAAACCAAAAATGCTATTTGACCTTGTAACCGCGGTCAATGAAGATATGCTTGACATTCCGTCAAAAGACCTTTTGTTTGAAATGAGGACGTATGATAGAATTGACCTAGACCAAGTTGACCGTAAGGAAGAACATCTCGGTCATTGGGATTTATTAACTGCGGCGGCAATCGGTTTTCAGATGCGGACACATCGGATAAATAGGGAAATAAAAGTCATTACGTCGTCTACGAGAAATGATATTCACAGCGCGATTTAATATGTTACCCACGGGATTGGAAATAGAATTAAAAGAGAAAGATAGTGTGGGATACATACCCGACGCTGACATGCAGCGCTCCATTGCGTTTTACACTGACCGATTTGAGAAATCTAAACTAGAACGCCGGCAGAAGTTTAAGTTTTTTGACGACCTTTGCTATGATGACGATTATCTGCTCAATGAAGAAGCCGCCAATTCCTATCTGCGGGAAAAATTAAACGATGACGAAGTACGGATAAATACGGGAACAACCGAAAAGAAGGTGGAAGCGGTGCATAACGAGTTGGTTTCTCTTAATTTACAACCCGAAGTGCGGGCGTTTGACCTTGAAGATTTGGAGATTAAATTTTTAGGAAGGGATTTAACCGACCTCGTGATGAGGACGAATGAAATTGAAAAAGACGATGACCTTTATTCTGAAGCGCTGTTTGAGTTCCTCGCGCAGCGCGCGCTTTTTCTTGAGGAAATTTATTCTGAACGTTCGGTGTTGGATAAACGTGAAAAGAAAAGTATTTTTGTTAAACGGCGATGCGAGAAACGCATTCTTTCCGGCCTTCAAGTGTTTCTGGGAGATATTACCATTCCGGCGAGACTTTTCGACAGGCAACCCTACATCTTTACTTATGAACGGGTAAGCCACGAAGAAGCAAAGGCGCAATTCCAGCAGTATCCAAACTTCGATAAATATGTTAAAGCCGGGATGCCGATGACCGGTGACAATTCAACGTATCTCTATCGGTTTGCTCAATTAAAAGGAAATGAAGTGGAGATTTTGAAATATCAAAGTTACCCAGATGATGAACATCAAATAATCGTCAACGGAGTTCCCTTGCTTGAACCCGGAATAAAACTTCCGTGGGAACATGAAGGGTATAATATAAAAATGTTCGTCTTGAAACCTCTCTCACGGAAGTTTGCTTATGGACGGTCTCTGGTATCGTCGGCAAAGACGCTTCAGGCGTTGGACAACGAAACTATAAGAAACATGGTGAGAAAGTTCCGTCAGGCCATTGAACCTCCAACTGGGGTGCTTTCCGGGAAAGTATATTCAAAAGACATCTGGATGCCCGGCGCTCTCGTCCAAGGCGCCAGCGCCGATGATTTTTCCAAACTTATAGACCATCAGGGGGTGACCGAAAGCGAATATCGGATGTTGGCTCTTATTGAAGAAAAGGTTGAAGAATTTGTTGGAGTTTCAAAACAATTTCAGGGACTTGAAACGCCGGGGGATAAGACGGCTACCGAGGCGGTGGAGCAGTTAAAGAGAGCCTTAAAAATGCTTGGGCTTTCTGTTGCCGGCGCGATTCGGATTAAACGGGAGATGACTTTCTTAAGAATCTATAACATTCTTGAAAACTATACCAAACCGATGGGAAAGAAATTAAATCCCTTGACGAACAAAGTAGAAGAGGTTTATCAGAAGTTTACGCGAAGCGATGCGTTTCTTTCTACGGGTAAACGAGGGAGGAAGATTTTGCAGTTTACCGATAGAAGTCTTACCCGACCCGAACAAGAAAGTATCTACGACCTAGAAACTCGTCTTGAAAACGAAGGCCAACCGACGGAGATTCGGAGTATTAACGTTAAATTACTGCGGGAGATTCCGATTAACTGGTATGTTGCGGTGAATCAGAAACAAAAAGAAGGAAGCGCGCTGGACAAAGCAATGTTTACCAATCAAGTCCAACAAGCGGTTCAACTTTCTCAAATCGCGGGAAGACCGCTTAATGGAGACAAACTTATTGAGGATTTTGAGTATCTTTGGAAAACAAAAGATTTATTCAAAATGGCTCCTCCGATGATGCCCGGAGGAACCGCGATGTCAATGGAAGGAACGGGAGGTAATATGCAGCAGGAATTGACCGAAAACACGAGAGCGCAAGTGCGGAAACCGAGTCTTAATACGCTTGTTAGCACCGCACAATGAAATGGCTCGCTACCAAAAAACGATTGATTGAAGAACTCCACGCGGTGAAAAACCAAAACCGTAAGCTGGTTGAAATGAATGCGAAACTTCATTATGAAATGCGTGAACCGAAATATGTGGTTGAAGCGATACTGCAACGAGGAATAAATTGGTATGATTATGAATCTCTTCCTTACGCCGAACGGGTAATCTATCATGCTAACGCGCAAGCTATTTCACGAAACGAAACGTTTCAAAATGAGATTAAATATCTTCTTGCAGACTGGATAAATCATCTGGCGACTCAAAGTAAAGACTTCGCGGAAGTGCGAGACATCCGCGCTATGATGAACGGAATTGAAATGATGCGAAAACGATTTATGGAGATTAAAAATCCTGAAAAACAAACAAGTAAAAATACTATTCACGAGGCCATCTAACCCCAATCAGCCTCCGCGCTGGGCTTGCAAGACAGCGTTGTAAATACGGGGAATGCTTATGCCTAGAAAATTGGTTGACGAGGAGGGAAACGAAGTTGAAGTACCGACCGATGAGGAACTTGCGGCTCTTAAAGTTACGGCTCAAGTTGAAGCGGATAAAAAGGTCGAAGAAGCGAAAATGCAATGGGAAAAAGATAAAAAAGAACTTGAAGGACAGGTAAATCCTAACTGGAAAGCAATGCGCGAATCGAACGAACGGCTCAAAGAAGCGGTTAAAGCGTCTGGGAAAGAAGTGGACGAACAAGGAAATATCATTGAAAAGCCGGTGGGATTGAGTAGGGATGAGGTTGTAAAAACAACCGAAGAAGCGGCTCGAAAGGTGTATTTGGAAGGTCAAATCGCTTCCCGTCTTGGTCAATACGATAATGAAACTTCAAAAGTCGTGAAATACTACTTTGATAAACTTTCCGCTGGGGAAACCGTTGATGCATCTAATCTCTAGACATATATGAAGCAGGCCGAACAAGCTGCTGGTGTTTCTACCCGTCAGATACGTGAACGAGAATATGGCGGCGTGCCGAATTTTGAATCCGGTAAAGAAGTCTCTGAAAGCACTAAACAAATGGGAAAGGATTTTGGATTAAAAGAAGATGATTACAAAACATCCGATGACCCCAAAACAATAAGATTAACCAATAATTAATATGGAAGAAGACCTCAAAAAACAAATACAAAACCTTACTGAACAGGTTGAAATGTTGAAGGAATTCGCCGGTAAGAATGCCATCGCTAGCTGGGAAGATGCACGAAAAGATTTTAAGTTGAAGTTTTGTCATTTCAAGTTATGGAATGATAAACCGATTATCGGGTGGGACAAACTTGATTACAGCCAATTCAACCAAGCGGCTTCTGACGGATATAGAGAAAATGTATTTACGATGGTTTATTTCCCTGATGGGTCAAAAGAAAAAATGAACTATATGATATTTATTAATATCAAAGACCTCATCCACGCGAAACTTGTTGACGGTCTTGGAGTGGAGCGGTCGCTGGTTGAGTTTGAAGACGGAAAGCAAATATTGGTTGAAAATAGATTCCTAAATGCGTGAGCGTTATACACCTGATAATTATTTGATTATGTACTTTGAAGAAAAAAAGATAATCAACGTGGCGGATGGCTTGGAGGAAAAAATAAAGCGTATTACTCACGAACACGGCTCATTTGACGTGCCTGCGTGGGAATATGAAGCGGTAAAAACCGAAGAAGTATCAAATCCTTCCGATGGACGCAATGCGCGTGGAAATTATGTTGCGGGGGAAGTTCTTAAATTATTGCGAGACCTTAATGTTCGTGTAGAGGAAACAGGATTTTATTTTCAGAAAATTCTTACTTCTCTTCAGGATACTGAAGGCGTAGCAATACTAAATGCCTTTGGATTTTATCCTTCGACAGCTGCAGAACTAGAAGAATTAAAAAACCGTGTTAGGTTAAGCGACTGGGAATCGAAGTTATATGGGAAATAAGATTGTTATCTGCATCCCCAATAACCGTTTCTTTCTCGATGAACAATTCGTTAAAAGTCTTCTTGGCATTGTTCAATCATTCTACGTCTGGAATGCTTCAATAGGAAATAAATACAATCTATCTTTATACTTCAAAGGAGGCGGATGGATTGACCGCATGCGGGAAAATCTTGCGTATTACGCGCTGGAAGAAAAGAAAGACTATATTCTCTGCTTGGATACGGACATGACCTTCCCTTCCTCACTGGTACAACAAATGATGACGATATTTGAGACATATGAGGATATTGACGCGATAACAGGACTTTACACATGGAAAGTGCCTCCATTCCAACCGCATGTTTACGGAGAGTTTGAACGAGGAAGATTCACACCCGCAATTGGATTTCCCATCGATAAACTCTTTCCAGTGGAAAGTGCGGGATTTGGATGTTTAATGATGAAAACATCGCTTATCGGTAAGATAGAACGTCCGTGGTTCAAGTTTATTCACGGCAAATGCGGAGAGGATATGTTCTTTTTCAAAAAACTCAAGAAAAAGGGAATACACTATAAGATGCTTTGCAATCCTCTTATTTCTTGTGGACACTTGACAACCGAATCTGTTGATGTTCAAAGTTATATCTCGTATAATAATATTAAAGTCCAAGAAGGTAATCTTATCCTTGATAAACATGCGATTGATGTTCTCACGAAACATCAAGAACGGATAAACGAAGACCACGAGAAATCCCTTCCTGACTTATCTGAAATCGAGCACGAGGAGATTTAATTAAGTCTCTTCATCCCGATTCCAGAGCGGCTCTCTTGCAAAAAAGCCACAACAAGTAACAGCGCGAAAACGCTTGCAAATCCCTCATTGTACGGGGAGGCACCCCTGAAAAAACAGCTAATGAAACAGGTAATACCTGTTTTTTAGTAATTAATTCTTAAATATGCGTTGGGCTAAGGGCGATACCGTAATTCGTTGGTTACCCCGCACCGCATCCGTCACATTCACGACCGGAACGCTGGTTTGTTTCAATACTCTCGATGGGACTCTAGCAACTGCTGTAAATGCGACAACAACCGGAATCGTAGGATTGATACTTGAATCAGTTGCTTCAACTGACAGTGACTACGCGACGGCTGCAGTGAAAGTACCAGTTGAAGTGCCAGTTGGAAAAAATTGCGTATTGTTAGCGACAGTCGCAAATGGCACGCTTTTGACGACTAGTATTAATCGAGAGTTTGCTCTTTCAACCACGTCGGGAAATGTTGATTTTGGAGATACATCAACAACCGCCGTGCGATGTGTGGGATACGTATCGGGAACCGAAGGATTGTTTGTTATTGAGCAAAGTGCTCTTTGGGATGATTAATTCTGACGAAATATGGCAAAAATTAATTCAACTACTTATACGGACTTCGTCAGAAATATCACTATCTTGTGGCGGAAAGGTTTTGAACGGGTGCCACTGGTAGCAAAATCTCTGTACGATGTCCGAGAAAATCAACTTCAAACGACAAGTCACAGTTCATTAGATGGATTCACCTTTGCGCGAATTAAGGATGAAGGTGATAACTACTTTCAGGAAATACCAACCCAAAATTACCTGAAATCAGCTACGAAGTATCGTATTGGATTGAAGGCGACAATAACCTTTGAAATGAGATTGTACAATAAATATCGTGAAATGGGTCAGCGGCTTACTCGACTTGGTGAAGCCGCGGCGTATCGTCTTGAGTTGGATTTGACTCACCGATTGACTTTCTGGACGGCGACGTCTTACGTTAGTCTTGAAGGTAATACCTTCACAACGACCGTTGGCGACGGGTTGGCTCTGGGAAGTACAGCACATACCGTATTGGGGTCTTCAACAACCTTCCGAAATATCATTGCGAACAATCCTCTTCTTTCAAAAGGAGGATTGGAAGCTGCGGAAGCGCTTTTCGCACAACAGATGATTGACAGTTCGGGAGTGAAAGTTACTCCTCATCCCGATACACTTGTCGTTGGCAACGACCCGGCAACAATCAACACGGCTCGTGAGTTGATGCAATCCTCGGCCGATATTACGACAAATAATTCTGGTGTGGTGAATGTATACAAAGGGAAATATAAGATTGTCG
>ERZ1292632.1878-Hain-H43-01um-R2-1878-length-18995-cov-16_pt1 | contig 11304 bp, 25 predicted proteins | sample MGYA00564407_ERZ1292632 | MGnify/ENA primary metagenome ERZ1292632 (study PRJEB36523, sample SAMEA6512637) | groundwater metagenome | collected 2019-01-08 | study: AquaDiva: Metagenomics assemblies of 32 groundwater samples
CTGATCCATGACACCGCCTACGTCGACCGGATGGTGCGTTTGACCTCTGGTCGAGGCCAGTGATGGATCCGGACGCCAATCTTCGTGAGACCAGGGCGCTCCTCAGCCGGATACGCGAGACTGCGCCACCTGATCCCGAGGACATCAACAAGCTCTGTGAGCTGGTCGAGACCATGGACGACTGGTTGTGCCGCGGTGGCTTGATACCGGCGCCATGGATTGCCGGACGTCTGAAACGATTCGAGCGATCTGGGAAGTTCTGAGGGCCACTGGCTAGTCTTGACAGACGCTCTAGGCGATACAAGTTGGTGCTGCGAGGCGACAATGAACCACGAGATACCGACGCCCACCCTTCCGATGCGAAACACCACTGCGGAGCGACTCGACCACAGAACCATGGCGTTGCGCTACGAGGATCCGCGACTCTCCGGCTGGTTCGGCCACACCCAGGCCTGGACCTGGGAGGCGACCCCGGAAGTCGAGGCCGGTGACGCCATCGTGGTCCTGACGGGCAAGGGTCCACATGGGCCCGATGCCTATGCCGTGGTGCGGACCGGTGACAAGCTCGTGGTCTCGCTGCTCTGGAACGGGATCTTCGGCTACATGAAGGCGTGCCACGGCGTCCAGACCACCGTGGCGGAGTGAGGCCGAGATGAAGCTCAGGGAAGCCATTTTAGCGGGTCACGGCTCCGCCTACATCCAGCTCTCCGACATCATCCGGAGCCATCAAGGCACCCACCGAGACTTCATGGATCGAGTCAAGAAGATCCATGCCGATACCGGGCTTGCAGAACCGAGCGATGCCTGTATCGATGCCATCGTATACGAAGCCGAGTCGTCATGACACACACCGATACCAGACCACGGGTTGCCTTCGTGTTGCCGGATGGCAAATGCGTCGACATCATCTTCGACCACGGCGACGTCGTTCCTGACACGGTGACCTTTGAGATCGAGCCCGGTTCCGATGGTGCTCGCCAGATCGTTGTCGCCACCAAGGCGAAATAGGTGTCGTGATGACACAGGCCAAAACCGATGCCGAGCTTGACGCCAAGCGCGATGGTCACGTTGTCTGCCCCGGTTGCGGCAACGAGATCGACCCGCTGACATGCTGGTGCGGGATGCCGATGGAGGATCACGCCAACCCGAGCTGTCCACGGTTCGCGATGGGCTGTCGCTGCTACGAGAACTCCAGTATCGGTGGTCTTGACTATCCGTTCTGAGTGTCTATGTTGGTGGTGAGAGGGAAAGAAACGATGACCACCTTCGATGCCGCCGCCCTGGAGATCCTGATGGACCGCTCGCTGACCAACCGGGAGCAACAGGCCAAGCTGCAAGGCCTCGCCCGTCTCGGCGCGAGACTGGTCAATGGCACCATCGATTGCCCCGAATGTGGCGACGAGTCGCCGAAGGACAGCTCGCGCTGCATGGGGGAACTGGAGTTCTGCTGCGGGGCCTGTGGAACCCAGTTCCTGGCCTCCGAGGTGTCGTGATGCGCATCGGTATCAGCGTCGAAGACTACGAAGCCAGAGTCGAGGCCCGGCTGGAGAGGTTGCGGGCTCGTGCCTCGAAACGTGCCGAAGAAGCCGCGGCCCTCAGCGGTCGTGCCCGAGTCATGGGTGACGCGATTCCTTTCGGACAGCCGCTGGTCGGCAGCCCGGACTCGATGCGACGCCAGCGCAACTACCGCGACCGCATCCATGCCACCTACATGCGAGCCCATGCGGCACACGAAGAAGCCACGGATCTGAGCCGTCGAGCCGATGCCGCCGAGACACGCGGCGCCGTCTCCAGTGACGACCCCGCCGCTGTGGAGAAGCTGCGCAACAAGCTCGCCGAAGCCGAAGCCGAACACGCCTTGCATCTCAAGGTCAACGCGCTGTGGCGCCGTGGTGGTGCCCAGGCCTGCATCGATGCTGGCATCGAGCCCGGTGTCGTGGCCTATGCGATTCGGACCATGGCGCTGTGTCCCTACCTCAAGGGGCCGTTCTTTGGCTCCAATTCCGCGGCGAGTATCCGACGCATCAAGGCCAGGATCGCGGAACTGGAACATGCCGCCACCGTTCCAGAGGCGGCTCCAGTGCATGGTCCAGGCTACCGAGTCGAAGAGGACAGCTACGACAACCGGATCAAGATCTACTTCGACACCAAGCCCGGCACCGATGCCAGATCGACGCTGAAGTCCGCTGGGTTCAAGTGGAGCCCGAGCAACTCGGCCTGGCAGCGTCAGCTCAATGCGGCGGGACGCTACGCGGCAGTCATGGTGGTCAAGACGCTGTTCCAGGAGTCGGGTACATGATCGCGGAACCGAAGTCTTTTTGCAGCCAGTGTGGTCGTGTCATTGGCGACGCTGGATGGTGCGATCGTTTCTGTGGCTACTCAGACACCGAGAAGTACAACCGAAGGCCAGGCGGTTCGGATGCTTCGCTACACGATCTCATCTTGTTGGCCGACACCCAATCCACCGATCTCTGGAAGGCGTCATTGCTTCATGCGACGCCACCGAGTCGACGACCACGATCCCAATACACCGGCACCGCATACGATTACACCGATTCGAGAATCGACCAGATGATCGGTGCTCTCGAACGGACCACTGCCGAGATCCGCAAGGCCTTCGATCGCGAGTTCAAGGGGAAGTGACATGGCCAAACCACTACTGGTACAAAAGGATGAGCTAGAGGCCGCGTTGCTCGACTGGGACGCCAGGCATGGCGCCGAGTTGACTTCTGTCACTGACACGATCCAGCGGCTTCATGACGACAACTCCGCGACTGGCCTTCGCATGAATGGCATGATTGCCAGGGCTTCGAGTCTAGTGGACAGCGAAGCCAGACTGGCCACGGATCGGTTGCTCGGCATCAGCCAGGCCGATGCCGACAAGGTGATCTGGGGTTCGGTGCTGACCGGTCACGCCCCATGGGATGCCTTGTTCAGGAAGGTCGTCTTTATCCTGGCACTGAAGATGTGCGAGACCAATGACCTCTTTCTTGGTCTGCGGCGCATCATGCAAGAAAACGATGCCAGGCTCATGGAGCTGGGGCCGCTGCGGTCGAGACTCGACTCGGAGAGGACCAAGATCAGCACGGATCTGGATAGGGTTGTGGTCGCGATTCGTCGCAAGTCGAAGACGATCGGTTCTGACATCGATTTCGTCGCCACGGCCAGGGCCAATGAGCTGCTTCGAGCCAGTCATCCCGAGCTGTTGCGTCGCATCCAGGCCCTGTCGCCTGTCGATGCCGACGCCAGTGTCAAGGGCGGGTAGCCGTGGATACCGGAGTTCTCGTCTTTTTCCCCGGGGTTCTCACCGAGGACCCTGTGATTCGAGTCGTCTACTTCGGGAAACGACCATCACTGGACACGGCAGTGGCGTTGGTATCCGGTGTTGATGCCTGGAAATGGCTAGGCAGAGCACCGCTGGAGGTATCTGCTGCGGCACCAGGAGAAACCAAAGACCAGGTCCGTGTAAGGATGCGTGGGTTCTACAAGTCGCTTGGTGACGACGAAGGGGAAGAGAGATGAAGACGAAGCCGAGAAACACAGCAATCGAGTCGCATGCCGATGCCATGATCATGCTTGGAGAGGTCATGGTGCATGGATCCATGGCTGGTGCCGTCGAGGCGCAGGAGGCACAGGGATCCAAAGAACTGGTACATTCGGAATCGCTGCCGGTTCAAGGTAGCTACGATCCTGCATTTGCTGCCGCCGGGATCGTGTTCGGCGACCCGTTTCCCAGCGACGCCTTGTTCCGGCCAGCGACACTGCCGCGGGGATGGTCGAAGCGACGCACCGAGCACTCGATGTGGTCGGAGCTGGTCGACGACAAGGGTCGCAAGCGAGCTGGGATCTTCTACAAGGCGGCGTTCTACGACAGGGCCGCGCACATGTCGGTGAGTCGTCGGTTTGGATTCAGCGCCGAGTACGACGAGACGACTCACGAAGCGACTCGAATCGTGGTCACCGACGCGGGTCGTGTGATCGAGTCCTTCCCGATCGCCGGGTGCGAGACGCGGAACCAGGCCAGCCGGACCATCGGCGAGCTGCGCGAGATACGTGAGGCAAGAGAAGCAGCAGAGAAGCTCGCCGAGGATTGGCTCGGACAGCACCGACCCGACTGGGCCAATGCTGCCGCCTACTGGGACGTGCCGTAGACCACAGTTGACAACTCGTTGTCACACCATATCTTGGTGACGAGGTAGCAATGGCCAAGACCAAGACACCGAACTCGTTGAGCCACGTCGGCGGAGACAGCTTCCTTTTCACCTGTCCCGGGCACACAGAAGTCCCGGTCACCATCGATTCCAATGGCAATTCGAGCTGTGACGACGGCGAGGTCGCAGATACCCTGGGAGCCGATCCGGATCTTGGCTACCACGCCGCCGGTGCCGTGAAGTACGGCGCCGTGCGATGGTAGCTGTCAAGGCACCAGGCGACTATCAGTGGGTCACCACTGCCATGGACCCGAAGAGGAGCGAGCCATCGGGCTGGAAGCTTCACGCCGTGGTTGCCACCGAGAAGACCACACTAGGAGAGGTCCATCGGCGTGCGGAGTCAGGCCGTGGCGTGGCTGGTCCGTGGATTTGTTTGTCGAGAATAAGTGCGCCAGGTGCATGCGAAAGCTGGGCATCGATTGCAAGAAGTGTCGTGGCAAAGGCTTCACTGGCCGGGCCAGCACCAATAACTGGAAGCCATGTTATGCATGCGCCTTCACTGGAGAAGCGAGATGAGCCGTAGTTTTGTCGAAATCCTGAACGATGCTGGCATCGAAACCGAGGCCTACAGCGGTCGAGGCATGGGCGGCAAGGAATGTCTCTCGGTACGAGACATCGAGCCACTCGATCTCTTCGCCGATGTTCTCGTCGAAGTCCTGGCGAGCGACGACGAGCCGCTCGACGAGGTCGCGCTTGTCACCAAGGTGATGCGAAACGTGGCACGAGACTCCATGGGCAAGGGCATCGTGGTCTATTTCCCTGGCATCAAGCCCGGAGACGAGGCGGATCCCAACGAGGATCCTGACTCCGATGTCTACTTTCCTGCCGGCATGGGTCCTGACGACGCGCTTGGCTCAGACGAGTAGCCAGATGCAGGTCCATGTCGTCCACAAGGCACGGAAGCCTGGCACCTGTCAGAAGTGCGGTTTCGAGATCAGACCTGGCTATCCATATCGCTGGGCCAAGGGTAGATACACGGCCAAGAAGGTGCGTTGCCTCGATCCGAAGTGCTACTTCAGGAACAGCGACCTTGCCAGCAGTGACAAGGTGTCCAGGTCCTGGTTGGCTCAGGAAACGGCGGAGGATGCCATCGCGGCATGGGATGGTCAGGACACCGATGACCTGGACCAGATCCTGACGGTTTGTGCCGAGGAGATCCGCGAAGTCGCCGAGGAGTATAGGGAATCGGCAGAAAACATCAGGGCCTCGTTCCAGGACTCCCCGACCGCGGACGAATGCGACGAGAAAGCCGACTCCCTGGAGGAGTGGGCCGACGCCATGGATAGCCCAGACTTCGAGGACAAAGACGAGACACCGCCAACGAGCTGCTTGGTGAGTGCCCTCTGTAGTTGACAACTCGTCATCACGCCGTTAGATATCACCAATGCTGAACCGACTCATTGGAAGAACGAAGGATGGCGATCTGACCATTCTGGGTCGTAGAGTTCACTGGCATTCCCAGAACCTCGACAACAGACCTGGTGACACCAACGGCAAGTCCTCGGGATCGAAGTGGCTGCATGGCAGGGCCTGGCTTCACTTTGGCGACGTCGTGATCCAGCCGCAGTGGTGTTTCAAGTCGAGGTTTCTCGATATCTCGGCGCGATTCGATGGCGTCGTCGACAACACAATCAGTGTCGGAGTCTCTGTGCCACCGGCCAGCCTTGGTCTCCAGGTCGATGGCTTGCCACGTGTGATCTTTGAGGCGCTGGGCATCGCCTATGACCCCAAGACCCACAACGGCGACGACTGTCAGCGTTCCATCGGGCTCAGGGTCCATGACGCCGGGCTCTGGTGGGATCTCTGGCGTCGCGAGATGGTGTCGAGTTCCACGGATCCGAAATGGATGCACGGCGTCATCAAGCCGCTCGATTTCGTCTTTGGTGGCGAAGACATCACGAAGCGAGTCGTCGGAACCCAGGACGTCGAGATCCCGATGCCGGAGGGTGTCTACAAGGCCAAGGCCGAGACCACTGGCTGTAGACGGCATCATTGCCACAGTCCCAGGCGTTCTCTCCCTTGCCCGGGATCCTGATCGGAACCTCCGGAGTGATGTCGATGTTCATCGTCTCGCGGTAGAGCGCCTCTGGCCCCCAGCGAAACGGCCAACGGCTCCGGCTTCTGGCATAGACCCTGCGGTCCGGCTCGGAGTGTCGAGGAAGCCATCGGCAACCTGGTCGCCTCGGTGCTGAGGACGCGGCAACGCAGGAATGGCTCCCATCGCATGGACGCCGAGGCATGAGTCTCGAAGAGATCATGGAGAAGCCAGGTGCATGATCTGAGAGACGAGCGCCGTGCGGTCTGCAACGACTGTCATGTCGTTGTCAAGGACTCGGATCCATGGAGCACCCATGGTGAGTTTGTGCATCCCAGTAACGGCTGCGCGAAGTCTGGTGACTATTTGTCCACCGGGATGCCTTCGGGAAACGTCTTGAACCGATCGAGCCCTGTCACCGCGATGCCATTCATGCGCAAGTCGGAGCGGAGACGGTGGAGTCGTGCTCAGCGTAGAGCACAGAAGCTGGCAAGGTAATGGGACAGAGCACAAATGCCATCGCTGGCTGGGGTCTTGTCTGGGACAACGAGGATACCGGATGGAATCACATCAGCGACGAGCTTGACGATCAGATAAGCGCGATTGCAGCCAAGCATCGTGTCGTCATCAACTCGCACTGCTCAGGTGAATGCCAGATGCCGTATATCGCCATCGAAGAGAGTCGAGTCGTCGCCCACCGTGGCTATCCACAACGGATCTCCGGTCTTGTTGGCAGGGACCCGCTTCCGGATTGGCACGATCGAATCGCTGCTGCGTTTCAAGACCTCTGTGCCATGATCTCGACGGCCAGGACAGCGGCACTAGTTATGGATCCAAAGTCATACGACTTCTACGATCTGCCTCCGGCCCAAGGCACGGCGTCATGGTTTCTGGCCTCGAACTGGCTATGAAGTTCCGCAAGAAACCAATCGTCGTCGAGGCCACTCGCTGGTTCAAGAACGGCGACCACCCCGAGGACAACTGTGCGGTCTCCACGGACTCCGATGGAAAGCCGCGGAAGCACGAAGGCGCCGTGGTGAGGTACTGGCGGGCGCCAGTGGTTCAAGGAGCCGAGTCATACAGCACGCTGTGTTGCAACCACTGCGGCAACGCCTTCATGGCCCATGGCTGGATCGATACTCTCGAAGGTGGTCACATCGTCTGTCCCGGTGACTGGGTGATCACAGGTATCGCTGGCGAGCGCTATCCCTGCAAAAACGACATCTTCGTCGCCACCTATGAGCCAGTCGAATGATCAAGGTCTGTGACCAATGTGGACAGGTCGATGACCCCAGCGAGCACACCTGTGCCATCAACCGGACCGTGGATCTCGGCCGTCTCGATGAGACCAAGAGGAACTGTCTCGAAGGCAGGCACGAGGCGGCAGAGCACGGCAACAACCTCTCCTTGATTCATGCCACGCTTCCTGGTGGTGACGAGGTCTGTGTCCTGGCCAGTCGGTCGGCTGCCGCCCTGTTGGCCAAGATCATAGTCGTGGTGGTCGAGGGCTCTACGGTATCCATCTGCAAGCACTGCAAGACGTTCTACGAGGTGCCGTAGTGTTGAACACGGTTACGATTTCTGGCGCCGACGATGGTGTCGATCCGGAGGCACTCTTCAGGCTCTACGAGGAGTTCCCCTTCGTCGAGTGGGGGATCCTGTTCTCGGAGAAGAGATCGGGGCTGCCTCGGTACCCGAGCAAGCCATGGATCAACAGGCTGGCGAGCTACTCGCCACCGATGCGTCTCTCCGCCCATCTCTGCGGCGACCTGGCGAGACGAGCAATCCTGGGAGACTTCGAGGTCAAGGAGCCAGAGAACTGGCGACGTGTCCAGCTCAATGGCGTCTCGATTCCCGAGAATGGTAGCGAACGGGTGAAGTTCACCTCGATGACTCGCCGCTGGATGCACCGACACATCGAGTGGATCTTCCAGTGTCGTGACTACGGCCAGCTCATCGAGTTCGATGGCTTTGCCAAGAACCTGCTCTATGGCTCCAAGCTCTTCGATCCGTCTGCTGGACGTGGCGTCGAGACCAGGGCCTGGCCCCAGTATCCGCCCGACAATACCGGCTACGCTGGAGGCATCAAGCCAAGCACAGTGGTCGGCGTGATTCGAGAGATCGAGGAGATCCAGAGGTCCAAGCCACAAGACTACTGGATCGACATGGAGTCCGGTGTCCGTGATGCCTCGAACGTCTTCGATCTCTACTTAGTTCGCCAGGTCTTGGAGGCGGCGAAGCCGTTCGTCGATCCCAGACGTCTTCGTCCGGTGCCATGACCAAGCTCAACGCCATCCAGATCGAAGTCCTGGCCATGCTGCTGGAACGACCACGACGATCGACGCGTGCAACCCACCATGGCTACGTCTCCGGTGCCTGTGTCTCCGGACTAGTGAGGCGTGGCCTGGCATCTCGCCGAGGTGACGACGACGGTGACCTCTACTCCATCACCAGCGCTGGTCAGACCGCTCTGGAAGGAGCCAAGAAGAACGGCAACATTCCATCCATCGACGTCGAAGACTTCGTCGAAGCGCATCGACTGCCGAAGTTGAAATGGAGCCAAGAGAAGTGACACCTCTCATCAGAGAGCTATTCGACCTGGTCAAGGCATCCGGGAAGGTGGTGACGCTACACGGCAAGCCCATCGATTCACCCGATGACGAGGCCTTTGTCGCGGCAGTGACTGAACATGGTCAACTGGCCATGGCCGATGGGCTCAATAATGTTCTGAGGTTCAGAGGAGATACCATGAGCGACGAACAACACAGGCCACCTCGCAGCGAGTTGCTTGGGGACTTGATTGCTCTGGCCAAGAAGTACCAGAACGAAGACATGGTTCGTGAGGCATTAGACGAGGTATACGGCGAGATACGGCCTAACCTTCGGATTCGGCAGACGATGTGTACTGTTGCGTCCCAGCTCGATGCCCCCAAGGGGAAGCGTCTACTCCGAATCGTGATGACCAAGACGCTGGAGTACGACGAGGATGACGTCGCCAATCTGGGCATCATGGGGATCGTGACGCGCGATCTGACCGACGGTAACAGGCTCGTGCTCAGGACGTGGCTCATCGAAGCTCTGCCGCTCCGCAACAGTCTGTGATTCTACCAATCGTAGAGGCGATGTCCCACGGGGTACATCACGCTTCTACGACCAGTAGACCACTTTCCCCACGGGGAACGGCGTCGTTCTACGCCGGGTAGACTGCAAGGCCTGAGACGTCTGCGTGACCCTACGTCAAATCAACGTCTGGGCCTGTTTTCTAGACATCTGGTGAACTGAACTCTTGCCAGGACCGCGAGTCCCGAGGCAGAGTTCTCATCCCCCGCTGACACCAGTCCCTTGAGCCGGTTGTGGACGACCGGCCCAAGGGCGGGATCTCGACAATCCCATCTGGAGGCCTCGGGAACGGAGTGACGAGGCATGACCATACTAGCTGCGACCATAGGTCGCTGCAACGACTCTCTTTCACTTGATGCAAGTAGGGGAGGTAATGGGACAAAGGCGCGGAATGATGACGAGATCTGGTATGATGTCGGCTCCGGGCTAGGGGGGCCGCAGTGGAGAGCTGCGGTGGATGAGAGCTGGGGGCTGGAGTCCGAGTCCAGTGGTGAGGGCAAGGCATGGGAGAGGCGGAGGGCTGGGTACAGGAGGTGTGGGGAGTGGATCGAGGTCGAGAGGTGTGGTGGATGTGGTGAGGGCAGGGAGGCCTCGGGGACATTCGTTGGGGTCAAACGGAGTTGTCGGTGTCGGAGCTGTCCGAGTTGTAGCTGGAGTCTGGCGGCTGGGATTTCGGCTTGGTTGCAGCGGAGGTTTGAGGCCACGGCGCCGATGGATGGCTATCGATTCCGGTACCTGGTACTGACGCTACAGGCGACAGGGGAGGCTCCCGGGGTCGAATCGCTGCGAGGTGACGTCTGCGTCGCGACCAGGCTCTGCAAGGCGGCCTGGAAGGTCTTGGGAGCTGCGGAGGGAGCCGGTGCCTATCGGAGGACGGAGATCAGTCGCACCGGGAACGTCCACGTCAACATCATCTACTGGGGTCCTCGTGTAGATCTCGAAGTCCTACGGGCCAAGCTGCTGGAGGCGAGTCCGCGTCGAGCTGGCTGGGTCTGGGCGATGGACATCGATAGGTCGCCGAATGCGAAGAACAGGTGGGGCGGCAACAGGGTCAAGGATCCCAGGGGTTCCAAGGCGGGACTGAAGCGAGTCGTCGAGTATGTGTGCAAGGGTCTCGATCATGGTGCCGAGAACCGGCGGCTGGCCTTTGATGAATCCTGGGTCGCCAATGAGAAGGGGCGTCACGGCTTGATGTCGCCGAGGCTCGCCGCGATGTGGGAGATGGCGAGCTATCGCCAGCAGCTCGGCCAGAGGTTCGGTAGCTTCCGTGGCGGCCAGGACCCGGAGCGAATCGTAGAGGATCCAGAGGTTGCCGAGGAGAAACGGACCAAGGCTGCCGAGACCAGGAGCTGTGACCACTGCGGCGAGGTCGGCAACTGGGTGACTCAGGTCTGGCCGACGCAGCGCTGGATCTCGTACTGCCACGGCAGGGGCAAAGCCGCGATGCGAGGCTCCTACTGGAAGCTGCCGCCGTGGTTCAGACCAGATAAGAAGACAAAGCCACGGGTGCCGTGTTAGAGATCGAGCAGGCTCCCTGCTCCCGTTGGTCCCACCCCCACCGACGACGAGTTCAGGGGCCTTTACCCTTGGTTCTGATCTGGTACAAAGGCGGCATGGAATACCTGAAATCGATCGCTGCCCCATTGCTGCCGCTCGTGGTTCTCATCCTCGTCGGCGTCGCCTATGCGCTGGGACGCAAGGCCATCGCTGCCTTCGAGGCGAAGACAGGGCTCGACCTCAGCACCGGCACCGAGACCAGCATCCTTGGAGTCATCGATCTCGGCATCGGTGCCGCGGAGAAGTGGGCAGCCAACGTGCTCAAGTCTACGGGGAAGAAGCCGCCCAGCGTGGAAAAGCTCGACAAGGCCATGGCCTTCATCGTCGACGAGCTGAAGCGTCGGAACCTGCCAGAGATGGCCAGGGATGCCGTCGTCAAGC
>ERZ1292632.3796-Hain-H43-01um-R2-3796-length-11304-cov-8_pt1 | contig 11304 bp, 14 predicted proteins | sample MGYA00564407_ERZ1292632 | MGnify/ENA primary metagenome ERZ1292632 (study PRJEB36523, sample SAMEA6512637) | groundwater metagenome | collected 2019-01-08 | study: AquaDiva: Metagenomics assemblies of 32 groundwater samples
AAAAAGATAGAAGAAAGTCTTAAAACTTATCCTGTAGAGTTTAGATTAGCAAAGCATTATTTATCTATTATGACGAGAGAAGAGTTTCGTGGTCTTTTTGTTGATCGGGAATTTACTCCATTTGTGGAGAAGATATATAAGTGTAAATTTTTGATAAACAATTATTATGCTTTCTTTTTCAAGCAAAAAGGCTCAAAAAGAGTTAGATAACGTTTCAGTGACAGATGGTTCTCCCCAACCTATAAACGAAGTTTTATATCATGGTTCACAAACAGAATTTTCATCTTTTCTTCCATCTGTTTCTAACGTGAGAGGTTATGGAATTTTCTTTAGTGATTCTGTTAAATATGCTAAACGTTTCGGGAATTTTGTTTACGCATGTTCAGTAAATTTGGCTAATCCAAAAATATATGCAAATAGTTCCGATTTTACTGTTGCCGAAATGACATTGGGAGGCAATGCAGAAAATTTAACACGAAAATTATTTGAAGATGGATTTGATGGGGTTGTTATAGAACGTTCAAAAGTTGCCAGTGGAATAGTTCGAGAAGTTATTTGCTTCAATCCAAGCAGTATAACTAATTGCAAAATTTTATGATTTAAATCAAATTTTATCCAAAATCTGTTTCCCGTCAATTTCATTTTTCGCGAAAATAGAATTCTCTTGACATTTCTTGGTTTCCTGGTATACTTAGATTATGAAATATACTCGAATTGAAATTTTGTCTGAACCTGATAAGGATGGAAAAACCCTTCATTTTCGGTATTGGATGTCTGATTACCATCCTGGGCACCCGAAAGGAGAACATGGTTGGCGTGAAAGAGGACAAATTTTCAGAACTATATTGCCAGATAAAAAAGAATATGGGAGTGTAGTAGACAATTCTTTTTCGCGAAAAATGAAAATCTCTTGACATTTCTAATTCTTGTGGTATTCTTTGGTTGGAAGGAAGATGAAATGGGCAATAAAGAAAAACTAGCAATCGAATCAGCAAGAAAAATGTTGGAAGAAATAGATACTGTGTTGTCTACTGGTAAGGGTAAAAGAAAATTACTCGAAATTCAACTAGAAGATGTACATGACTTGAAAAAAGTTCTTAAACATATTATTTCTGGAAATTTTGAACAAGAAGTATGTCTTCACACACACATTAGAGATTTGCTTCCGGGCAACATACTTCGATTAATTGGGTGGTGATAATGTTGCTTTTAGGAATTATTCTTTTACTCTTTACATTCTATTGTTGGGTAATGGAACTACGGATTTATCATTCAATTGATATGAAAAATAGACGATTGTATTTCATTCTTGGACTACTATCGTTAAGTTGTTTTGCATTAGCAACTAAATGCCAATGACACCTAAAAATCTTCAAATCACCTTAGAAGGGAAGGGGCCAATAACCCTCCGTCCCTCTGACCATGTTGCTACAGGAGGTGAAGGTTCTATTTATAAAATCGGCGATTCCGTTGTCAAAATCTACACAAATCCCGATGAAATGCGACAACGAGACATCCCATCCAAAATCAATCTCCTAAAAAATCTCAAACATACTTATATTGTTGCACCCAATGGATTAGCTACTAATCCAAAAAATGAACCAGTTGGATTCTATATGCCTTATGTAGAAGGGCACCCACTTTCCAGAGTTTTTACTAATGATTTTTATAATCTCCAAAAATTTACCAAAAAACACGCTTCAACCTTAATAGACCGAATGAGAGAAACAGTCTCATTCGCTCACCAACATAAAGCAACATTAGTAGATGCAAATGAACTTAATTGGATTGTAATTCTTAACAAAGAACCTGAGCCTAGAATTGTTGATGTTGATTCGTGGGCTATAAGTCGTTGGCCTGCAACTGTAATCATGCCAAGCATCAGAGATTGGCATTCTAAAACGTTTGATGAAAAAACAGACTGGTTTGCATGGGGCATTGTAACCTTTCAAATTTACACAGGGCTTCATCCCTATAAAGGGACTTTGGACGGATTTGATCGTGGTGATTTAGAAGGCAGAATGAAATCTAATGCTTCTGTTTTTAGTTCAGGAGTGAGATTTAATAGAGCAGTTAGAGATTTTTCTTGCATTCCTGGCAAACTTCTCAATTGGTATGAAGCTACATTTCAAAAAGGAGAAAGAGTTCTTCCTCCTTCTCCGTTTGACACAGGAATTTCCACTCCTCGTGCAGCATTGATTATGCGGACGGTTACGACAAAAACAGGAACATTAATATTTGAAAAGATTTTAGAAACAGTGAATGATCCAGCAATTAGAATCTTTCATTGTGGAATTGCTCTTCTTTCTTCTGGTAATTTAATTGATCTTAACACAAAAAGAACAATAGCAACTGCTTCTTCTCTTTTTTGCGAAATTATTAAAGTAGATAAAGGCTGGGTTTTAGCAGATAGAGAGAATGGAGAATTTAAGTTCAAATTTATTGAAGAAGGCAGTTTGAAGACAGAGAATTTGTCCATTCAAATTAATGGGCGTAGAATTTTAAGTTATGAAAACAGATTATTTATTGTGACGGAAAGTGGATTAACAGAGATTGTTTATCATAATTTAGGCAAACCAATAGTTTCTGCTTCCCAAACGTGGGGAGTTATGGTAAACTCTACTAAATGGTTTAATAGCGGAGTTGGTGTGCAGGATGCGATGGGGGCAATGTTTATTGTGACTCCATTTGGTGATAAATCTGTTGCAACGACACGAGTAAAAGAAATAGATAAAATACAAATAGTTGCAGCCAAATCAGGCAATCGTTTTGTTTCTATGATTGGCGTGGATAAGAAAGGGTCGTATAGGAAGTTCGAATTAACTTTTGACAAGGAATACAAAACATATAAGATTTGGGATGGGAGATGTGATAGTGCAGAGTTGAATATTGCAATTTTGCCAAAGGGAGTTTGTGCTACTATTATTGAAGATGGAGAGTTGGACATTTTTGTTCCTACGAATGGGACTTTGAATAGGATTGAGGATAAGAATATAGCAACGGATATGATTTTGGCGAATTGGGGAGATAGAGTTATGTATATTCAAAATGGTAATGTTTGGGGGTTGAGAGTTAAATGAATTTTTGTAGACATGGGACTCCTTTAGAGAAATGCTGTCAAACATGTCAAGACGAGACAATGGATTGGTCACTCAAAAACAGTATTGGTATTTGTTTTGGTTGCGGGAAATCAGATAATTTATATCCAATTCAGATATACAGAACCAGTTCTCCTTATTACCAGAAATTTTGCAGTTCTTGCGGAGACAAGATAGAAAAACTTATTGTTGATTTTATCAAAGAAAACGGGATATTAGATTATGATCTTTTTCGCAAAGAACTTCTTCAAAGAATTAAATCCGCACCAATTGAAGACGGAGTTACGCATTTGGCAGAAAGTTTGCTTAAGAGAGTAATTTACCAAAATTCAGATGCACCTGATTGGTTTTTGTTAATTCTTGGTGAATATAAATTGGTCTATCCGTCTATATGTGCTTCTATTATTCGTTGTCTTGGCAGACTGAATTATTTTAATGGTGGCGTAGAAATCATGGAAGTATATATTAAGCACAGTGATGTAGAAATTCGTGACGCTGCTATTCGTGCTCTTGAACATTGGGGAGGAGAAGCTTCTATTGGGGTTCTTCGTGAACATCACGATTCTGAAAAATGGTTAAACGATTATGTAGAACAAGTTATTAAGGATTTAGAAGAGTCGGAGCAAAACGACATAGAAGCTGAAATCCTAAGAAAATCTTCTTGACATTTTCATATCTTGTGGTATGCTTATGTCAGAATGCAACCGAATTATTCTCAATTAGACCCTAAGTTTGCGGCAAGAAAAGAGAACATTTCTCTTTATCGCAAATTAACAGGCAATCATTCTATACCTGTTAATAAACAATATTGGACCTTATGCAATTATCAACCTATTGAAGATGGTTCGGAAATTGAACAACTGGTTAATGCTGGGTTATTGAAGAGAGAACAATTTTACGGTGTAGATAGAAATGAAGAAATAATTAGACAGAATAAAATTTGGCATGATGATGCGAATTGGTTTGCTGGAGAATGGCTTGATGTTATAAAAGAGTGTGAAAGTTTTAATCCTTCTTTGGTTTATTTGGATACTTGTAGTTTCGCGGATCATCATGTTGCTTGTGATATGACAAGTAGAACAATGAGGCTTTGCCCTCCAGAAACAGTTTTATTTGTTAATGTAATGGGTAATGATCCACGTAGTAAAAGACAATTTGACCCACAAAAATTAATTGATAATATAAGAAAAACACTCACACCTACAGAACGTAGCAGATGGAAACCGAATATAAAAAACTACATTTATAGTGCTACTGGAAGAACGTATATGTATAATTGTATTTTTCAAAGAAGTTAAAATGATTAAACCACCTAATTCAATTCCTGGTTTCGGTTTCAGGGTTCAGAATCCGACTTATTCGGATGATTTGTATCTTTTCCCAACTAATAATCAAGAATATAAGAAACTTGGGAACGGTGGAAGAGAATGGCAAATAGAAGCAGCTAATAAAGGTAAAGATGCACGGTTTTTCTTTAATACTTCTTTTTGCGGTAGTGGAAAAACATTTTTGCAAATTTGGCTTGCTATCCATGATATCGTTCGTAGTGGATATAAACAAAAACAGTTAATTACTGTTCCTCAATCTCATATCGGACACGGATTTGCTAATGATGGTGATAATGGGTGGATTTTAATTGAAGTTGATGGGAAAAAGTACGAATGGTCAATAGCGGAACATAATTTTTGCGATGAAAAAAACCAAAATGTTCTTCGTAATTTGAAGAAATGGCTGTTGACAGATAGTTCTACTATTATGTCAAAGCAAAAAGAGAATGTCGGCAGTCCTATAATTACAGGGTTGAATGCAGTGGTATCACACCAAGCTCTTGGAATGGTGTGGAAGAATTTGAAACCGAAAGAAAAAGATAGAGCAATAAAGAACTTAACTTTACGTGGAGATGAAGCTCATAAAATTTCTGGAGTTTTCGATTTTAATGAAGAGGGATTAACGATAGAAGAAAAAGTAATTTTGGAAGAAGAAGCGACCATTTTAGGTAAAATTTGTTGTTATATTTTCAACTCTACAGATAAAAGTTCTAAAATACATTTAACAACAGCTACTCCATTTCGTGGCAACAATAGTATTATTCTTTCTGATGCTGTTCGTAAAAAATTCGTCACTTATATCTTAGATTTTATACGGCACTGGAAGTCATTAGGTATTAAATATTTTGACATGCAGTATGAACAATATGATGTTGATCCAATAGATCAAGTTGTTAATAATATAGAATTCGAACCATATAAGAAACATCTTATAGTAGTTCCTTCTACTAATAGTAAGTGGAGACGAGAAAATGAGTTAAAGCGTTTATTTGAAGAACTTTATAAGATATTCCCGAAAGAAAGAGTTCTTGATTTAGTAACTCAATCTACGCAATCAAAAAATAAACAATTGTTATTGGCAGAACCAAAAAATGGAGAAGGTGAATCTAAATTCGATGTAGTTGTGACTTGTATGTTGGGCAGAGAAGGTACGGACTGGTGCCCTTGTAGTCGTTTGCATAATTTGGCTTGTGAAAACAGTTTAACTTTGGCTGTTCAGACTATTGGTCGTTTGTTTCGTAGTTTTCTTGGCAAGAAAGATGTACAGTGTATTTATTACGTTAAGCGATTTGCTAAACCAACGGCAGGAATGACGAAGCGAGAATTGTTTTCTGACAGAACAAATGCAATTTGGACAGTTATTCAGTTGGATGACATGTTTCATCCTATTTTGCTTACTAAGGTGCCTGTTAAGAGAAACAAGAAAGAAAAATCTGAAAAGGTTTCTTTGGCTGAAGTTTTCGGAGATCAGTATCCAAAAGTTGTTAAAGAACTTGTGGATGAATTTCAGAGTTTTAGTGTTTCTGGTAAGAAATTAACAAAGGATGAAGTTTATCCTATTGTAGATAGAGTGATTAAGGGGCAGAAAATTGAAGAATGGCAATTACATGATGTTCGTGATGGATTAGTGGCATTATTGTTGAGAAGAATGGTTCCTGAAAAGATTGGGGAATTATTGGATATTTCATTTTTGCGAAAAAATGGATTTGACAAAATAATCAAGAAGTATAGTTTGGGTGGGAAGAACGTTTATTGTGGGAATTATGATGCTACGGATTTAGAAGTAATTAGGGAGATTCTGGATAGGGCTAATAGTAGAGTTAATAATTCTGTAGAAAAAAAGAAAAAATTATTAGAAATGGCGCGTAATGGAGAAGATAAGCCTTATTGGGACAGTTTACTAGGGTACTCCCTAGTAAGTTATATATCTAAATATAATGATTGTTATGATGTAAACTTTGCTAATGAAATTAAAAAAATAAGACCAGATTGGTTTATTTCTAATAATTTTGCTGATGAAAATAAAAAGAAATTACTAGAAATGGCATGTAATGGAGAAGATAAACCTCATTGGAAAAGTTCGTTAAGATTGGCATTGAAAAGTTATACGAGTGAATCGAGCGGTTCGTATAGTTATGATTTTGCTAACGAAATTAAAAAAATAAGACCAGATTGGTTTATTCCTAATAATTTTGCTGATGAAAATAAAAAGAAATTATTAGAAATGGCTCGTAAAGGAGAAAATAAACCTATACAAAGAAAACACCCATTAGGATCGGCACTTAATTACTATATATGTAAATCTAGTAAAAGTTACGATTCTCATTTTATTGATACACTTATAAAAATAAATCAATCATGGATTATTCATACCAACACTGCTAGTGAAAAGAAGAAAAAATTGCTAGAAATGGTGCGTAAAGGAGAAAATAAACCTATACAAAGAAAACACCCATTAGGATCGGCACTTCTTAATTATACATGTAAATCAGGCAGTTCTTATGACCCTGAATTTGATAGAAAAATAAGAAAAACTCATTGGTTTAATTTTTTATCTTGACATTTTTGCTCAATCTAATACAATATGGTTTATGATTTCTGAAATTGTGTTTTGAAAAAGGAAGAAAACAATGCCAACTAAAGGTTCATTGGCGGCAAAGAAGGCTAACGAAACTCGTGGACAAAATGGAAGACACACTGCTGCTATTAAAGCCTCAGAAACTCGAAAGAAAAACGAACAAACACAAAAACATAGAGAAGCGGCACTAAAGGCATGGGAAACTCGACGTACAAATACTGAAGATCAAAATATTTTGAGTGAAGAATTCAAGAATTTTATTGACGAACTTTGGGAAGCAAAAGACAAGTTTAAGAATAAGGATTATGATTGGCATTACTCAAAAATGCCAACAAAAGGATTCCCACTTCGATTAAATGCGATGGTAGATGAAATTAAATCAAGTATCGTAAAATGTAAAACAAAAGAACAAATCAGAGAACTTTTTAAGGAGTATGAAACGAATCTTGCGGAATTTAGTGAACTTTTTTTGATGATTTGAATCTGTAATAAAGCACGAAGGATTACGCATGAACACAGACAAGAGTCTTGGAAAACACGTTTTCGTTTTTAACATAAAAGACAATGGAGGAGAATCACTAAGTCTTTCTACAGAACATTTTTGGAACGGAGATGGTAAAAAAGATTGTAGTGATGCTGGACGAACTCCTGATTATGGAATCTATACAAATCAGGAACTTACTTTGCAATCTTATTGTAATTCCGCATCTTTTGAGTTGGTGGGAGTACAAATAACTCCAGAAATTTTACGTCAACTCGCTAATGAATTAGATCAAGCACGACAAGTTGCTGTGGCAAAAAGGAATGAATTAGAGCAAAAAAATGATAATTGAAATTCAAAATGGAGATGCGACTTCTCCTAAGCCTCAAGAGGCTACAGAGTATTTACCAAGAACGGGAATAATTATCGGACATATCGCGAACTCGATTGGGGCTTGGGGAGCCGGGTTCGTTTTAGCACTAAATAAACTGTCTTTGGCACCTAAAAATGCTTACAAAGCATTATCTCAGTATTATGTTCACGAAAGTACTTCTCTTCCTCAATTGAAAAATAGTTCCATTCCTTTAGGTATAACTCAATTTGTTGAAATTGAACCTGATTTATGGGTAGCCAATATGATTGCTCAAAAAGGTATCAATAAAAATGGTGATACTGATTTGGTTGACTATGATTCTCTTTACAAATGTTTGAAAACTGTTTTTTCTCGTGCTATACTTCTCAGATGTAATGTTTCTATGCCTGCTGGTATGGGTTCTGGATTGGCTGGTGGTAAGAGAGAAACCATTCACTCCATGATTAAAAATATGGCTCTTTCTGGGTTAATTGTTGAGATGGAAAAACAAATGAAGTTCATACCGAAAATTACATTATGGGAATTCCCTGTAATTTCTACGTCAGTTTCAACTGTGTCTAATTTAGTTAATGAAGTAGATGCTGCACTGAAAGATTTTCGAGGGATAGACTTGGATATATAGATTATGCGACAGAACAAATTAAAAAACTAGCAGAACAAATCGCAGAAATTTCCAATTTTGCAAAAAATGAATTGTCTAAATATCTCTCTTGACATTTCTGCAAAATGTAGTATACTCATTTCTGTATGGAAGCTACGCAAAATTCATTAGAACCTTCTCTTTGCAAAGGGTGTGAAAAACTTTTTGATACGGATGATTTACATTCAATTGGAATTGATAATGAAAATTTTTGCATTGAATGTTTAACTTGGTCTCAAGAAACAGGAACAATTGTTGAATGCTCAAATTGCGATAATTTTTGTGGAGAAGAAGAAGTAGATTCAAAAGGGTTATGCGAAAATTGTAGTGGAAATCTCATAGAATGAAAATCACACAACAGAAACGTCAAAGAAATAAAGATCGTAGAGAACGTTTACTCGCTGCTGGCTTATGCGTTACATGTGGTCATGTCCCTTCTCTAAATGGGCAATATTGTGAAAGTTGCAAGAAAGATCATAAGAATACGGTAAGCAGTTCTGTTAAGAAGAAAATTCTACTAGGTCTTTGCGTTAATTGTACAGAAAAAGCTATACCTGGAAAGAAGATGTGCAAAAATCATGCAAAACAATATGCCAAATACGAACAAAACAGAAAAATCCGTCATAAAGAAAATCTACAACTGGCAGAGCATATTGTCTAATTGGATTTGTTCTAATATTGATAGTAAGTCTAAAACAGTTCGAATTTTGATATCCATTATAGTTTTGCTTTGGTTTTCTTTGTCGTTAATGATAAATTCATATTGTTGGGGTTATGTTATTTCTGAAATGAGAGTTGCGTTAAAACGTTCTGAGACTCCGTATTGGATAGGGGTTTTTCTTGCTATTAATCCTGTTTTTACTTCTTTAGGTTGGTCAATAATGCTTCCTATGTTTATTTTGTCTGCTTTAGACGTGCCAAATCATATAAGAATAACAAGTTCTATAATCTTTTTTCTCGTTCTTATAGCAAATGTTTTCCGGCAAAAAGAAATATCTTGACATTTTGATTTAATATGGTATAGTCGGTTGCGGAGGCTAGAATATGTGTAATCTAAAAATTGGTGATCGTGTTAAATATAAACACCTTTACTCTGGAAAATTAGTTTTCGGGACTATAATTGACATTAAAAATTTTCCAGATGTTTCTAGTTCAATTACAATAAAACCGGATTTTAATCCTGGTGGGAAATATCGCCATTATCGTTCTGGGGACGAAGTTGAACTTAATTTAAACAATGGAGAGTAAAATGAGTATTGTAAGAAGTCTTAAAGCCCATAATAAACTTCTCTTGGACGTTATTAAGCGGCAAGCGGGGAGCATCGAGAAAAGTGCTTTAGAGGCTTGTATGAATGCTATTGAAGCTGGATCGTCTTACGTTCATATCTCTCTAGAAAATTCAAATTCAAGCCCATTTGATTCAAAATCAACAAAACTCATCATTCAAGATGGTGGCAAGGGATTTAAATCAGAACAAGAAATTACAGAATGGTTTGAAACATTTGGAACTCCGCATACCGATGAAGAAAAGAAAATTTGGGCACAATTTAGAATGGGTCGTGGTCAATGCTTCGCTTTTGGTCGCAATACTTGGCGAACAGGCGAATTCAAAATGGTCGTTGATATCGACAAAATGGGCCTAGATTATGAGCTAGAAACTGGTTTAGACCATTTCCCAGGTTGTCGAATTGAAATCGAATTGTACTCTAATCCTATTGGCACTTATCAATATGCTTCGATTGATACATTTAAATCGGCTATTAAACGTCAAATCGAATTCATGGAAACGGAAATCACGTTTAATGGAGAACAATTAAACACTCCGGCTTCTTCTCTAAAATGGGATGTTGAAACGGATGATGCGTATCTCATGTTTGGTAAGGGGCAAGACCTTGCTATTTATAACATGGGTGCCTATGTTATGTCTAAGTCGGCATCCATTATGGGTGTGACTGGAGTTGTGGTTTCTAAGAAACAATTGAAAGTTAATTTTGCACGTAATGACATTCAACATGATTGTGATATTTGGAGCGGTATTCAACCGATTATTAAAGAAAATCGGTTGAAGAAGATTAGAAAAGAGAGGCGTACTCTAAACAGAAATGAACGAATTGCTTTGTTGATTAATTTAAGAGATGGACAAGTCGATTTTAGTGATGTTCGTGGATTGAATTTGATTGAACTTTCTAATGACAGAATGATGTCGTTGGATAAAGTTCGTCAAATTAAACAGCCTTGGACATTTGCAGAACACGGAAATAGTATAGCAGATAAGTTGTTGTATTCTGAATTAGCAATTTGTTTTAATGAAGAGATATTGGACGAATTGGATTATCCAAAGAACAATGATCCGCGTGATTTCTTTTTGTGGTTGTTAAGAGAAACATTTTATAAGGATAGAATTTCTGAATCTTCATGGCAAACCATGAAGAGTTTGTATAAATCATTTAAGGGAGAATCTGGTTCTGGTGGATTAGTTGATGGGTTTGAAAATAAAAGAACCATCATTCCACAAGATAAATGGACAAAAGCAGAAAAAAGAATTATTAAGGTTTTAGAAAATTGTAGGTGTTGGAACGGACGGGCTATTTTGCTTGGGGCTAGTGATGTAGCACTAGCTTGGACTGATGGGAAGTCTTATATCGCATTGGCAAGAGAATATTTAAGGAGCACTTCTCCTGCTTCGATTGGTGGAGCTTCTCACGTTGTTATGACGATGTTCCACGAATTAGCTCATCAAGATTCAACAGAAGAATCGCATCATCATGGTATAGAGTTTTACAGGGCTTTTCACAATTTAGTATGT
>ERZ1292632.656-Hain-H43-01um-R2-656-length-38324-cov-150_pt1 | contig 11302 bp, 12 predicted proteins | sample MGYA00564407_ERZ1292632 | MGnify/ENA primary metagenome ERZ1292632 (study PRJEB36523, sample SAMEA6512637) | groundwater metagenome | collected 2019-01-08 | study: AquaDiva: Metagenomics assemblies of 32 groundwater samples
CGTCCGCTGGTAACCGAGCAGCGAGAGCACCTGGAGGGCCGCGCCAGCTGCCACGAGGACAATCGGCACCCAGACCCAGCTCGGGTGCGACGTCTCGAGACTCTTGAGCAGCGGCACCGCCACGGCCTCGAGAATGGTGCCGATGACGAGGACGACCAGCGTCATCTTGCCCTCGCTGGTCGTGAGTCCTGCCTTGATGGGTTCCACGAGGCCCTGCCTTTCAGTTGGGGTGAGATTCAGCGGCAGCAAGTCCGGCCCGAGTCCTTCGCGCGCCAGACGCTCCACGCGCTCGGCCTCGGACATGGGGTAGAGGGGGCGGTGAGTCATCGCTGGAGCACCATCTGGGCGGCGGCCAACCCGTGGACCTCGAAGGCCTCGCGCACCTGGCGCAACGCCTCCGGCGTCAAGCCGGCGAGCTGTACGTGCGGCCTGTCCGGCCACTCCCAGTCCCCGCCCCACTCGAGCCCAGCCTCACGCGCGCACTGGCCGAGCAACTCGTAGGACTCGGCCGCCCAGTCCGGCTGGAGTCCTCGTCGCTCCGTCGCGGCGTCGCGACAGAAATCCACCGCCAAGCCGAAGCAGTGCCACGACTCGCCAGCCTTGGCGTTCGTGACGCGGAGTCCAGGCGCGGTGCGGCCCTGGCGGTAGAGCGCGTCCTGCTGTGCGTAGGAGCGCCACCCGGAGATGGCGAAGAAGTCAGCGCCTCGCCTGTGGGCGAGCCATAGCATTTTCGCCGCCCGCTCCCACAGCGGCAGGTAGATGGTGTCGGGGTCGACGCGGGCCAGGAGGGTGGCGAGGAGTTCGTCGCTCATCGCTCCAGCGCCCGGTCCAGCTTCAGTTCAATTCGTTCGACGCTCGTCTCGACGCTCCGCACCCGCGACTCCAGTGCCGTTACCACGAGCTCGGCCCGGTCGGCCGCTCCGCTCACCGTCCAGGCGGCGAGGCCCGCCCCCGCCAGCGCGAGGCCCGCCAGCGCCGTCACCAGCCACCGCCACGTCGGGTGTTGCCCGGCGACCGACGCATGACGCATGTCGCATTCCTCTCGAGTGACGTAGAGCGAGCGAGTGCCGTTGCTGGGTGTGAGGTGAGGCGCCGGCGCCTCGAAGGCATAGGCGTCGTCGCTCATCGACAGTCTCCGACGACACTCGGCGAGCCAAACATCGGCCGACAGGGCGTCCGCGCGCACCCGCCCGTCCAGGCTCCGGGCTCCATGACGGTCTCGGATGGTGCGGGTCCGCCGTCTACGCGCCGGCACGTCCCGCCGTCGCCCGGAGCGCAGGCGCAGGACGACTGCCGGGGTGCAGGCGCGCCGCCGAAGGCGCCGCCGGCCGGCCCCAGGTCGATGCACTGGCCGGCCAGGTCGTGCAGCCCCAAGTCACGAGCCGCGAACGCCAAGGCACGAGGGACGATGCGCTCGGGCCGCCCGCCGTCTGGGTTGGGGCAGTGGGCGAGAAGAAAGTCCTTCTGCTCGGCTTCGCCGCCATCGGGGGGCGTGAAGGTGCACTCGACTCTGCGGATGAAGCAGTCGTCTCTGATGCCACCGTCTACGAGTTCGACGCCCGTCACGCCGAGACGAGGGATGAAGTAGGCGATGCCGGCGACGACGGCGATCGACGAGCCGACGAGAAGGGCGCGCAGACGCGGATTCATCGGCAACCGTCCGGGCTGGAGTCGAGCTTCACGTCCGAGACGCGGACCAGCGCAGGACTACCGCCGCCAGAGGCGTCGCCGAGCCTCGTTGTCGCACCGAGCGCCGGAAACGTCGTGAACGCCGTCGAGGTTCCGACCGCTCCCGTCGTCAGGTTCTCCGCATGCAGGTCGTTGCGAGTCGCGCTCCAACTACTCCGCACGCAAACGGGCACGCCCGTCGTGTACGTCACTGCCACGGACGGGGCGTTCGTTCCGTCGTAGGTCTGGACGGACTGCTCGCCGCCGTTGACGTAGAGCAGGTAGCCGCTGCCGCCGTGGGCGTCCAAGTAGACGCCCGAAGCAGGGGCGGCGCCCGTGAAGGCCGGCGTCAAACACGCGGACGCGCATCCCTCGGTGCGGGACAGCACCGCCGGAGTTGTTAGCGTCGCGCTGGGGGCCGCTCGCGTGCACGTCGAACCCAAGTTGTCACAGCGACTCGTCGGCACCGCCCCCGCCTCGTCGTCGAAGTAGTCGACGTCCACGGCGTCGCCAGAGGTGACGAGCCGAATGCCGATTTGAGGATTCTCCAGCGTCGACGTGACGTAGCAGCGCACCCACGTCGAGGCGTTCGGGGCCGTCCCGGTGCCGTTCGGGTCGAAGCAGTTCGAGGCGCTCAGCGTCGCCCACGCCGTCCCGTTGTTGCGCGTCAGGTCGATGTTGCCGGTGCCGGTGCGGCGCTTCACGTCGAGCGAGGTTACGCGGGCCGCGCTCGCGACGGTGATGGACTGAATGGCGGTGCCGTTGCCGGCCGTGGCGGTACAGGTGGAGGCGCTGTTGGGCGCCCCGTCCTTGCCGGTGGCGGTCTTGGTGCAAGTCATGTTGGACGGCACCCATGTCGCAGCCCGGCTCAAGTCGCGCGGCCAGAGGGCCAGGAAGGTAGCGGACGGCTCCGCCTGGATGCCCTGCCGCGTCACACACGGTCTCCCGCCAGGCAGCGTCGCCACCGTCCCGTCGCTGGCCTCGCAGGCGGCGGCGCTCGCCCGGGTGTACGTCAGCGTTTCGCCGAAGGCGCCTGACAGCTCGCCGAGTGCCGCGCCGGCCAGGGCCGTCCAGTCGCCGGCCGTCAACAGCGCCTCGGTCAGGAAGCAGTTGCCGTAAGCGCCGTACGCAGGGAGCGAGGACGTCGCCCGTACCGAAATGGTCGTCGGCGACGTCGTTGCGGCGAGGGGCGGCCGCATGGTGGTCTTCTCGGTGCCGGCCACGCCATCGAGGTAGCCAATCGCAGAGTTCACCGCCCCGGTGCCCGAGTAATCGAAACTGAAGCCGACGAGGTGTCGGGCCCGCGAGACGAGCGTCCCAGCGGAGTTGCTTATGGTCTGTGCTGTCCCGTCGCGAGTGCCCAGGAAGGCCGCGCTCGAGGACAAATACATGGTGAAGACTTCGTTTCCCGCGTTGTCGTGGTCGAGGAACACCTGCGTCGTGGGCACGTCATCGAACGACACCAAGCAGCCCGCGCTAAAGTCGTCCTGTGCGAAACCGTGCGCCGCCGTGGCGAATCGGTTGCCCCCGTCGAGCTGCTGGGTTGCCGCCACCGCACAGTTGGGCCCATTGGGACAGAGGGCTCGAGTCAGCGTCACCGGGCTGCCCGTCGCCGCCAGCACCATCGCTACGCCGCCGTCCGTGGTGGCGGAGATGTGGCCGCCGTCGGGCCGCAGGCAGAAGTAGTTGCCGGCCAGGTCGCCGTTGTTCGCCATCAGGTCGCAGAGGTCGACGACGTGCGACTGGCCCCCGCCGGCAGGGAGGACGGAGAGCGCGGGCGGCGGCCCCTGGAGCGGCGGTGGCCCTGCCGCCAGGGCGATGATGAGCAACGACAGCATCAGCGGCCCTCAAACACCTGACAGGTGGCGGTACCGGACACGGCGAGGGCCGCGACGTTGTTGTCCGAGCACGACAGCGGCGACACCCATACGTCATTCGCCGCCACCTTCTCGCACGTGGTGGCAGCGCAGGCCGTCGTCGCATTGGTCCACTGGCCCACGTAGGTCGCGACGTTGCACTGCACCTTGGCGCAGCCGCACGGCGCTACCGCCAGCACCGCCACTCCGGCGTCAGTGACGATTGCTCCGACGCGCTTGTAGGGCACGTTGTAGCAGTCGCGCTGGCCCGTCACCGACACCCGCTCGGGACCGTTCGGCACTGGCCGCGTCGAGCACTTAAGCTGCACGGAGATGTTGGCGCCGCCATCGGCCGCGCCCGTGCCGCCGTCCGAGTAGATGTTGGTGACGCCGTTCGTCGCATAGAGGAGCCGGCCGCTTGGCACCGCGACGGAGCGGGCCGAAAAGCCCTCGCAGCGCCGTCCGGTGGCGACGGGTAGCAGCTCGTCCAAGTCAGGCGCCCGCACCCACAGCGAGCGGTCGTTGTCCCAGACGTAGCCCAGCGCTGAGCCGCCGTCCATGTGCTCGCCCGAGGGCGCGCAGACGGTGAGTCGACAGGCTGTGACGTCCTGCAGGGCCGCGCCTTCGGTGTTGAGCGTCGGAGCCGCACGGCTGGCGGCCTGCGACTCCGTCCACTTCCGGGTGGCACCTGAGATGTCGGTTTGCGCGAGCGCCACCAGGGGCGCGAGGAGGGCGAGGAGTATGGTTTTCATTTGAGTCCTCATATGCCGAACTTTTCCTTGAACTCTTGAGGCGTGAGTCTCTTGGGACTGCCGTTGCTGATGCCCGGAACTGCGCGCGCCGGCTGAACGGGAGCGGCCGGGGACTTCAACTTCGCCAGGAAGTGCTCGCGCCACAGCTTCTCTTCGGAGCGAAACGCTTCCTCGCCCCACAGTTCCTTGCGCTCCGCCAGCGGCGCCGACGAAACGAAGTGCAAGGTGTCGCGCGCCAGGTCGTCACGCACGGCCGCGACAGCGACGGCGAGCGGGATGGTGTGGCCGGCCGTTTCGCCCGCCAGCATCTTCTCGGCGATGCGGCGGATTGCGAGGGCGCCCCCTGGCTTGCCGGGCTCGGCGCCAGGGATGCGGCCAGCCTTCGCGGCCTCATGGAGTTCCGTCGCAAGCGACTCCTTGGCGTGGTCGGCGGCCCGCTTCTGGGCGTCGGCGGCCGACTTCTCCTCGGTCGTCTTCTTCTCGGCCTCGTAGCGGGCGAGCTTTTCGTTCGCCTCACGCAACGCCCGCTGCTCCTCGGTCAACTGCGAGGGCTCGATGTGCTTGGCGTAGAGGCGCCGCGAGAGCAGCTCGCGTTCCTGCTCGGGCGTCAACTCGAGGTCTTCGAGGATGGCGCCCAAGTCCTCGCGGGCCCTCGTGCGGCGGTCCGCGTAGGCCTTCTCGCGCGCCTCGGCGGCCGTCGCCCGCTTCTGCGCCTCGGTGAGGAGCCTCCCGGCCTGCCGGCCGCGCTGGAGCTCGGCCCATGCGGCATCCTCGTCGAGTTCGACGTCCCGAATCCGCACCTTCCGCTTCTCTGGCGGCGCCTCGGGCGCAGGCGCTTCCGGCTTGGCGAACTTCCCGTCAGGCCCTCTGACAGCGCCCTTGGCGGGCGTCTGCGGCCCGGTGGCGTCTGGTTTGACGGGCGCGACGACTGGCGCCTGAGGGGCGCCGGAGCTGCCGTTGGTGGAGGCGGGGGCGACGTCGGCCATTTACTGAATCTCCTCGGGAGCGAGCTGGACTGCGCCGGGCGGGGGCTGGGCGGGCATCGGCATGCCGGGCATCTCCGGCCTGCTGGCCTCGGGGTTGGTGGCGTCGGTGGCGCCCGTCTCTGGGGCGGTGGTGCCGGTCTGTTGCCCCGTGGCGGGCGGCTGGGTGCCGTCCTGTGTCGGCGGTGGCGGGACGAGGCCCAGGGCCTGCTGCGCCGTCTGCCACATCGCGAGCGCCTCAGGGCCGCCCACCATCAGCACGAGGTCGGGCGGCATCTGCGAGAAGAGCTGCCGGTGCTGGGTGATGACGTCCAGTACGGCCTGTTGGATGGCCTGATTCTCCGGCGTCGGCTCGCGGAGCTTCGGGTTGTCCAGCACGGTGAGGTGCTGGGGAATTTCGAGCCAGTGCGGGTCAGTCAGGAGCGGCTGATGGGGCCTGCCCTCCATCAGCATCTCGTTCTCCTGCCGAATCCGCATCTGTTGGGACTGGCCGGCCTCGAACATGGGCTCGTAGGTGCCGGTCTTGACGAGCCCCAGGTAGAGCGCCCGGTCCGCCGCATTCGGCAGCGCCATCACCTTGTCGGCGACCGTCATTTTGCCCGAGACGCTCCGCATGATGGGGCTGCCAACGTCGACGGAGACGCGGTCGATGCCGGAGAGGTCCTCGCTCGTGAATTCCTTGACGAGGTATTGGTTGGCTTTGCCGGCAAGTCTGGCCAGTCGCGGCACCGCGCCGCCGAAGTCGCGGTAGCGGGTGATGATGGCGAGCGTCACCTTGCGGATGAGGTTGGTGTAGCTCTTCTCGAGGCCGCTGTTGCTCTGGATGGCCTGGGCCTGGATGAGGGCCAGCTTGGCGCCCGAGGAGTCGGCGCCGACGTTCTCGGAAGGGTTGCCGCGGACGACGCTGTTGATGCCGCTGAGCGTCTCCATCGCCGCAATCTTCTCGGCCTTCAGCTGGAAGAACTCCGGTGGCGTGGTGGGCCACTCGAGCGGCTCGGGCTTCTGCGTGCCCTTCCATTTGATGGCGTTCATGGACGTCGACAGCGTCTCGACGTTCATGTCGGCGGTGTCGGGCACGAGGATGTTGCCGATGCCGCGGCCGAGCATGTTGGTATGGATGGACGTGTCGAGCGCGTTGATGGCGTCCTGCGGCCCCATCAGGTCGAGCATCGGCGAGGTGCCGAACGGCGTCCCCTCAATCTCGTCGCAGACGACGCGGTAGACGGGCAGCTCGCCGTAGGGGTTGGGGCCGTCGTAGAGGACGAGGGACGAATTCAGGAAGCTCACCATGCGCCCGCCTTCGACGGCCGCCGAAGGCCTGTGGAAGAACTTCCAGAGGCAGATGGTGTCGGTCTCCTGTACGACTCGGTCGCGCAACCCAACTCGTCGCTGCTTGTTGTCGTCGAGCTGCTGGCTGCGGATGTCCTCTGAGAGTTCTGGGTACCGGGCCGCGAGCTCGTGCTTGTTGGCCCACTCGCGGACGATGAGCCAGTCGAGCTCGTCCCACGACGAGGCGTAGGGGTCTCGCACGACGTCCAGCAGCCCCAGCACGACGAGCTTCGGCTCGCCCGCCATGACGGGGCGGTCGTTCTCGTCTGAGGTGTAGGGCTCGCCAGCCTGCGCGTCCCATTCGACGAAGATGTGGCCCTCAAGCAAGAAGATGGCGGACTTCACGGCCCGCTTGAGCCGCTCCTCGACGCCTTGCTCGGTGAGGTGGTACTCGATGAGTCCATTCGCCAGCAGCGTCTGCGCGAGGCTCCGGTAGTCGGAGTTGGCGGCGCCGCACTGGACGGCCGGACGCTGCGCAGTGGTGAGCGTCAGCAGTCCGTTGCCGACGCTGCGGTAGTGGTTCTCGACGGAGTGGACGAGCTCGCCTTGTTCTCCGCCGCGCGTGATGGAATAGCTGATGGCGCCGGTGCCGTTGATGGTCAGGCCGTTGGCGAGCGCGTGGGACTTCCGCAGGAGCGCCGTGAGCGCGCCCTCTTGCGCGTGCCGGTAGAAGGTGTCGATGCGTTCCTCGAGCGCGCCCGCAATCGACTTCGCGTCGAGGGTCGCGAAGTACGCCGAGGAGTCCCTCACTTCTTCGCCCTCTCGACGCGCCGGTACTCGCCGTCGGTGGGCTTCGGTGCTTGGCGCTTCTCTTCGGCCTCGAGCTCGGCCGCGGTCGTCACCCAGCCGGCGGGAGCGTCAGGACTCTTGTGCGGACGGTCCTCGGCCTTCAGTTTCGCCATTTCGCCCTCACGAATTGCGGCCGGTTACGTGACGCTATGTTGCCATATATCGTCACGTAGTGTCATTTCGCAAACGCGCGTTCAGTTGCGGCGGCTAGTCCTCTTCGAGCGCCTTCCGTCTCGCTTCGCGGTATTCCGGGCTCTGCTGGCTCAGCACGTAGTCGGTGACGGCCACGGCGTCGTCGCCACCGTTCTCGTAGGCCCGGAGCAGGGGGGCGGCGAACTTGCCTAGTGTCTGGGGTGCGGAGCGCAGCAGCCCCATCATCGTCTTTGACTCGGAGAGCGCCTTGGCGCCCGTGGCTGCGACGGAGGCCCCGCGCTCGCGCGCAATCTTGTGCGCCGTCGACACCAGCGCCGCCTTGCCGAGCGACATGAGCTCGTCTCCGCCGCCTGCTACGTCGCCAGCGTACTGGGCCATGCCTAGCCCCATGTCGCTGGGCGAAGTGATGCGGTTGCCGAGCTGACGCTCTAGTCCCTTGCGCGAACCCTTCTCGGCTGTCTTGAAGGCTCCGAAGAGGGACTTGGCCGATTTGTACTCGTCGGCAATCTGTCCGCCGAGGTTCTGCGCGAGTTGGCGCTCAACCTCGTCGTCCAGCACGCCCTGGATTTGCTTGGCCGCGCCCGACGTCACCTTGGGTTCCGCCGCCCAGTTGATGCCCTTCTGGATGGCGGTCTTGATACGGTTCGCAGCGGCGTACCCTTCCGCACTAGCCGCCGCCCCCTCGATGTCGTCGAGGTAGCGCAGCGCGCTCGCCGCGGCCCGCTGTTCCGTCTCGCTCATGCGTCCAAGTGACGACTTGAGGCGCTCGACGACGGGCCGCCAGTCGAACGAGCCGGCCTCGTAGCGGTCGAAACTCTCCGGTAGCCGCCGCGTCGCCTCCTTGTCGGCCTGCTCGAGGATGCCGCCGATGGTTGCGCCCGCGCGCTCAATGCCCTCCCCGGCGCGTTCCAGCACGGCGCTCTTACTGGCCCCTGGGGTAATGACGCCCTGCTCGAGCAGTTGGCGGCCCTGGTCCAACAGCCGCTCGCGAGGCAACCCCTTGATGTCGGATTGAATGGCTCCCGTGGCCTTGATGGCCCGCTCCGCAGCGAAGTCCTTGAGCCACTTGCGCAGGCCCGGTGCCGCCTTGGCCGCCAACGGCCCGAGCGCATAGCGCCCCACCCCGTAGGCCAGCCCGGAGACACCAGCACCGACGCCGGAGTCGAGAGCCACGTCGGCGCCCGTTTCGCCTTCAGACATGCCGGCCCCGGCGACCGCGCCCATCGCCACTTGGTACGGCAGGGAGGCGACGGGGACGCCGGTACGCCCGATGAGGAAGTCGCTTGCGATGTCGCCCGCCGCCTGCGAGACGCCCGACAAGATAGGGCGATGAGACTGCGCTTGGTGCTGCTCGCGCCGCATCGGGTCCCGCGTCAACTCGTAGGCGCCTGGCCCCTCCGCGCCCGGAACACGCACCGGCTCGCCAACGATGGACTTGCCGATGGCGCCACCCAACTCGTCGCTCCATCCTTTCGTCGCGCCCTCGGCGAACTTCACCGCGGCCGAACGGAACGCGCCAGGATCGCCCCGCAGCCCCTTCCGCTCCCTCCACGCCGGGACGGCGCCGATAACCTGCCGGCGCTCCTCGTCGGTCATGTGGCCCAAGACAGCGCGCTTGCCCGGCTCGTCGAGGCTGTCGAGCTTGTCCAGCGCTTCGTCTGTCACCTGAAACGCCACGGCCTTACCTCACTTGCCGAACGCTGCGAGCACGTCGTCTACGCCAGAACCACCGGGCGCGGATGCGGGCCGTCCCGTCGCCGCCTTGGGCCGTTGGTAGCCGTAGGTTTGCATCGTGGCGTCGGACTGGTCCGTGAGCCACTTCTCAAGCTGGTGCAGCGCAGTGGCGGTGTTGTCGACGCCGAACATCGCCTTGACGTTGTTGCCGAGCGAGCTCGGGTCCATGCCTGCGATGTCCTCCATGAGTTGCATGTCCGGTCCCGACAGCGCACCGAGTTGGGCGATGTTCTTTCCCTCGAGCTGGATGGCCCGGACGAGTTGCGCCATCTGGGTTCCGACGGCTCCGCCGTACTCAGTGCCGTGCGTGGCGTGCAGTTTCCTGAGGTCGGCGATGTATCGCTGCATGGTGTTGAGCGACGCCAGCGACGCCTTCACCTTCTTGGCGTCCTCGGCGGTGGGCGCCGCGCCAGGCTGCACCTCGAGCCCTGGCACCTTCGAGCCTGGCTTCGGCCCCGCCGCCCCACGCCCCTTCCTGTCCGCCCGTCTCGTCTCGGCCTCGAGCTTGGCAATCTCCGCCCTCGTCTTTTGCTCCTCGAGCGGGTTGACGGGCTTAGGCGCGCTCTTCGCAGTCAACTCGTCCCGCCGAAGTCCAATCTCCGCCTCCCACTGACGCCGCGCCTCTTCCGACTTCGCCTTGGCAGCCTCGGCTGCGCCCAGCCTCTCGGCCTCGCGCACAGGCCGCTCGGTGTCGTAGTCGTGCCGCGGCGTGTTTTGCCTCAGCACCAAGTCCGAGACGCGCTGGAAGCTGTTGCCGATGGCCTCTATGCCGCGGCCGCGGCCCGCCTGCTCCTGGGCCAGCTTCATGGCGGCGTCGAGCTGCTCCTGCTTCGAGGGCGGCGCCGCAGCGGGCTTCGCCTGTTCCGAGGCGAACTTGAAGACGGCGTCCTGTTGCTCGACCGGCATCCGCTTCGGGTCCAGACCGAGCTTCGAGGAGAGTTTCTCGGCCGCCTTGCCGGGGACGTTGCCGATGCCCTCCAGCGTCGCGGCGAGCTCCGGGTCCTCGATGTCGCCCTCGAAGATGTCGGGACGCGGCGGCTCGAGCGGAGCGGCCGGCAGCCGCGGCGGAGGCGCGTCCACTCGGTAGGCCTCGAAGTCCTCCGGGACGGGCTCGGGGTAGTTGAGCCTCTCTTGCTGAAGTGACTCGTCCAGCATCGCCGGGTCGAGCTGCCGGCGGCCCTCCATCTCCTCAAGTGTCAGTCGGCGCGGCATGGTGGCCTCTCAGACGAAGAACGGCACAGCGGCCCCGCCGGCAGTCCCGATGGCGCGCCCACCGGCGGCGGCGGCCCGCTTCTTTCGCTCCGCAGCGCCGTACTTGTCCTCGGCCTGCAGGCCGTACTGGCCGGCGCGGGCGTTGGCGAGCCCCAACTTGGCGCCAAACTGCTGCTGTTGCTGTTGGCTGTTGAAGCGCGCGGCGTCGAAGCGGTTCTGCTCATTGAAGCGCGACATGGCGTCGCCCGCTTGCCCTCGGCCGAAGGCCTGGCCGAACTCGCTGGTGTCGATGTCGCCCGCGAGCTGTCCCTGTCCTGCGAGCGCCTGGAGGGCCTGGCGCCTCGAGCCCGCGGCAATCTCGAGGCCCTGCTGGTTGGCTCGCTGCGCCCCCGCCTGCTGGTTCGAGAGGAGAGCCGCGGTGCGTGCCCCGCTGTTCGCCGGTAGCTTGCGCAGGATGGCTTCCCGCCCGCCTCGCTCGGCCCTCGAGACGTCCGCCAGGGTGTCGCTGATGGCGGCCTTGTCCTCGGCGTTGTAGCCCTCGTCGCCGCGCATCGAGAGCTGACGGAGCGCCTCCATGCGGGCCGCCTTGGCCTCTGGGCTGCCCTGGGCGCCCGCGGCCTGACTCTGTTGCTGGCGGGCCGCGAACTCCCGCACCGGCGGGATGTCGATGCCGTACTCCGCCATCGCTTCCTTGCGGAGCCGCTCCGCCTCCTCGTAATCGCCCTGGGCGATGGCCTCGCCAATGAGGGCGCCGACGCCCTCTCCGACGTCGCCGCCGACGCCTGCGAGCATTTCGGTTGGGTCCGCCATCACGTCACCTGCCTGG
>ERZ1292632.3802-Hain-H43-01um-R2-3802-length-11278-cov-9_pt1 | contig 11278 bp, 12 predicted proteins | sample MGYA00564407_ERZ1292632 | MGnify/ENA primary metagenome ERZ1292632 (study PRJEB36523, sample SAMEA6512637) | groundwater metagenome | collected 2019-01-08 | study: AquaDiva: Metagenomics assemblies of 32 groundwater samples
GGAATACAACAATCCTTATAAACGATTTACCCGTGAGAAAGTAAATGGCATTAAGTATTGAAAAAAGAGGGCAGACGACGGCGCATCCGCTCGATAAAGAACTCGAAACGTTAATACAGAATCAGGTTTCTCGAATAAAAGTAGTAGGGTGTGGAGGCGGAGGAGGCAATTCAGTATCTCGTATGAAAGAAATCGGAATTAAGGGATGCGAGGTTGTCGCGCTCAATACCGATGCACAGGATCTCTTGTACGCTAACGCTGACCACAAAATTCTCATCGGTCGCGAATTAACGCATGGTCTTGGAGCAGGGAGCAATCCGAAAATAGGCGAGGAAGCCGCTCGCGAATCGGAGCAAGAAATTCGAAAAAGACTTTCGAATAGTGACTTAGTTTTCATCACGTGCGGGCTCGGCGGAGGCACCGGAACCGGAGCAGCACCCGTAGTCGCGGATATAGCTAAAAAACAAGGGGCACTTACCATCGGTATTGTTACACTGCCTTTCACAGTAGAGGGTCAAAAAAGAATAGAAAATGCGCAGTATGGGCTTGAACGTATGGCGGAGATTGCAGACACACTCATAGTTATCCCCAATGACAAATTGCTCGAACTTGCGCCCGAATTGCCTCTGCATACGGCATTCAAGGTGGCAGATGAGATTTTAACGAACTCTGTGAAGGGAATTGCAGAACTCATTACTACTTCGGGCCTCGTTAACCTCGATTTCGCAGATGTAAAAGCAGTCATGTCAAACGGAGGGGTGTCTTTAATTGGCATTGGCGAGTCTGATTCTGCAACGGGTCGGGCTGAAGAAGCAGTAGAACGAGCGATTGATAACCCGCTCCTCAACGTCAATATTAGAGAAGCAAAGGGGGCACTTATTAACATCATTGGGGGTCCTGACTTGACACTCGAAGAATATAAGACAGTTATGGAAATTATCGGCAATCGCATAGCCCCCGATGCTAAAATAATTTCGGGCGCCCAAATTTCTGCAGATATGGAGAAATCAATAAAAGTATTGCTAATAGTCACGGGAGTCAAAAGTGCGCAGATTCTTGGTTCAGGCGGAAATGATTTATCAAAGAAAACCGAATCGGAATTGCAAGATGAGCTCGGTATAGACTTTGTTGACGACGAGTAACTTTAAAAACCACAGTCTACTAATGCGCGCATGAAAGAAAAAATAAAATCTTTTCTGATTCAATGTAATCGTGTTTGGCGCGTCTTACGAAAGCCCTCTGGAATAGAATATAAAACCATTACCAAGGTCGCAGCGCTCGGACTACTCGCGCTCGGACTACTCGGATTTGTTATCTCGTTAGTCGTGAAAGAGCTTGTTCTTAACGCATAAAAACATTTATAAATCTGCCAAAAACTATCTGAGTACTACTTCTTGATTATTCACGGGGTAGCAGGCTATGATTTTCGTTATAAAGGTAACCACAAACAAGGAAGAGAAAGCAGTTGAAATGATTACTGACCGTGCTCAAAAAAAACAATTGAACGTGTTCGCGGTCGTCCGTCCTCACGGGTTGCGAGGATATGTCCTACTTGAAGCGGCCGACCGGGATTCTGCCGAAGAGTCTGTATTTAATTTACCGTACGTAAAAGGTATTATCGGCAAGACCCTTGTCTACGATGAAATAAAAAACATGGTACAACCAGAGGTAGAAGATTATAATATCGAAGTAGGAGATATTGTCGAAATGATTGCAGATTTGTTCAAAAAAGAGAAAGGAAAAGTATTGCGTGTTGATAAACAAAAACGAGAAGTCGTTGTTTCGCTCCTTGGGGCAGCAGTACCTATTCCGGTAACTGTAAAAATGGATAACATAAGAGTTATAAGGCGTGAAAACGAGCCCGAAAGTACTGACGCGGAGGAAAAAACAAATGCCCGTGATTAAACTCATTGTTGAAGGAGGGGCCATGAAGCCCGGACCAGCCGTAGCTCAGCAATTAGGTCCTCTCGGTATCAATCTGGGAAAAGTAATCTCAGACGTAAACACCGCGACAGCAGGATTCAAAGGTGTCAAAGTCCCCGTTGAAATCGATGCAAATGCAAAAACGAAGCAATTTACCATAAAAGTATTCTCACCTCCCGTGGCCGAGTTGCTTAAGAAAGAGTTAGGTCTTGAGAAAGGATCAGGCTCTCCCAAGGACACGAAGGTAGGTAACTTGGCTATAGAGCAAGTTATTGCAATTGCTCAAACGAAGTTGCCCAACATGCTTGCTCGAGATTTGCGTGCCGCCGTTAAACTTGTGGTAGGAAGTTGTGTTTCACTGGGAATTATGGTTGAAGACAAACAGGCGAAAGACATAGAACGAGATATCGACGCGGGATTGTACGACAAAGAACTAAAATCGGCTAAGACAGAAGTTTCTGCCGAAAAGAAAGCACGTCTTTCATTAGCATTCGCATCGGTCAAGAGCCAGCAGGAAGCTAAAGCGAAAGCCGCTGAAGCTGCCAAGCTTGCTGAAGAAGCAGCCAAAGCCGCAGCAGCCGCAGCGACGCCAGCCGTAGGAGCAGCACCAGCTGCAGGAACACCAGCAGCCGCAGCGACGCCAGCCAAAGCAGCAGATGTAAAAGCAGAAGCTAAGCCAGCAGCGAAAAAGAAATAATTTTATAGAATCGTTTAAATAGCGTTTAATTCTCGTTTTGTCATGGGGCTATGGGGTAATCTGGTTAGCCTTCGAGGTTTGGGACTTCGCGATCCCGGTTCAAATCCGGGTAGCCCCATCGACATAGAACAATTTAAAAAGCCAACTAAATAAACGAAAATACGATGGGATCAAAAACAAAGAAAACGCGGCACGGGGGGCGATTTAGCAACCGAGCAGGCGTCAGAGTGCGAAACCGATTAAATGCAGTCGAATCATTACAACGCAAAAAACAAATTTGCCCTCACTGCAATCGCCCCGGTGCAAAGCGCAAGGCATCTGGTATATGGAACTGTTCAAAATGCGGCAAGACGTTCGCGAGTCACGCCTACATTCTCAAAGGACAAGTTTAAAAAGCATCACGTTTCATCATCACCATGGCTCAATACAAATGTTTCAAATGCGGTAAAGCGCTCACAAGTAAAGTTTTGGAAAAACGATTTGTTTGCCCCATGTGTAACTCAAAAATCTTCTACAAACCTCGAAAACACATCGTCAAGATTAAAGCGATATGACGAGCGAACTTTCTGCAACTACACAGCGCGAACTACAACTTGTCGAACATACACTTCAACAAGTTCTTGCACAAAGACAAACGTTTCAGTTTGAACTAAACGAAGTCACCAATGCGCTCGGAGAGTTAGCGCATGCGACCGATGAGGTGTACAAGGTTATGGGGAATATTATGATGCGCGCAGATAAAACGCGCTTGAAGGCTGAACTTGAAGAACGTAAAAAATCCTTGGAGTTGCATATGCAAGCCCTCGAAAGACAAGAACAGTCTCTTGAGAAGAAAAGCGCCGAGCTTCGTCAGAACCTCGTCGACAAAAATAAAGATAAAATCTAAAAATCTGTGTGCAACCACGATAATGTTTAAATACTGGTCAAAATTATCTCTGCTATGCCATTCGGTTTAAAGAAGGTGTTCGGAAAAGATCAAGGCGGAGATGATTATCTCGAAATTGATGTACATGCCGCACACGAAAAAAAAAGCAAGGTGCTCGTTCGCCCCTTTACACTCAAGCAGTACGACGACATTAATGAAATTCTCACCGCGCTTCGTGAAGGCCTGACGATCGCAGTCATTGACATCAAGCCTATCAAGACCAAAGACGTTATCGAGCTCAAAAGAGCTATTGCGAAGATAAAGAAGACGGTGGAAGCCATGGAGGGCTCAATTGCAGGATTCGGAGAGAACGTGATTATCGCAACACCGCAATTTGCAGAAGTTTTCAAATCACCCGTAAGCGTTGCATCGGGTCCTAAGAAAGATTCTTTAGAGTTCTATTAATCCATCCTATTATAGTATAGCAAGTATCCTGCCTTTGAACTATCTTTTTTATCTCTGAGCGAGATTAAAGAGTGTTTTAATGGCAACAACCATGGTTGCAGGCACCAAAAGCGCGAGAAGCCCCGCAAGCGTAGCCGAAACAATTTGACCTATCTGAATCGCTCCAAACGAAACGCTTGCAATGCCCTGCTGGCCTGCAAAACTCACAATAACCAGAGAAACGGCCACAAGAAGAAACTTAGTACCTACATTATCATCCACGCTTACGGCAAAGCCAGCAACCAAGCCTAAGATTGCAAGCAGAGCTAATATAATCGGGTTAACCGAATAACCAAAGCTCAGTATGATTCCTCCCACTGTTGCAAGGACAACGCCAATAAGAAACGCCCATGCTCCAACGAGGTTTTCACGCGCACGAATAGCCATTTCCCCAAAAGGAGCCTCTTTTATATAAAACCTCTGAAAACACGAAAGTTCGCCATAATCGAAACATTTAAATAGTGGTGTAATTGGTGAGTTACAACACAAAATGAACATCGCAAAAACATTCATTCTTTTCGCGGTTAGTTTTCTCGCACTAGCACTTGTAAGTTCGGCACTTGTAAGCGCAACTACTCTTTCGTTCAGCGCAACTCCCAGCGATTTAACACTTAGACAAAACAGTTCAACCATTGAACTAAGAACAGACAGCGTTTCAGACCTTACAATTAGCCCCCTCATATTTACACCTGCTACACTTACGGCTGCAGGTGGCGCATCACTCACACTCAAGGTTGACCCTTCAACCAGCTTTGTAATCACTTCAACCACTCCCAAGTCCATTCGAGTCTTCTTCGACGCGGTTTCAGGCGTATTTCCCTTTGGAACCTATTCAACCACGCTTAATGCTACCGGCACAGAAGCAAACGGAACAGTAATCACGACATCAGTACCGGTTAAATTCGTTCAATCATTCTGTAAATCAGGTTCAGTGGGCGGAAACCTCACACTCGATCGCATCGACATTTCGAGCACAGGAGACAAAGACGAGGAATGGCGCCTTCTTGATTCAGTTGATGTAGAAGTCCGTGTAGAGAATAACGGAAATAATGATCTTGATGATGTACAGGTCGAACTCGCACTCTTTGACGACGCAGGCCAGAACTGGGTAAGCGATCTTGATTTCTCGAGCAGCGATGATGAACAGGTTAACGTTGGTAACCTTAATGACGGAGACAAAGAAACAGTTAACTTCCGATTCAAAGTTCCTGCAGACTTTGAGACTGGAAACTACAAGCTTGCTGTAAAAGTTTATAGCGACGATACAGGCGAATCGAACGAGTGCGATGACAACTCAAATGATTTAAGCGATACTACCTTCGAACGAATCTCCGTTGAAAATGAAGACGAAGACGAAAAGACTATTGTAGTCGATGAGATTAGATTGCCAGAGCAAACCACCTGCAAGGAAATTGTTACAGGCACATTCAAGGTATTCAACATTGGCGATGAAGACCAAGATCAAGTGCTCATCACAATGAAAAACGCCGAATTAGGGCTTAACAAAGAATTTGTTATTCGCCAAAACCTTGACAAAGGCGATGAAGACACACTTGACTTTGCGTTTGATGTTCCTGCAACTGCACGAGATGGAACCTATTCTATAGTTTTCAAAACATTCTATGATTACGACGATGGGGACGACAGTTACGATCAAGAGTCTGAAGACGAATTTAGCACCACGTTAAAAGTAATTGGGTGCAGTCCTGCCCCCTCGGAAGAAGTCAGCGACGTTTCAATTGATGCAAAGCTTACATCTGATGCTCTTCCTGGCCAAGAACTTAAGGTAACGGTAACCTTCAGAAACGATGGCACTGAAGACGCACGAATTTCACTTAGCGCGGAAGGCTATGAAAGCTGGGGAGACCTTGCTTCCATTTCACGACGCTCATTCACCGTGGGTGCAGGCGATGAACAAGAAGTTACCTTTACCTTCGATGTGAACGCAGACGTATCAGGAAGTGAATCATTCCTCATCACGCCCACCATTAACGGTAAACAAGAGTCGCAAGAAGTTGAAGTTGATTTCGGAACCTCGGGAACCGGAAGCGGATTTGACTTCTCAAGAGGAAGCAGCCTCATCTGGATAATCGGAATAATTAACGTTGTGCTGATTGTGCTTATCATTGTAGTTGCGGTAAAACTTTCTCGCAGATAAGCAGCTTTTTTAACTCACGATAGTTCATTTCCCGATGGAACGAACTGAAGCTTTTTCATTGGCGTTTCGGTATGGTATCTTGCTTGTCGTCGGTGTAGCGAACCTCATTTTAGGAGATAGTGGGTTATTCTACACGTTATTTACTCCTATCACCATCGACCCCGTTTTTTATTTTCTTAATATTATTTATGAAGGGGTGACTGTCTTTGGGACGGACACAGTTTTTCTTGGAGGGTATTATGCGACCATTATTCCTGCCTGTGTAGCGGGCTCGGCGTATTATCTCCTCCTTATCCTCAATATGACCACGCCCATGTCTGTGAAAAAAAGAATCTCCTGCCTCATATTCGTATTCGCCCTATTTCTGGCTATGAACATAGCAAGAATTGTGCTCTTTGGAACCCTGCTTTCAAAGGGATATCAATATTTTGACGTCGCGCATCTGGCAATGTGGTACTTTGGAAGCACTATTTTAGTGGCATTCATATGGTTTTCAGCAATATTTTTATTTAAAATAAAAGAGGCTCCCGTATTCACCGATGTACAGAGGATTGTTCGCGACGTGAGGTGCACAGACCATGCTTGAATCGTTGTTTGATGAGTTTGTACGGATGGCGCTCGCTACGGTGGAAAGTTGGGGCTATATCGGCATCGTCTTGCTCATGACCATTGAAAGCACCATTATTCCTTTCCCTGCAGAGCTCATCCTCATTCCCGCAGGGGCGCTCGTAGCAAAGGGAAGTTTTGCAGCATTACCTGTGCTTTTAGCCGCAATAGTCGGGAGCGTACTCGGTGCACTTATCAATTACGCCCTCGCCTATCACTTTGGAAGAAGGCCTCTGAATGCGCTTATTCATAACTATGGAAAATTTCTCTTTATCGACGAGAAATCGGTCATGAAGACCGAAGATTATTTTGAACGCCACGGCCATATAACTACATTTATCGGAAGATTGATCCCAGGTATTCGCTCATTCATATCTCTTCCTGCGGGATTTGCCCGAATGAATATACTCGAATTCTCGCTATTTACCGCACTGGGTGCAGGAACATGGTCAGCCCTCTTAATACTAATAGGGTACGTTTTAGGAGACAACTTAGATATAATCCGTTCGAGACTCGACATGTTAAGTATACTTCTTATAATTATTTCAGGTATTATCGCGTTTGTATACCTAAAAACAAGAAAATCGCAGGCTTAGTCAAGCGCTCGCGCGCGAGCTTCTGAAAGAATCGCCACTTTGAGTTTTTCAACGGCATCACGCATGCCACAATCAGGCCCAATGTAGACGCGATGGCAGTTATCTTCGATAACAATCGCAGTTTCATTACCGGCAAGAAATTCAAACACCTCAACACTTTCAGGTCGATTCGCACAGGTGTAATAGTCTTTATTCGTCTTCTTGGCATAGGTCTCGTTCATAACGCCCGACATCACAGTAATCTGATTCTGCTTCAAGAAGAGGTTCAAGTCCACAATAGACGAGCCCGTAAAACGACACGTTTCAGGGAAACTATCATCATACGTTAAGTACACATAGGGTTTGCCGAGAAGGAGTGGGTCTCCTTGAACGGTTACATTGTTCGTACGTGGGTCGATATGTAGATAGAGATTGTATTGTACCGTTTGACCCGAAGGAGTGGTATAATAGTAATAATAATGATATAAGGTGTCAGAATCAAAGCGCTCACGGGTAAAGTCGAGCCCCGCATATTCAAATTGATTGAGAGACTTAAAGTAGTAGCTAACCACCAAATAAATGACAACAAGAAAAACTCCGAATAACATTATTTTAACAAGGTCTTTTTCCAGCAATTTCTCCTGTTTCTTTTCTTTCCTTTTGGAAATCATTACCCCATATAAAAAAAGGAGGTTTTAAAGGTTATGCTACCTTCTTAACGGTAGCCTAACATGCGATATAAAAACGCATCAACCGCAACAATATCCCCTTCAATAATCACACACGACTGATTAGTATATACTGCGCGCTGTTCACCGGGCTTCCATAGGATTACGTTATCTTGACATCCCTTTTCGGGAAGATCTTGGTCCTCGCAAGACCCATAGCATGCTTTTTGTACGCGTGTAGCAAACACACTTAGTACTGACGTCAGTGTTTGACTAATTGCGTCGCTTTCAGAGGAGAGGTATACCGTCGCACCCTGGAATCGCGCCGAGGTAATATCTTCCGAAACGCTCACGGTGCGCGCTTCATCGGGCGAGCTCGCGAGTCTGAATCCGCCGCCCCCATACGGCACAATCCACGAGGATCCATCAAAATAAGGCTCGTTTCCAACCGTTCCCGTGCTCGAGTTATCGCCTATAAGCGAAATGGCGTATCCTGCCGTGCTCCCTAGAAGAATCACAATCATAAATACACTTAATATAAGTTGTCGTCGTTTGCGTTGAGCTTCGCGAATATCTGCCGTTTCAATCTGTCGCATAATCACTGGTGTATCTCGCGCATTAAAAAGCTTACGCTAAGAGATAAAAAAGAAAGAAAAAGAAAAAAATAAAATTACGTTTAGATTTAAAGTACCGGAGTTAGGCTTGTGGCCGTAGTTCCCGTATACTTTTTATTAGCCGTCGTGTCAACCGTGTTAGACTTGAGTGCATTCGCAGCATTGATTGTATCCGCAGCGTCATAACCTGCAACTAACAAGGCAATCTTGTTAGCATTGTAAGGTGATGCGTACGAACTAATCAAGAACGAGCCTGATCCAACTTGCGTCTCAGCAGTGAAGTCTGCACCACACAAAGGTGATGAGCTTCCTAAGAGGCTCGCAGCAACGGTATTAATACAGCTACCACCAAGAACGATGAGGTTCTTGTTGCTAACTGAACTTACCTCGCTTGCATCGTAAACGATGTCTCCGAGCGCTCCAGATGTGCCTCCTACAACTGATGCATCGGCTTCAGCAACGTAAACCATTGCCTCAACCTGGTCATCAGGGTAAGATATGGCTGCCGTGGTTTGATCGCTATCGCTCTTGTCGAGCGTGATAAGTGATCCCCACCAGTCCATATCCCGGTATGATTCATCATCGGTTTCCCTTAGTTGAATTTCATTCCCAAGATTGACGTCTGATCCCCATGTTCTAACAACGTCAGCAACTCCTATACCTGCACTGTCACCATCATAACCTGCATCCGTAGTGACAATCATTGCTTCGTAATTGCTTCCATCATCTCTTTCTTCAAGGATGATAAGAGCAGGACGAGCAACATTGCCTCCTTCAGGATTCTGTAAATAGAGTACGGTATGGTTGGTCGTTGCAGCAGCAAATCCCGAGACGTTATAGGTAAGTTTCCCTACGGTTAACAATCCCGATGAACCTGCTCCAAGAGATGTGTTAATATTTCTTGTTGTAGAACCAAAGGTAAAGTTCCAAACTCCACCTCCATTTATGGCTCCACCGCCGCTATCACGCGCAACATCAATGTCCGTATATCCATCTCCATCAGGCAAGAGGAGACTGGTTATGTTACCTGCACGACTTGTCGTAGTCAACCCGTTGAAGTTTTCAAGATCAATCAACGTAGGTTGATAGAATGCTATTTTTGCTCCTTTAGACGTTTTAACCGTCGGGAACAAGATTACATCATTCGAGCTACTCTCAGGATTATTGAATCTAACCTGGCGACTAGCCTCTGACGAGTCATGGGTACCCGTATACAAGAATGTATACGTCTTCCCTTGCACAGTAAGCGAACCGGTTCCTTCAGCAGTTGCTTTCGCAGTTGTTTCCTCTCCAGTCAACACATTTCGAACGATTATTTCGTCATCCGAAGCAGTTGTTGAAGAACTGTTGTAGACACGTGTCAATTCGTATAGTCCTCCTTCGGTGTCACTTGCAAAGACGAAGTATTGTGATTTGTTCACAAGACCTCCTTCAACAACACGAAGAGCATCTCCATCACTGTCTGCCAAGATCTGTCCTCCAAGTCCTGCGTTCTCGGTTTGTCCTTCTGCAGTCGTTTTGTTATACACATAATAGACCGAGACAGGATCACTACCGTCGTGGCTTTGGAATTTAACAGTCATCTTATCGTTTCCTGAGTTTGAAACATCAATCATTTCTCGGTCATCAGTGCTATCCAAAGGAGCACTAATCTCTGAGAATACAACTGAAAAGCTTCCAAAAATAGGATCAACGAAAGGCATCCCTTCATAGATAGCATCGCTGCTACTAGCAGGGGCCGAGACCTGGAAATCTATTCGAGTCAAGTTACCTGTATAGAGTCCGCCGGTAAATTCGACATTTGTACCGTCAATGATATCATCATCGGTACCAATCTTCACGTTAGAGCCGTCCTGAAGAGTAATCTTGTTAGATCCAACCGACACGGTAGCCGTGTTTCGGTTGTTGTTCTCATCAGCAAGGGTTACCGAGACTTCTACGCCCACAATGGACTTAGAGCTGTCTTCGTTAATTTCCTTGGAATCGGTTTTTCCAGCACTATCTGTAACTTTGATAGTAGCGCTTGAATCCGTGGCCGCAATAAGCTCCACAGTATAAGCATTACCTTCAACCGTAACAGAAGCACTCGGAGTCACATCAGATGATAAATCAACTGTCTGTGCAGATTTCAACAATACGAGTTTAGTCGTTGTTGTCCCTCCACCCACAGTAAATTTCTGACCGAAGAGTTCAATTTCCTCTCCAGTTGTATCCGCATGTGTAAAGTTAGTCGCCTCATCAAAGATAACCGATGCGTTATACAAAGGTGTCGTTGACGGAGTCGTACTGAACGAGATTCCGATTCGTGGATCATTGTCATCATCAGGCATTGCAGCAAATGTAATTTGAGGGTTAGCCCCAAGGTAAATACGCTGCTCATAGCCATACGATGTTGCACCTTCAACTGTACCATCTGCAAGAATCGTGGGAAGCTGTTGATCTGTAAGCGTGTCCCGCGCAGCAGTTAGAGTAGAGTTCAAGAAGAGCTCTGACGAGCTTGTGAACAAAGGATAGTTTTCACCATCAATAGTCGTTGTAGTAGTCGTGCGACCTCCGCCCGCGACAAAGCGCGTGCTTAAGTCTGCACTAAGTGCAGCCGCAGCCGTTAAGTCCGCAGTAGCACTATCACCTACAATTATTGCAACATCAGCAGAGCTCCCACTTACGA
>ERZ1292632.1502-Hain-H43-01um-R2-1502-length-22365-cov-29_pt2 | contig 11275 bp, 17 predicted proteins | sample MGYA00564407_ERZ1292632 | MGnify/ENA primary metagenome ERZ1292632 (study PRJEB36523, sample SAMEA6512637) | groundwater metagenome | collected 2019-01-08 | study: AquaDiva: Metagenomics assemblies of 32 groundwater samples
ACTACGGCATGACGAGGGAGCAGGCTCTCGCCGCGTCGCGGGCCGCCAGGGCCGGGACGCCGCTCGAAAACAGTGACCGTGCCCTCGCCCTCGCCTACGGGCAGCCGGTATCCGAGTCCTACTCCTACTCCCAGCCCCAGGCCGAGGAGGGCAAGGGCTGGCTGGACCAGATCGCGGGCTTCGTGGGCGCGCTGGCCCCCGTCGGGTTCAACGCGTACAACGCCTACACGGGCCAGGGCGTGAACGCGCCCCGCGAGCCTGAGGCCAAGGTCCCCGGGTGGGCCTACGCCGTGGGCCTGGGTGTCCTGGGCCTCGTGGCCGTCTCGCTGCTCGCGAAGAAGGGGAACTAGGGCCGTGCTGGGCGAGGCGCAGACGATCGACCTCTCGCAGGTCGACATGGGCCAGGTCGCGCAGCTCCTGCAGTCGGTGCAGGAGCCGGGCCAGGTCGCGCGCAAGGTCCCGACGTGGGTCTGGGGCCTGGGCATTCTGGCGGTGGTCGGGATCTTCGTTGTCCTGAGCAGGAGGTAGGAAAGTGGCAGAGGAAGTCAAGTCCGGGTACAAGACGACCGAGTTCTGGCTCTCGTTCGTGGCCATGCTGATCGGGTTCCTGATGGCGTCGGGGTTCGTGGCCGACGGGTCGGGGACGGAGCGGGCGGTCGCGGCCGTGGCCGCTGCTCTCGCGGCGGCGGGCTACTCCGTGAGCCGAGGCAAGGCCAAGGCAGGGCCTGGGTAGGCCATGATTCTCTGGATCGTGCCGCTCATCACCGCCGTTGCCTCGATCGGCCAGCAGTACGCCCAGGCGGAGGGACAGAAGAAGGCGCAGGCTGCAGCCGAGAGGCAGCAGGTCCTCGACCTTCAGGCCGAGGCGGCACGGACGGAGGAGCTGAAGAAGCTCGCGGGCCCTGCGACCATGGTCGCCGGTGCCCTCGGGCTTCTGTACCTGGTCTTCAGGCTCTTCAGGAAGCGGGGCAGCAGTGGCTAACGCTGGTAGCAGTTGGGAGGTCGTCGCCCCGTGGATGACTGCGCCTCGCTACGAGGCGGAGAAGATACGGGCGAAGCAGGAAGGGGTGACCCAGCGGGCCCGCGACGAGCGCGCGGCTGTCGAGTCCGAGGCGCGCCGGCGGCGCGTCGAGCTCATCCGAAACGAGCACACGGCGAACTTCAACCGGGCCATGGAGGAGTTCCAGCGGATCATTGAGCTCGCCGACCGCGCGCGGGTCCTCGAGGACACCTGGGTCGTGAACAACCAGGAGAAGCTCGAGGCCCTCGACCGGGCCAGGGCCGAGATCGAGGGCATTCGGGACGCGATCGAGGGCGAGCTCGTCTCCGTGAACGAGGTCCGCCAGGCGGCCGAGGACGAGGACGCGCACTTGCAGGCCCGCGAGCTCGCCACGGCGGTCTGGAAGGCCGCCGGCCAGAGCCGGATCAACGCCGCGCGGGAGTTCGACGCGGCCTCGAGGCGGGCGGGCCAGTCCGCCGTGGCTTTCTCCGTCGTCCCCTCGGGGGGCGTGGCGGGGCTCGGGGGCGAGCAGACGCGGGGGCTGCAGATGTCCGCGGCCATGAACACGATCGCGAGCGCGAAGGGCGAGGCTTTCGGGTCGGCGCTTCGTGCCGCGGGAACCGTGGCGGTGGTCGCCGCGGGGCTCTTCCTTCTCTCCAGACTGCGAGGGTAGAGACAGACATGGCGCGCAAGATGAATTCTTACGGGTACGATCCTGAGCTCTTCTTGGAGGACTGGTCCACTGATGACCTGGCTCAGGAATTGAGCTCCAACATGTCGCGGCGAGCCGCGAAGGCACAGGCATCCGTGCGTGGGATCGTTTCGGTTCTCCGCGCCAGGAGAACGCCGCTTGCAAGAGCGGTACTGAATGGACTGCTGAGGTAGGTCGTGGCTGCGGCGTGGGTCGAGGAATTGCGGGAGCGCAACAGGAAGGCGGAGGGCAGCGTCATGGGTCCCATGTCGAGGTCGAGAATGGCGTCCCAGGCGGCGCTGAACGCGTCCATGGGGCTCTGCGGCATGGGCCAGTGCTCGTCCTGCTCGTGCCAGGGCGGGTGCCTGCGCGGAATGAGCGGGCTCGGGGACATTTCCAACGACGCGGCGGCTGCAGCCCAGGCGCGGGCCATGTTCCTGACGCAGCAGGGCGACGCACGAGCGGCGGAGGAGGCGGCGAAGACGGACGCGGCCTCGAGGCGGGGGGCTTGGGAGAAGATCATGGACGCCAAGTCCGCCCGGGAGGCCGGGTACTACGAGCCCAAGAGCAAGTGGACCAAGCCGCTGCTCGTCCTCGTCCTCGCCGGGGCGCTGTTCTGGTACATGAAGAGGCGGAAGTAGTGGCTGCTACGACCGCACCGATCAAGGCCCAGAACGAGGCATGGCAGCGCATTCTGTCGGCCAAGGACAGGACAGCCGCGCCCGCGGGCCAGAAGGCCTGGATCAAGCCGGTCCTCGTCCTGGGCGGGATCGGGCTCCTGTTCATGTTGCTCCGGAGGGGGCTATGACCAAGGAGGAGTGGAAGCACGCGCTCGAGTCCCTCTCGCGGCTCGAGGAGCGGTACAAGCAGATCCCGCCGTGGAAGCTGGGGACGATCGTGTTCGCGGACAACCACGTCAAGGCGGGGAAGTGACCGAAGAGGACATGGACGAGCTTGCTCGCGCTGCGTGGGCGGCCTTGTCCTTCGAGCGGCTTTGCCGCTGGTTCCGCGCCGAGGACGAGAAGGAGTAGAAGATGGCGACGCTGGGCATGGGCGACTGGGTGGGCGTGGCGGGTGACCCGGCCGAGGTCACGGCGGCCTTCCGGCAGATGGCGTGGCACGCCGTCGAGGCCGGGGGCCAGTCACCGCAGGTCTGGCAGGGGGACCCGAACCAGTACGTCCCCGGGACGACCTGGGGTCCGTGCCTGTCCGGGCTCGGTCTCGGCCTCGGCGCGGCGAGCGACACGCTCACGCGCGAGGAGAAGAAGCTCTTCTCCCGCCAGGTGAACGGGATCTACGAGCAGGCGCAGTCAGGCATTCCCGACCCCAGCGGGGGGCTGCGAGCCGCGCTCGCAGCCGTCCGCTCGAGGCTCATGGCCGTGAAGGCCTGGACCGACGGTGGCCGGTGGTGGCTGCTCGAGGACTGGGACACGCACCGCGACCTGCTCGCGAAGCTGAACAACGCGCAGCGCCTCCTCATCAACACGTCGGAGCCCGGAAGGATCGCACGGGGCGCGATCACGTCCTCGGGTGAGGCGCGGCAGGACAGCCCGACCGCGGCCGGGGCGCGCACGTTCGTGGACGAGGCGGGGAAGATCCCGGGGAAGGTCGGAGACGCGCTCGGCGAGTGGTCCTGGGTGCTCAAGGCTGGCGTGGTGGTCGCGGGCCTCGCAGTCGCCTACCCCTACGCGGCCCCGTTCCTGTCGCGCCTGCGGGGCCGGGGGAGCAACCCCCGCCGCGGGTCGTCCGGGTCCTTCGGCTCGTTCGAGGTTCCCGAGGAGACGGGGAAGAAGTCGATCAAGCACAGGCCGCCACGGTCGGTCGACGACCTCATCACTGCCCGCTGGGGTGACACGACGTACAGCGGCGGGACGTTCGTGATCCCGGGGCTTCCCCCGAAGCGGAAGAAGCGGAAGAAGAAGACGCGGAAGTGAAGAAGCGCCTGCCCAACCTCTATCGGGTCTACAGGGATCCCGTGGCAGCGGCCAAGGCCGTGGCCAAGCACCTCGGGGTGCACGGGGGCAAGGGCGGCATGCTCTACACCCGCTCGGGGTTCGCCTTCGTCCGAGGCTGGCAGGCCTACGCGCGCGAGCTCCTGGCCCACGGGGACGTCTTCCCGGCCGAGGGCGGGACGAGGATCAACGTGGACGAGGTTCACCGGCGCGTCTCTTGGTACGCGGACCACGGCGAGGACTTCCAGGCGAAGACCGCTCCGCCTCCTCCCCCGGAGCGTCGGGGGTGGTGGGATTCTCTGCCTCCCGCGCCCACCCCGCGCCTGGGGAACCCGGGCCAGCTTCTGGCCGTGGTCGGGAACCCTGGCCCGGACGAGCGTCTTCGCAGGCTCGAGCGAGCCGCGGCGAGCGGGGACCACGAGGCTCAGGCCAGGCTCAAGCACGAGCGGGCGAGGCAGGGGGCGCCTTACCGTGTCCCGGTCGCGGCTTTCGTCCCTACCTGTGATGCGTGTGGCAAGGCCGGGCTGGACGAGGACGAGGTCCTGTGCCGGTCCTGCAAGGCTCGCCTCTTCCCGAAGAAGACCCCGCGCAAGCAGAACCCCGCGATCGAGGACGTTCCTGGGTTCAAGAAGGCCGCCGCGAAGTACCGCAAGTTCCACGGGGAGAACCCGACGCGGTTCCGCAGCGTGCGCGTTGACGACGGCAAGCAGGGCCTTACCCGCAAGGTCGTCGTGGAAATGGGCGAGCAGCCCGAGATTCACTACATGGTCGAGCACGGGAAGGCATCCAATAAGGAGGGCGTGCACTGGGTTCACAAGACGGGTCACAAGGGAAAGGGCAAGCCGCTCCTCGTCCTCGACCCGGATACTGGACTCATGCTCACGATTCCCACGGGAAAGACGCGAGTTAACGATTGGATCAGGGACTGACCTGGTGTAGTCTGGATCCTTAGAGGGACGGTCTCCAGGTCGGTCGGTCAGTAGAACAACAGAACGCGCCACTTGCCTTGAGGCCACGGCGCCGAGCTCGAGAGAGCCCGGCGCCGATTTTCGTTTGGGGACGGTCGAATGACGATCGAATACGAGATCCTGAGCAACCCTCGGCGCCGTCGCCGGAACCCGCGCAAGAAGACCGGCGCTCAGCGCAACCGCGCCGCTGCGAAGCGGTACTACGCGAGGAAGCGCGCCGAGAAGGCCTGGGCGGCCGACATGGCCGATCCCTACGCGGTGCCCCGGGACGCTGGAGCCTGGATGCCTGCACTCCCCAAGGGCTTCCATGTGACGAAGTCTGGGCGCCACATCAAGAACAAGAAGAGGCGATCGGTGAAGAAGCGTTCCTCCAAGCGTCGGGCCACGAAGAAGGGTGCGCGGAAGCGCCGGGCCTCGAAGAAGGTCGTTCGGCACTCGCGCCGTCGGAAGCGCCGGGCCGCCACGGTCGTCCGCAAGGTCGGCCGTCCCCGTCGCAAGCGCCGGCTCCTGAAGTCGCGCTACTACGCGTCGCGTCCCAAGCGCCGCCCCACCCGCAAGCACCAGCGGCGCGGCAAGTGGTACGCGGTCAGGAACAAGAAGACCCGGCGGCTCCACTGGCGGAACCCGCCCAAGCGTCGGCGCGTCCTTCACCGTCGCCGGAACCCGCTCCAGATCCGCGGCTTCCTGAGCTCGATCAAGGCCCAGCTCCGCGGGCTGCTCTCGCGCCAGGCTGTCATGACCGTGGGCTCGGGCGTCGTGGGTGTCGGCGCGGCCCTGGCCCTGCCGATCCACATCGCTCGTCTCTCCGGCCGTCCGCAGCTCAACCGTGGCCCGCTGGGGGCTCTGCTCTCCGCGGTCTCGGCCGTGATCGCTGGCTCGGTCGCTCGCGCCGTCGGTCTCCGCGGCCTCGCCCCGGGGATCTACATGGGCGGCCTGATCGCGGCCGGCCTCAAGCTCGCGGTCCAGTTCCTGCCCGCCAGCGTCAAGGCCAAGTATCTGCCGCTGGGCGAGCTCGGGGGCTTCTCCTCGACCTCGGTCTCCGCGGCCGCTCTCCCCGGCCCCTCGGCCGGTGGCACGAACGGCCTCGGCCGGTACTACATGACGGGCGATCAGCTCGTCGCGAGCGAGGTCGGTTCCCTCGGCCGCGGTGGGTCCTACGACCACCTGGCCATGGGCGACTACATGACCCTCGCTGGCATGCGTGGCATGGGCGACTTCCTGTCCATGGCCGAGACCCTTCCCCAGGCCGGTGCCGGCTTCTCCATGACCGGCTCGGAGGGCGAGCAGTTCTAGTCCCCCAGCTCGTCTCTGGTCCATGGTGGGCCAGAGACGAGTGAACCTCTGAGCTTCCGGCACATAGACCCGGAGCAAGGAAAAGTGACCTATGGCCGGCATGCCGGTCGTTCAGCTCCCCAGCCCCGGCGTCGTGGCTGGCCGGCCTCGCAAGGAAGGGATCTACGACACCGAGGTGGAGGCCACTGGCTCCGCCACGGGCACGTCGCTGACCCTCTTCTCCAACTTCTCCGCGTTCACCACGGCCCCCGTGACCGTGACCGCTACCAAGCAGTACGGGCGGGACGTGAACCTCCGCGGGACCACTTCCGGTCTCCCGAAGAGTACGCACCTGTTCTGGTACGAGTGGCGCTGCAAGATCCGCCCCCTGGGCACCAACCTGGCCTCGGCCGCGAACAACGCGAACGGGACCTCGGTCACCGAGGAGATCCTCCGCTACCGGCAGACGAGCTCGATCCAGTTCGAGTTCAGCCAGACGGTTCTGATCCAGGCCCAGCTCGACGAGCTCCCGGACGGCGTCGGCCCGGCGTGGGGGTCCACGACCCACACCGCCTCGATCCTCCTCGGGCCCAACTGCGTCCCCGAGCGCAAGGGCAAGATCGTCACCATCAGCGGCAAGCCGGTCTCGATCGACGAGCAGCAGGAGTTCTCGGTGACGCTGAAGCAGCCGCAGCTCACCTTCAACCCGACGGCGGATCTGTTCATCACGATCTTCCTCGAGGGCATGCTCCTCCGCGCGATCACGGGCTAGTCTTCGTCCACAACAAGGGGGCGCCAGCCGAACAACAACCCCACTCTCTCGGCTGGCGCCCCCGTCCTACTCTAGGGTGACTCAATGTCCGGTTCGCTCGGGCTGTTCGGTCGGATCCCGACGACGATCTGCCACCAGGGGCAGGAGTACGTCAACACCGCCAAGTACGCGCAGAAGCTGCTCGTGCTCACGTCCGGCGCTGTTGCTATCACGGCGAACGGGACGGCGAACGGGACCCTCACCCCGCAGCGCGACCAGGGCGACCAGGGCGACGCCGAGATCTACTACCTCATGGCCAAGGCCACCGGGCCCTTCTCCGTCAAGTTCTACAGCGACATCATCGACAAGTACCACTCCAACCAGCCGGTGGAGTCCACCCTCATCTGCGGGAATGCGCAGTTTCCCGGCCGTCTCCTCGAAACGCTCTTCGTCCCTGCCGGGACGAGCGTTACGATCGAGGTTACCGACCTCTCGGGCGCGGCAAACTCGGTCGAGATCGTGGGCATTGGCCAGCAGGTGCTAAACCCGATCGCGAACCTCGGCGTGGCGCGCCAGGACCTCATTGCGATCAACCGCAAGGACCGTCGGCACGCCTACTGGCTCACCACGGACGCCGGGGCGCGCAACACGCTCGCCGCGAACACGACCTCCTCCTACTCCATGACCGTGCCCAACAGCGCGGACTTCAACGCGTTCGCGCTCTTGGCGCGCTCGAGCGCGGCCTTCAACCTGAACCTGATCGAGGGCCAGCAGAGGTCCCTCATCTCGAGCGGGGCCCCGATCGCCATCAACTTCCTCGCCGCGCAGACGATCACGTCCGTCGGCATGCCGGAGAACATCATCCCGGCCTGCGGCACCCCGTTCGTCTTCCCGTTCACGCACCTCTTCAATAGGGGGACGATCATCACGGCGAGCGTGCAGAACCCGAACGCCTTCGCGATCACGTTCAGCCTCGCCATGCCGGGCCAGCTCCTCTACTACCCGCCGGCCCCGAGCGGCCTCACGCACCTGAACGCGGACGGGCGCACGGCTCCCGCCGGCGTGCAGGGAGCTCCCTCGATCGTGCCGGGCGTTCCCATGCCTGGCGCGCCCATGCTGTTCGGGCTGAACCGCTGGAGGTAACGCGTGTTCCCTGGGAACGGGGTCCCTCGGGGTGTAGTGAGTGGGCTTGGGAACCTTCCCTTCCCGCTCCCGGATCCGCGTGGCATTGCCGCGCCCTCGCGCGACTACCGCCCCGGGGAGAGTCCGGCCGAGCAGGCGGCGAAGGCCTGGGCCGAGATCCAGGCCGCCGCCCTGCGGCGCGTGTCTGGGTCCATGATCCTGAACGTGCAGCCGAGCCCGCTCGAGGCTCCGCCGTTCAGAGGGAAGGTCGAGGAGCTCTTCGCGCGGGTGATGATCGCCCCCCCGACGAGCCCTGGGGACTCGGACGCGACCACGGGAGCGGCGAACAGCGCGAGCGCGGAGGCCAAGATTAGTGGCAAGACCATTTCCGTGCTCACGCCTGCGACCACGAGCGACTGGGTCACCGCCCTCTCGTTCGAGGTTCCGGCCGGGCGCGCGTGCGTGGTCTACTCCGTGGGGACGTGGGGCCACGACCTCTTGGCGGTTCGAGACGCGATCACCTGGCGCGTCATGGGCGGCGGGACTGTTCTGGCTTCGGCTCGCGAGCTCGGCCTGCTGGGGTCGGTTGACCACCCGGTTCTGATTCACGCCGTCCTTCGCGAGAAGGAGACGCTGACGATCGAGGCGCAGAACAAGGACGCGCACAGCGGGAGCCTGGTCGAGGTCCGCGTGCTCGCCTGGACGTTCCCGCCCGCGAAGGCCGGCGGGGACTACTTCGAGGCCCTCCTGGGCGGGACGGGTAGCGGGGCAGGTGCCCAGTGAGTACCGAGACGATCGTTGGGCCGTCCAAGCGCGTCCTGATGCTGCAGCGCAACGACGCCGACGGGGTCATTGCCCCCGCCGCGCGCGTCCTCGGCCACTTGCGCTGCGAGGGTCTGCAGCGCGTCTCGGGCATGTTCCTCTCGGACCAGCCCCCGGCGAGCGGCTACCCCAGGGTCCGGCAGAGCGCCGACGGGACCAACTGGTCCCTCGTCACGGCGGTGGCGCGTGATCTCTCCCAGGCCGGCTACCTCTTCCGCTTCGACTTCGTGCGGCGCTTCCCCTACGTGCAGGTCGAGTGGACCCACGGCGGGGTGCAGGGGACATACCTTCGAGCTGCCGTCGAGGCTCGAGCGGGGCTGACCGCGTCCGACGACCCGATCGGGTCGGTGTCGGACAAGATGCAGCACGTCCGCACGGACAAGGACACGCACTTCACGGGAACTCTCGCGCAGAACGCGCAGGAAACCGAGAACGTGACGGGTCTCGACTCCAACGCGGGTTCGATCAAGTCCCTGGCGATCCTCTCCGACCAGCAGCTCGACTGGGACGTGGTCTTCTACTCCACGGACGGGTTCGTGAACGCGGACGCGGACGTGGACAGCTACCTCGGGCGGGTCGAGTTCGGGGCCGCGGACGGCCGGCAGATCGCAGGGACGGGCCTATTCCGATACGACGCGTTCGACCTGAACCTCCCGTATCTCGACGGGGACGGGACGAACGAGCTCCACGTCGGGCTCGTGAACCGCTCGGCGACGGCCAAGGCCGCCGGGGATACGGGCGAGGTCGTTCTGCGGATCGGGTTCCAGCCCCAGTAGGAGGGGAAAAGTGCCTCACGTCAGCCTCCTCAAGGGACAGAGCCGGATCCTCGGGACCTCCACGTCGCAGGTCGCGGTCGGTATCGCGTCGACTGCGGTCCTCGCCGCCGCGCCGGCGCGCGCGCGCGCCTTGGTGCTGAACGCGGGCCCGGATCCGTGTTTCCTCGCCGTGGGCGAGGCCGCCACGACGAGCAAGCGGGTGCTTCCCCGGGACGGCGAGCTCGAGGTCTTCGGGGGCGAGGCGATCAACGCCATTCGGGCGGCGGGGACGGTCGAGTGCACCCTGCACACGCTCCAGGAGACGAAGTAGTGAAGCGCGCCCTGAACCTCGCCGCGAACGGCGTCCTCGTGCTCGCGGTGCTCGCCCTCGTCGCCGCCGTGAACCAGGAGGGTTACGTCCCGACCACGACGGCCCCGACCCAGTACGCGTACGCGATCGATTCCGCGAGCCCGCTCTACTCGGACACGCCCAAGAGCAATGTGGCGGGCGTGACGAGCCGGGCGCTCGCGACCTATGGAAACCCGACCGCGGCCGTGGAGGTGGACTTCTCGTCCGGCGCTGGGACCACGCAGCGAGTCTACTGCTACACGTTCCAGCAGACGGGCACGACCTGGCGTCGCATGGGTGTCCAGTTTGGCGACGCCGAGGGGACTGCGGTCGAGGGGATCGGAGACGGGGCGTCGGTCACGAGCTACACGAGCGCGAGCCAGACGCTCTTCTTTGACACCGTCGGGGCCCAGTACTACGAGCTCCGCTGGGGGGCCCCGAGTGCCGGTCTGACCCGGATCGACACCTGGCGCTACGGGTCCGCGAGCAGGTAGGCCATGCGCAAGGTCGTCCTTCCCTACGTCTTCGTGCTGCTCTTCTTCACCCTCGCCGGGGTGGCGAACGCAATTTCCCGCGGCGGTGTCGAGTCCGCGATCATTCAGACCCTGAGGCAGGTCTTCGGGATCCGGATGAGCGGGAGCACGCTCGTCTTTGGCAAGGACATTGCCTGGGGCTCGTCCGCGGCTGGGGCTCCGCCGACCCTGGACGAGGTCACCGACGCAGGGTCGACGACGACGAATGCCATTTCGGTCAAGGCTGTCGAGATAGATACCACTGGGACCGTTACCGCGCTGACCATGCGCGACCTGGCGGGCAACGACACTACCTCGATCTCCCCCACGACCACGTCCTCTACCGTGACCCTGGGCGCGGGAAACAATGCTTTCACGGTAGCTGACGGTGCGGCCGGTGGAAGCGACCTGCTGTTCACCGCTGGTCGCCTCGAGGCCCCGACCCTGTCGGTGTCCTCTTCGAGGACTGCGCGGCTGGAGATCAAGCACGCGTCCGCCTGGGTCGCCACGACGAGCGGCGCGACCGTGACCACGACGGACCTCGTCCCCGCCGGGTGCAGGATCATCTACGTGGTCGGACGCGTGACCACCGCGGTCACCACGAGCAGCGCGACGAACACCTTCTCGATCACCTTCGAGGGCGACGGGGACGCGGACCGCCTCGGGGCCGCGATCGCGGGCGCGCTCGGCACGACCTTCGACGAGGCGAGCGCGACGGCTGACCCCATGAGCTGGAGCAACGCCGCCCAGGACGTGGTCCTCGACGCGGCCGGGGCCGAGACCTTCACGGCTGGGGCGGTGCGGATCACGGCCTTCTACCTCGACCCGAGCCCGCCGGGGAGCTGAGCCATGCGCCTGCGCTTGAGCCTCGCCGCGCTTCTCACCGCGCTCCTCCTCGCCCTGGGAGCGGCCCAGGCGGCGACCTGGGACACGGTTCGCAGCGACTCGTGGGCCGCGGCCGTGGCGAGGGTCACGTCCTTCGTGCACGGCGCGATCCCCTACGGGACCTCGGGCACGGACGGGGTCTCGCTCCTCGCCCCGGGGACCGACGGGCAGGCCCTCACCAGCGACAGCACGACGG
>ERZ1292632.3806-Hain-H43-01um-R2-3806-length-11270-cov-5_pt1 | contig 11270 bp, 18 predicted proteins | sample MGYA00564407_ERZ1292632 | MGnify/ENA primary metagenome ERZ1292632 (study PRJEB36523, sample SAMEA6512637) | groundwater metagenome | collected 2019-01-08 | study: AquaDiva: Metagenomics assemblies of 32 groundwater samples
AAAAAAGACCGCGATTCAGTACAAGAGCCGGATTCGTCCAAACATATGATGCACAAAAAACAGAAAAAGAAATAACGATCATGCAACTCAAACAGCAATTGGCTCAAATTCGCGTTTTAAAGCCACTAGAATCGCAAATCTCAATCGAAATGACATTTCATACGCCCCAACCCAAGTTTTGGTCACTAAAGCGAAAAGAACGCGAATTTGGAAAATACAACCCAAAACGCCCAGATATCGACAATTATTGCAAATTTTATCTTGATGCAATGAATAAAATTGTTTACAAAGATGATGGGCAAGTTGTTCGTTTATACGCCCAAAAAGTTTATGCTTATGACCCAAGAACCGAAATAAGCTTCACACCAATATAGGAAATTTATGCCCCTCAAAAAAGGAAAATCCAAAAAAGTTGTCAGCGAAAATATCAAAGAACTCATGAGTACGGGAAAATATCCCCAAAAACAAGCGGTAGCAATCGCACTTAGCGAATCCCGTAAAGGCAAAAAAAAGAAAAAATGAACGAATTGGCAAACATTTTTGAACCCGACTTCCAAGCAATTTCGCATAAAATCCAAGTCGCTGATCTAGAAATGGAAAATTCCCTGCTCAAAGCCGAACTCAAAATTGCCGAAATAAGAGAAAACCTTAGAGAATTAAGAGAAAGAATCGATGCTAAAATGCACAATGTTTAAACCACATGAACAAGGGGCACTCTTAGGATTTGCCAATATCCTTGTGGAAAAATGGGGCGTAACCCTTCAAGGATGTAAACTCTTTTCTCAAAACGGTAAAAGATGGGTAGCACTCCCAAGCGTTCCATATGAAAAAGATGGTGTAAAAAAATATTCAGAATGTATAAGATTTGAGAATAAAGAGCACAAAGAAAAGTTTTGCGATATGATAAAATTAGCAATCGATGAGTTCAAGTGCCAAAATCCAGAACAACAAGAATTACCAATACCCTTTTAGGAGACAAAATGGATATATTTACACTAAAAATCGTTTACAACGATAACCATTCCGAAAATGTCGAAATCCACAAAGATCAACTAAGCTCATTCATTGAAGCTCTCAAAAATCGTGAATGCTGGTGGGCTAACTCTGAAAAACAAGTTGGCTTTTTCACTGACATAAACAAAATACGTTATGTAACTATGACCGTAAAATTGGAGGCTCCCAATGACAGTGGATCAAGCCCTTGCGAAATACATTGCGAAACTCCAAAAGATTAGACAGATTCAATTAGACTATGAGAAAAATATTGAAGAAGCCTTCAACCTTTTTCAAGACGAATGCAAACACATAAAAATGGAAGAATTCGAAAAAAACCACGGCTCAAAAGCCGTGGACTTCGAACCCTAACTATTTGGAAGGTCCATTATCTCTTAAATATTTTACACACTCAACAGATAATCGAACCCCGTCAGCTTGACCTCGCATATATAAAATTAAATGATCATCAACAAAATCAACAGTAGCATTTCCCGCGACACTATCATAAAGACAACTCAATTCCTCTAAAATTTCATCAAACATAAATTCTCCTTTATTTTTTAAATTATCCCTCAGGGTCAAGATCTTTAGCATCACGTTCATTCATAAATTTAACCAATCGATCTTTTATAAATTCATGACCATCACAAGAAAGCCTCTCCATACAATCATCATAAATTTCCATAAGATTATTTATACAAAATGTGTCACATTCCTGACCAGTTTCAATCAATAAAATAGATATAATATCTAAAAATATCGATTCATTTATACAATTGTTTTGTTGATTCGTATTGTCTAATTTAGATATATAATCAAAAAAACCATCAACCTGTTTTTCAATAAAATCTTTATTATTCTTTGGCATATATTCTCATTTCCTTTTTTGTTAACCAATTTCGTGGTTATAGTTATATAATAACATAAGTCAAACATTATCACAAGATAAAAGAACAAAATTATGAAATAAAATAAACGCTTGCGTTTTTCATAGGAGAAAAATATGATGAATTTTGCGGAGTAAGAAAAAATGGAGCCAAATAAACCAAAAAGAAAACGAAAAAGAGGAAGACCCGCACAAAAAATGATATGTTGCGATTTAGGGAAACTTGCTGAAAAACTTCCACCAAAACCAATAGACATGAGAAATGTATTATATTGGATGGATTTAGGAGCAACACAAGAAGAGGTAGCGGGCGCACATTGGGTAAGTGTAGATGTACTTAGTAAAAAACTAGTTGAATTAACTGGTTTAAACTGGTCGGAATTAAAAGAAAAGGTTTGCGGTTCCGCTAAAATTAAACTAAGAGATAATCAATTATTATTATCAGAAAGAAATGCAATAATGGGTATTTGGCTTGGAAAGATCTGGCTTGGTCAAAAAGATAATCCTGATATGCAGATCGAAAACAAAGGTCAACTCTCAGACATTATCAAAGCTCTCAAACAAAAGGTTAAAGAGCTTGAATCAGTAGAAGAAGGGGAGATCGATGAAATTCCGAATAACGATTCTAACCCCGAAGATGACTTGAATCTTGAAGGCCCCATTCAGATAGAGCACCATCCTTAAATGTTGGAGCCGAAATTGCCAGCCTACGAACTAATGAAGCAGATCAATGAGGTTTCGGGCGCTTATTGCGACGTACAAGCTGATCTCTATTACAAGCTTTATAAAGAGAATCCCAATCCATGCTTAGACTCGATATACGCAGACATAGAGGAAGGGTGCTTCAATACCGAACGCGGTATTTTGAATCGCTTTCAAGAATTGATTTACAACGATTTAGAACATTGACATGCTTGTTATTTTGTGGTATGATTGGTCAACCGTAAAAGGAGAATCTATGGAAAAACAGTTGAATATTGATGCAATTAACCGCTTTGATAGTGAGATTAAATTTAAACTTACACAACTTAAAATTGATTATATCAAAGGCGTCGCTAAAATTTGTAATGAAATGGAAATAGATCCCTACGATATCTTCGATATATTTGATAGCTACAATGTGTCGGAAAGAATATCCTCAAAACTTGCTTTACTCTATTGTGTGCAGGTTTCTGATCAGTATCCCGAGAATGCACTAAACTATGCACTTGACTTCTTGTTAAACGAATATAAGAATGTTTTTGATTTCGAAATGACAAACTGCGCGTGTGAAGAGGAAGAACAAAAATCACAATCTCCCGTCTAAGTGATAAGCAAGTAGAGTGCATTACCAATGCAACGGCCCGTATCAATATCTTTGAAGGGCCTGTTCGTTCCGGCAAGTCTTTCAGTGCTTTGGTTAAGTGGATAGATTTTTGCCACTCAGGGCCGCCAGGCCCTCTTATTATATGCGGCCGAACAGACAAAACGATTAAACTTAACATTATCAATCCTCTCTACGATCTTGTTGGAGATGATTTACAATACTCAAAGGGGCGCGGTGAAATACGTTATCATGGCCGTATTATGCATGTTGTGGGTGCTAACGATGACCGTAGCGAGGCGAAGATAAGGGGAACAGTCTTTGCGGGCGCTCTTGTCGATGAGCTTACGATCTTGCCTGAGAACTTCGTTAAAATGCTCTTCTCACGGCTCTCTATTGAAGGGGCTCAGCTTTTTGCTACAACAAACCCTGACTCTCCCTTTCATTGGGTTAAAACAGATCTTATCGATCGTCAAAAAGAGCTCAATTGTAAGGTGTTTTCATTCTCTATTCACGACAATCCATCGCTTTCTGAGCAATTCATTCAAGAGCTTTCAAACGAGTACCAAGGGCTTTGGCACAAGCGCTTTATCGAAGGCAAGTGGGTCGTGGCCGAAGGGGCCGTCTACGACTTCTTTGATGAAAACATTCATACGATTCCTTATCCAAACGGCCAAGCTATAAACTATTTTGTAGGAATTGATTACGGCACAACGAATCCTTGCGTTTTCCTCCTTCTTGGGCACAATCCCTCGAATTATCCCAATATGTGGGTAGAAAAGGAATATTACTATGATTCCCGCAAGACTCAACGGCAAAAGAGTGACTATGATTACGCTCAAGACTTCATAAAGTTCATTGATGGTTATTATATTGAGGCAATCTATATTGACCCTTCCGCCGCTTCTTTTCGTCAAGAGCTTCGAAGAAACAATATTCCCAACGTTTTTGACGCGATCAACGACGTTTTGCCGGGCATTCGCTTTCTTGGGCAGCTTCTAACCAATGGAACGCTCAAAATCTGTCAATGCTGCACCCAAACCGTTAGAGAATTCTCCAACTACGTTTGGGACGCCAAAGCCTCGCTAAAAGGCGAAGACAAACCCATAAAGCAGAATGACCATGCACTCGATGCTCTTCGTTATATAACATATACGCGGTTCTTTCAAAAGCCTGAGAAGTCTATGACCGAAGAGGAAGCCTATTCGATGGAAAGGACGTGGTTTAGGCGCTAGTTTTTTTATCAATATTTCCAAGTTCATCTACAAGAGCCATCAACCCACCGGTCCTCATAATGCTTAATGTCTGATTATTAGTGTTTAAGCAATCCTCAACACTAAATTTATCGCTTGCTTCTATTAAAACTGATTGAAAAACGTTTGATTGAACCTGCATAAAGATAGTAGAAAGTAAAAGTTGAACTTCGCCAATAGAATAATGGTTTTCATTAAAATCATTAATGATAAACTCAACACATTTATTTATCGTTTCTTTGTGTTTTAAAACATTTTGGTCATTCATTTTTAATTTCCTTTCTCTTGTTAAAAAGCCTTTCCACTCCAATTCTCTACACACCTTCCCATCACATTCCTTTACTCTCATTCAAGGGTATGGAAATAATATTAATTTTTGTGCCGAATATTTTTAATTTCCTCAATAAAGGCATCGCGTCCGTCAGTACAAAGAATGGTTGTTGTAATATCATATATTTCAATCATGTCTTCGTTTGTTATTGGTGGATCGCTTTCGATAAATGAAATTAAATTAACTTGAAGTCTATGAAATATATTATTTATTATGTCTTGAGCACATCCAAAATCACATTTGTTAGCTGCAAGATCGTCAATTATCATTCTAACATACTCATTTACAAGATCTTTTTGTTCGTCTTCGTTCATTTATTTTGCTCCCTAAAGTCCACTCCCTTACTCTTCATTACGCACCCCGCCAATACCAGCCTCGTTTTTTAATCTCTCTTCTACTAACTCTCTAAAATGGGTTACAATCCCGTTAGCTGAAATATCATAAATCTCCATACACTTTTCAATCGTTAGGTTTTCCTGCTTTATCGCGCTTCTAAGCAGTGTTACCAAGATTTGTGCGTAAATTTGAAGTGTAGCTTCGAGCATTTCCGGCAAACCAAACTTGCCGTCCATCTGTTTTAGAGAAAAAGAAACAACTCTTGAAATCATTTTCTTTAGTTTTTCTTGTAGCTCTTCGTCCATCTTTTCGTTCATCTTTTCGTTCATAAAACATTCCCTTCCTGTCCTATCCTGTTCTCGACGGTACGTCACATTCCTCTGAAATACATATTGACTTTATCCCTCTCCCAACCCACGATACGGTTGTGTTGTTTCTTGGTGTCTCCTCGTTTCCCCTCAAGTCTGGTACTTGGGGGGAATTTTCGTTAACAAGCCTTTCCCTTACCCCTTGTTCCATCACCGAACAATACATTCCTGTCCTCTACATTATAATTAAACCCCCCAAGCTTTAGACTTAAGAGGTTTATAGCCATTCCCCGACACCTCTTTACGTTCCAGTACGCAACAGTTCTCTACAACCCATAACACGAAAAAACTTTTATCCCGCACATTCCCGTTCACCCCACCACATTCCCATCATATTTCACGCCCGGGGACTCCGTCCTTCAGGGCGGAGAGGAAGCGCGGCCTCATTTTTTTCTTGATTTAAATTTCTCATCTCGTTATACTTACCTCTTTAGAGAGAACGTAAGATACTCTAACTCCGCCGTCCTACGGGGCGGTGCGCGTCAGTCAATACGCGCTGAAGCCCGAGGACATCCTACGGGCAAGCTTCCACCTTTAGGCGGGAGCAGTTGACACGCTTTTAAACGCCCTTAATCCTTTAGGGATTTCGGGCGATAAGCCTTTCCTTTACATTCCTATACGCCCCTGTATCATCCTTTACTCACCTATACATTTCGATTCACGCCGTTCCTATCCTTTAACTATCTAAAGTACTAAACTCCAAATCTAAAACCTCAAATCGCCCATACCCCAATGTTCTACCATCGGCGAGTCCTTGAAGTTTTCCAGTATCTGAAACAACTTTTTTAACAATTTCCTTGCTTATAATCGTATCATCGATCAAAAGCGAGAAAGAACATTCCCAACCTATTGAGCATCCAATACGGTATCGAATGTTGCGCCCTTTTGTGTTCGGGTTCGATACCATACAAATGTCCAAAAAAACAGGGCTATTTACATCTACAGTAAAATCATTCGTTGAAATATTTTCCCAATCTTTGGGCATTTCACGATTGAAAAATATCTTTAAATCTTCGATTTGGACAGCAGATATCCATGTTTTTTGTACGGTTCCTCGTCCAACTTTTGTATGAACAGATCCATTTTTGAAAGCGCTTTGCATATAAATGCCAGGCATATAAAGTCTTCCGCCTTCTTGGAAGAAACCGTTTCGCCACTCTTCCGGAGTATTTCCAGACGCACCGCTCTTAATTTTCGATAGATTTCTCATCTCTTCAATGTTAAATCTATGAAATATAATGGGTTTCGTTCCTCTAATTGTTACTTTCGCTCTGATCATTTTCCTTTCCTTTTTGTGCCTAGCACATTTGTTAATTTTTCTTCGGGCACGCCATGGGACAGTTTAAAAAAGCCATTCCTTTACACGACAATCCGATCCACATCAATCCTATACCTACCTTTACATCACGTTCCGCTTTGCTGTGAATTCTCCAAGCTTTAGGCTCGAGGAACTCATAAGCCTTTCCTTTCCCCACCGCCACGGTTCGGTACTTTACAGCCCCATCCTTGCCATTCCTTTGAATCTTGAAACGAATTAAGGCTTTAGGCCCCAATTTGTCATAAACCTTTCCGATCCCTTCCTATCCTACCCTTAACCGGCCGTTCCCTTACTATCCTCTATTCAGAAAAACGTGATCCTTTTAATCATAGCATGCTATACAAAATATAGCAATCATTTCGTTGACACTAGCGATTTGGTCATCGCTCATAAAAAAAAGGGTATACATGAACCATACTTTTACATACCTACCCTTTTTCATATTTAACTCATTGATGATAAGCATTAGAAAAAAAATGGTCGCTGGTTTTTTAGCGCCCCAATTCACAAGAACCATACTCTTTTTGTGAACATTTCGTTGAGGATAACGAAAAGGTTCTGATTTGGCGCGATTTTGGCGCGATTGTCTTGTTGTCAAATAAATATTTTGGTTAAAATCCAAACCAAAAAGGAGGTCAAGATGGCAAAAAAATGGATACAAGAAGCTATCAATCCTAAGCACAGAGGCTTGCTTCGCAAAGAACTTGGCGTAAAAAAGGGAGAAAAGATCCCAACAAAGAAGCTTAAGGCTGCTGCAAAAAAAGGTGGGGCTGTCGGGAAACGAGCGGTTTTGGCTCAAACTCTCAAGGGTTTTAAGAAAAAGTAGTCTTAGTCTTAGTGTAAAATTAAATTTTGTTTTAACATAAAGTTAAAACTGGAATTTGCATGGCGACAGATCGCGATATCGTCTCAACATTCGATAATCTTTATAATCAAGACTACTACGCTTGGAATCCCTCAATTGCTGAAAACGAAACCGACTTGCGGTTTTTTTTAGGAGATCAATGGGACGAAAAGGAAAAAAGGAATCTTTATGATGAAGGGCGTTCAACATTTGTTTTTAACCGTATTCGTCGCAATATCAACCTTGTTTCGGGCTATCAAAGAAAAAATCGTCTCTCTTCTGTCGTGGTTCCTGTAGAAAACTCAGATCAAAAAACAGCCGATCAGCTTACAAAGCTGCTTTTCCATGTCATGAACCATTGCGATGGTTACCAAGTGATTAGCAATTGTTTCAGTGGAGCGCTAAAAACTGGATGGAATCTTTGTAGTGTTTGGCTTGATTATAGAGAGGATCCGATCAATGGTGATATTAGACTTTCACGAGAGCCTTTCAACGCATTCATCACTGATCCCTATTTCTTTAATCTTGATTTTTCTGATTGCTCTCACATACTTCGCCGTAAATACCTCGGATTAGATCAAGCCCAATCCCTTCTTCCTGGCCAGGAGAAAGAAGTGCTTCGTCTTCAAAAACAGGGATGGGAACGTGATGATAAATTCACATGGTTACCATACCAAATGCAGCCTAACGGCCAGGATCTTTTAGCTTATAACGAGATGTATCTCCAAAAATGGAAAAAAGTGCCTGTAATGGTAGATAATGAAACAGGCGAATTTTTCGAATTTGATGTAGCCGACGATCGTATTAATTATTTCATTCGACAATTCCCTCAAATGAAAATAACGAAAATACCGAAACGTTATATCGAAAAGCATATCATTTTAAATGACGAGTTAATGCGAACCGAAACTGACCCTTTTGGCCTCAATGAGTATCCTTTCACACCTATTATCGCTCTTTGGGAACCAGAGGCAAGCAATTGGGAACTCAAGCTCCAATCTTTAGTCCGCTGTATGCGCGATCCACAAAAAGAAGCCAATCGCAGACGATCACAAATGATCGATTTACTCGATTCTCAAATCAATTCCGGATGGATTGCTACCGAAGATTCGGTGGTAAATCCTCGGTCTCTCTTCCAATCCTCTCAAGGCCGAGTTATTTGGAGAAAACAAGACGCTCAGCCTGGATCTCTAGAGAAAATCCCACCTGCTCAGATTCCTCCTTCCATGTTTCAGCTTCAAGAGCTTTTCGATCGTGATATGGTTGAAATTGCCGGTATTAACGACGCTGCTTTTGGAATAACTGAAAATGCTCAGGAATCTGGCGTCATGATGATGCTTCGCCAAGGGGCTGCTGTTGTTAATTTGCAAGATATTTTCGACAATCTTCGACTTATGCAGAAGTCGATTACAACAAAAGTACTCAAATTAGTCCAAAAATGGACCCCTGAAAAAGTTAAAAGAATCCTTAACGAAGAGCCTTCCGAGCAGTTTTATAAAAAAGACTTTACAAAATATGATGTTCAGGTTGTTGAAGGCCTCCTTACCGATAGTCAACAGCAAATGTATTTCCGTCAGCTTGTAGAGATGAAGCAACTCGGCGCCCCTGTTACTGGAGAAATGCTTGCAAAAGCAGCGCCAATTCAAGGAAAAAGCGAATTTATACAAGAAATCGCTGCAATCGAAAAACAACAAGCACAGGCAGCTCAGCAACAGCAGCAAATTCAGGCTCAAGTATTGCAAACACAATCTCAGATGGCCCAAGCAAAAGCGCTTTCTGATGTTGCTCTGGCTAAAGAACGTTACACTAGGGGAATCGCAAATTTAGGTTTGGAAAACGAGCGCAATTCTAAGGCCGTTGAAAATCGTGCCGAAATTGCTCTTGATCGAATCAAAGCCATCAAAGAGCTTCAAACCATCGATGATGATCGGCTTATGAAATACCTTTCCATGATCCAAATGATGGAACAGATGACCCAAGCGAAAGAAGAACGAACAAAAATGGAAGATGTAATGATTTCTCAGCAAGGGGGTCAGCCACAAAATCCCATGCAAAATCAAAATCCTAGTCAGAATTTGCAACAACCACCTCAGGAGGTGCAAAATGAACAAATCCAGCTATAGTTCTGGTCCCATGGCAAAAAAGGGCGGAGATATGTACTCACGTGCAGCGTCTTCGATGAAAGTTGGGGGCGACTTAGGTCAAGCAAGCTCTCCAAAAAAAGTTAAAGTGCCAATGTGTGACGGTTGGAAAGAGGTTACGATGGTCAAATACGGCAATCGTGGCTATCCTGCCGAAGCATTCAATACCAAGTATTAATCATGGCGCAAGAAATAGGTGAAACAGCCCAACAGATGGTAAAAGACGACAGTTTAGAGGTCGAAAAGATCCTAAATCGCCGTCCAAATGGTCATTATTGGATCGTTATACATCACAAGCCGACTAAGCAAGTGCTTACAACCGGTGAAAAAATCATCCTGCGCGTGGTCAAAGATTACGACGTTAAACCGAAGAATCTTTTAGGGACCATAGTGCTTGAAATCCGTGATGGAGCCCTTGTCCATTATGAAATCAATCTCCACGACATTCCTGTTGATTGGGAAAAAGTGGAAAAAAAGGCAGGAAGTTTGATTAATCCTCTTGTGCAGAAACGCACAGATATTACTTCTTCCTACTTCTATAATTAGCGCCGCCGGCTTTCGGGCGTAAAAGGTCAAAATGGATCAACAAAATACGGGCGTTAGTGTGGGTGCCGCCGACCCAGCAGTCGTTGATAAGATGGATTCACAACCAGCTCAAGAGTCTCGAATGGTTCCATTAGATGCTCTTGAAGCCGAACGTGAACAGCGTCAAAAATTGCAAGAAGAAGTCCGAGTTATGAAGGATCATATGAGTCTTATGCAAGCATCTCAAAATCGTCCTCCTCCAAAAGATGAGTATGATGGCCTAAGAGATGATGACGTCCTAACCGTTGGTGAATACAAAAAGCTGATGAATCAAAAAGAGCGTCAGTATTCGATGACGATCGATGAACTTCGCATGACTCAAAAATATCCTGATTACCAAGATGTTATAGCAAAACATCTCCCTGATGTAATTAAAACCAATCCAGGTCTCAAACGGAACCTCGAACAAACTCAGGATTACGAGTTAGCATACTATCTCGCAAAAAACAGCGACTCGTTTAAAACGGCTAATAAGAGTAAAAAAAAGAGCGATGAAGCAGAACGTATTCTGCAGAACACGCAACAAGCGGGTTCACTATCAAGTATGGGCGCTCCAACTCCTATTAACACAGCCCAAAGATACAAGTCGATGTCAGATACTGATTTTGCTGCGGAGGTTCAAAAGAATCTGGGTTATCTCTAATGAGGTAAATCATGCCCGCTAATATTACTACGGTATCGGTTCTACCACCAGCTGTACGGGATTATTATGACCGTCTGCTGCTGATGACTGCATATCCGCAACTTATCCATTTGCGTTTCGCACAACGTAGGAAGCTCCCACGAAAAATGGGTGATCGTATCGTTTTCAGACGCTATGCGAGACTTGCAACAGTGCCCATACCACTTGTGGATGGCATTACACCGCCTGGTGCTCCATTGTCAGTTACTGACATTAAGGCTCAGGTA
>ERZ1292632.3809-Hain-H43-01um-R2-3809-length-11267-cov-6_pt1 | contig 11267 bp, 10 predicted proteins | sample MGYA00564407_ERZ1292632 | MGnify/ENA primary metagenome ERZ1292632 (study PRJEB36523, sample SAMEA6512637) | groundwater metagenome | collected 2019-01-08 | study: AquaDiva: Metagenomics assemblies of 32 groundwater samples
GTGTATGGTCCGTGTCGCAGTACCATCGGTGGGGGCCAGGCTCTCACCTCCCCTAAGCGTCATAGCCTTGGTAGGCCGTTACCCTACCAACTAGCTGATACTTCGCAGGCCGATCAAGAAGCGATAAATCTTTACCCCGAAGGGACCATCAAGTATTAGCCAGTCTTTCGACTGGTTATTCCTGACTTCTCGGTTCGTACCCACGTGTTACTACCTCGTCTGCCGGTGATGCATCGCGCTACGCACGATGCCAACTCATAACTTGTAACAAGTAACTATTTACCAGAAAATTCTCCTTCGGTTATAGTTAAAAGTTAATTGTTATTTGTTGCATCACACACAGTGTGATGCACCCCCTCGACTTGCATGCCTTATCCACGCCGCCAGCGTTCATCCTGAGCTAGGATCAAACTCTTTGAAAAAACGGAACAAAAGAAAAAATATTTTATTTTGTTGCCCGCGAACAAAGATATTCACGGGACTTTGGCCCGGCACCTTCTTTGAAATTTTTAGAAGGTGCCGGGTTGGATTACCCCCGCCCGCAATGTTGCTAATTGCGGGCGGGGTATTTGATTGTCAAAGAAACAAAAATACCTGCCTAACAGGTACCAGTAGAGTATATATAAGTAAAAAACAGAGTCAAGCCCCTAAAATAGGTCTATTTTAGAATGTATTACAGCCATTGACTTTTTATACAAAATATGATATCATAAAAAGCAGAAAGTCCCCCACAAACAACCTGAGGAGTATACGAAAATGCTCGCCAAAAAAGCGTTGTCCTTTCTTTTCGTTTTCATCGCAGGAATGGTCGCCGGCGTCCGCTTGATTTTCGACGATGCCTACGACCTCGGCGAGAAAGCGGCGAAGGTCAACGGCATCATCCACCAGAAACCGAGCTGGGGGGTGATCAACACAATCGTCGACACGATGAATGATCTGCCTGTCCTGGCCAACGCCATCGCGCAGCTCAATTGGGGTTATCTCCAGTGGGCGCTCCTCATCCTCTTCTTCCTCGCCGTCGCGTTCATCGCGTGGCCGTCAAAAAAAGAGGAGGGGGAGGAAAAGAAAAAATCTCCCCGCTTCAGGGGAGTAATCGGCTGAACTATCGCCGCTTGAAAAAGCCCCACATTGTGTGGCTTTTTGTTTTTGTCATATTTTATGGGGAGTCAAGCATAAAAAAGCCTCTTATTTAAGAACTTTTTTTAAGAATGAGTTTAATCCAAGGAGAAATGGCTACTATAGGGAAAAGAATAAAATATAATGGATTTTCATACCAATTACCACTAATGATACCGAACAAAATATGATATCCAAAAACAATAACGGAGATAACTTCAAGTAACAACAATTTTTTTGAATATCCCTCCATCTGCTTTTTCCTTAAAAATAAAGCGATTCCCGAAAAAATAACAGCTATGCCGGTCTGGAAAATAAAACTGCCAGAGTCAACAACCCCAATGATTGCAATTATTATTCCTAAAATAATTACCCAGTTCATATAAAAAATTTATTTCCTATCCTGCCATCCCAGCACTATAACGCTTCGCGTTAGCTACGGGACTGAAGCTTTTCAAGCGTCACGAGAAGCGGACTGGCAAAAAATACCGAGGAATACGTTCCAATTGCCACGCCGGTGAAGAGAAGGAGGGCGAAATCTTTGGTTGAAGCCGGGCCGAAGTACCAGAGCGCGCCTAAAACGATAAGAATGGTAAGAGAGGTGTTTACACTGCGGGTAAACGTCTGCTTCAAGCTCTCGCCCACGGTTTGCGAGAAATCGGAGAAAAGCTTAAGGCGCAAATTTTCGCGTACGCGGTCAAAGACCACGATTTTGTCGTGAACGGAAATACCCAAAATTGAAAGAAGCGCCACCACAAAAAGAGAATTTACTTCTTTGCCCAAATAAGCGAAAAGCCCGGCGGGAATTATGATGTCGTGCGCGAGCGCCACAAGAGTTATAAGCCCGTACTTCCACGATGAAATCGGCTCAGACACATATCTGAAGGCGAAAGCGATAAAGAGAACTATGGAAAGGAGTACGGCGATAATGGCGTACCACGCTTTTGAGCGCAATTCCTTCCCTATCGTCGGTCCGATTGAATTAAATTGCTTCTCGGTGAGTTTCGCTTTACCGCCGAGGGAAAGTTCTTGTAAAAGACCAGTGTGCTCGGCGGCGGAAAGGTCGCGTGTTTTTACGAAAACACCTTTATCTCCCGATGTCTGAACATGGGAATCCGGAAAATCTTTTTTGAGAGCCTCCGCAATCGCACCGACGTCCGGGCGAGTCCCGGTATATTCAACCTCAATAATGGAGCCGCCCTTGAAATCAATTCCGGTATTGAAACCGAAATAAAACATGGAGAAGATTCCGAGCGCGGCGATGGCGATTGATATGATGAAAAATATTTTTCTGTAAGTGACGATAAACATTGAAGTGAGTTTTTAGTTTATAGTTTATAGTTTTGAGTTTTTAGTTGCGATGCCAACCTGAACTGAACAGAAACGAAGTCAGCCCCGTGCGGGCGCTTATTCCCAAAGCGTAGAGGATTGTGCGGGTGACAGTAATGGCGCTAAACTTTGAAACTAAAACACCCAAGACGAACGTGAGCGCGAATCCTTCTATAAGCGACGTTCCGAACCAGAAAAGAATCACGCCGGTAATAATGCTTGATATATTTGAGTCGCGAATGGACGACCAGGCGCGGGTGAACCCTTCGGCAATGGAATCTTTAATCCCCTTTCCCCGGCGCAGTTCTTCTTTGGTGCGCTCGGCGATGAGAATATTGGCGTCAACCGCCATTCCCACGGAGAGAATAAATCCGGCAATGGCGGCGGCGGTAAGCGTCACGGAAATCAGTTTGAAAAACATAAGCATGAGCGCAACGTAAATTGAAAGCGCGAGAACGGCAATCAATCCGGGCAGGCGGTACCAAACGATGAGAAATATTGCAATTGAAATAAGGCCGATAAGTCCGGCGTAGACGCCGTCATTCAGTGCTTTCTCTCCAAGCGGCGCGCCTATAACCTGCGTTGAGAGAAGCGCTATGGGAACCGGGAGCGCGCCGGAATTGAGGCGACCGACAAGTTGTTTGGCTTCCTGCGGCGTGAAGTTTCCCGTTATTTCCGCGCGGCCGTTTGAAATTTCTTCGCGCACGACCGGAGTTGAAATTGGCGCGCCGTCTAAATAAATGGCGATTGTCTTATTTATGTTTTCTTTGGTGATTTTTCCGAAAAGCGACGTCCCCTCATCATTGAATTCAAGAGAAACGCGCGGCTCGCCTGTCGTTTGGTCAAAACCGACAATCGCGCGTTTAAGAAATCTTCCGGTCAAACCAGTGTCAACGTAATAAGGGTCTTCGGAAAGAAGCGGGTTTTGCGCTCCGGTTTTTTGGAATGCTTCCCGCGCGGCGATTATTGCTCTTTTGCGCGAACTGTCGGGGCGTTCAGATTTAAATTCAAGAACGGGTGTCTCGCCTATCATTTTCGCCGCGGCTACCGCATCGGTAACACCGGGAAGCTCCACAATCAAGCGCTTCTCGCCCGAAGCGCCGCCTAAAGCGCTGCCTTCTTCAAGCTGAACGATGGGTTCGGTAACGCCAAAAAGATTGACGCGGCGTTCCACCACGTCGCGGAGGGCATCCATTGAGTCAGAGACCTCGCCCGAAGCAACCTGCGAAATGTCGGCTTTATAAACAAGGCGGGTGCCGCCGGAAAGGTCAAGACCGAGTTTAAAAGGAAACTTGGAAAACGCGCCGGATAAAGGAAGGTTTGCATCGCCCGTGATTTTCGGCTCGGAAACATAAACGGCGTATCCTATAAAGACGCCTAAAATAAGTATCGCCGCGGTTATGATGCGGTGCTTTAACATGGAGCTATTATATATATTTTCGGGCTCTATTCAAGCCCCGGATTACCGGACGTTTCTCTTCCAAAACTTGAGAAAGTAATGGACCGAAACCGGCACTATTATTCCAATCGCGAATCCGGCCAGAATATCCACGGGAAAATGCACTCCGGCGATGACGCGGGCAAGCGCTATCAAAACAGCCGAAACCCCGAAAAAGATAGCGAGTTTTTTGTGGTAGAAATAAAGCGCAGTGGCTATGCCGCCAAAGAAGGTGGCGTGGCCGGACGGGAAAGAATCAATGCCGCTGCCGTGCGCGAAAAGAGGCATCACGGCGTCTATTGCCACATCGGGCCGCGCCACGGGGAAAAAATATTTAATGCTGCGGGTTATCGCCCAGGCGAGGGCGCCGCTGCACAAGACGACGAGGAGTTCGCGCGTACCGCGGCGTTTGTCTTCGTGATTATAGAGAAAATATATAAAGGCGACGAGAATCAGGAATGCGAAATCCGTTGCCAAAAAAATTACAATTGCGTCAAAAATTTCCGATTTGTGCGCGAGGCCGTAAAGGGATGAAAACAATATTTCGTTCATAAATACATTCTACTACACGTAACGCGCGTATTTTCCCTCTTTTTTAATAAATGCGTCTTTAGACTCCACTCTGTATTTATAACCGTACTTTTTGGTTATTTTCGAACCGTCCACGGCAATCGGATATGAATATGATTTCCAGCCGCCGCGGGATGTCGGAATCTTTCCTCGCGACAAATGCCAGGCAAAAAAGAATGCAATCCGCACAAGAATCGGCGGAACGCGTACGGCACGCTTCCCCACCGCAGCCGCCATGTCTTCCCCCGTTACCACCGGCCCGGGCGGGCAAATATTAAATATCTCATATCCTCCTTCCAAATTGCTGAAAGTAAGAAGCTCAACAATGTCATTAACATCGTCTTCGTGAATAAACTGGCGGCACCATTTTTTCGTCACCGGCACGAAAGAAACGAGAGCGGAAATTATCCTGTGCGACAATGATTCGCGGAGCTGCCCGGACAAAGCCGATTGCAACCCGAAGCGGACGCGCATAAAACGTCCTCGCGGGCCGGTAATGGCGGCCGGCCGCACGATAAAAACCTGCGGAGTCTTACCAGTCCCTTTCGCCCGGCTATACTTTTCTAAAAGCCGCTCTTCAACAATTCTTTTTTCTTCGGCATAAAGATAATCGGTCATTCTGAATGGATCATTTTCGGTAAAACGGCGCTCAATTTTATTGCCGGGATAAGCGCCATACGAAGCGACTGTTGAAAAATAAACGAGTTTCTTAACAGAAGAAGTTTTAAACGCGAAATCAAACACTCTTTCCGAGCCGGTAACATTCCATTTCCATTGAACATCCTTTTTCCCGTAAAGTTCGCGGATTTGCCAAGCGCAGTGTATGACGACTGTCGGCTTGTGTGCCGCCACTTCGTTTTCCCACGCATCTTCGCCCAAATTTTTTCTTATGTAAATAATTTTCTTATTTTTAAGCAGAAGTTCCGGCATTTCCTCCTTATCAAGAGCGATGATTGAGACGACATCCGGCCGCTTTGAAAATTGTTCGCAAAGCATGGCACCGACGTAGCCGGCGGCGCCGGTAATAAACATAACTTCGTTTTTTGTTTTTTCTTCGGTTGATTTCATATTATTTTCCGGTGCGCGACAATAAAGTTTTTATTGTCTTAAGCGCTATCTTTATGTCTAACATAAGAGAACGGTTCTTGATGTAGAAAAGGTCATAAGAGAGCCTCATTTTTGTCTCTCCAAGCGATTGCGGCGGAATGTCCTGCTTTATCTGCGCCCAACCGGAAAGCCCGGGGGCAATTAAATTTCTCACCGTATAATACGGGATTTCTTTGGCAAGTTTCCTGCCGAGGTCAATGATATCGGGGCGCGGCCCAATAAGAGAAAGGTCTCCCAAAACAACATTAAAAAGCTGGGGTAGTTCGTCCAAGCGGGTTTTTCGGAGAAACGAGCCGACGCGGGTAATGCGCGAATCGCTTTCCGTAAGCCACTTGCCGGTATCGCTTGAGCGCATGCTCCGGAATTTATAAAGTTTAACCACCTTATTCCCCTTGCCGATACGATCCTGAACAATAAAAATGTCGCCTCCATCGTCTAATTTTATGGCCAAAGCGATAAACGGATAAAGCGGAATTGAAACAACAACCAAAGCAAGGGAAATTATCATGTCCATCGCTCTTTTTAAAACGTCATAAGCGATGCGGGTGGCAAAAGAAATATTTTCCAAAAACCAGCTGTAACTTACAAGCGAAAGGGGAATGCGGTCAAAAACTTCCTCGTAAACTTTGTAAAAATCGTAAAATTTTATTTTTGAAAATATAAGATTATATAAATGCGGCAAAACCGGCTCCATTTTTTCATTCGTCAGGTCTATAACTATTGACGAAACGTTCTCGGCATATACCTTATCCATTACTTCCTGCTTGAAATCAACATCCTCCATATCATCTATATCGATGGATGAAACGAACTTAAATCTGTACCGGTCATTGGCGTTGACTTCTTCCTTAAGTTCTTTTATCTCTCTGCCACCGCCTATAAGTATGGCATTGTCCCTTTTTTTAAAAACGAAAAGCCGAGTGCAAAAATGGCGCCAAGAAACAACGAGTACGAAAGAAATTATCAGATATATGAAAAGATTGGTTTTCGGCGCGATTCCCAGACCGGGAACAAAGTAAAAGAAAAATACCGCAACCAAGCTGTTTATAATCGCGGCGTTAAGAAGAGTGACAGGAAGTTTACCCTTAAAAACCAGCGTGTGTTTTTCGTAAAGACCGGCTACAAAAAATAAAGCCGTCCAAATAAGAAAGATGGCAGAAAAAGGCACTAGGTGGCTCATTAAAATATCCCCGCCGGGAAACTCCCGGTAACGCAGAAAAAGCGTCACCCAAAGAGCGAGATAGAAAAACAGGAGATCTCCCAAAAAGAGGAAGAAAGGCTCTTTTTTGTTCCAGAAACTCATTGTGGCTATCAATATTATAACAAAATGAGGCTGAAAGAAAGCCCTTAAATTAAAACATTTTTACTCCTTTTTTTGTTACAATAACACAATGGCGAAAGGCAAAAAAAGAATCTCCAACTCGGACGGGAGAAAAAAAATTTTCTACCTCATCACCAAATCGGCATGGGGCGGCGCGCAGCGCTATTTATATGATTTGGCAACCTCCCTGCCCAAAAATGAATTTAAGACTTCGGTTATTGCCGGAGAAAAAGGGGCGCTCTCCGAAAAACTGCGGAAAGCGGATATTTCTGTAATTTCCGTTCCATCTCTCGGGCGCGAGATATCTTTGGTAAAAGATTTTGAATCTTTTAAATCTCTCTTAAGAATATTCAAAGAAAAATCTCCGGATGTAGTCCACGTAAACAGCTCGAAAGCCGGGGCCATGGGAGCACTCGCGGCAAGAATTGCGGGAGTAAAAAAAATAATTTTTACCGTCCATGGACTGGCGACAAACGAGGAGCGAAGTTTTATTTCAAAAATTTTTATCACTATTTCTTATTGGGTCGGGTTTCTTTCTTCCCATAAAATAATTGCTGTTTCCAAAAACATCCGGGATTCCGTATATCGCTTCCCGTTTGTTTCCGGAAAAACAACACTGATTTATAACGGCATAGAAATACCTATTTTTTTTAGCAAAGAGGAAGCACGCAAAAAAATCTTCGGCAAAAACGAAGTAAGAGGAGCCGTAATCGGAACTATCGCCGAACTCCACCCGAACAAAGGGGTAAACTATCTCATTTCCGCTTTTTCAGAAATATTAAAGAGAAAAAAAGAAACCAGACTAGTAATCATCGGGGAAGGAGAAGAGCTGGAAAACCTCAATCGTATGATTGATAAAAAGGGATTATCCGACAAAGTCACGTTGGCGGGCCACATAGACGGCGCGGCGCGATATTTGAAAGCATTCGACGTTTTTGTTCTCCCGTCTGTAACCGAAGCCCTAGGTTATGTTCTTTTGGAAGCCGGCGCGGCTGGGCTGCCGGTTGTAGCGTCGGATGTGGGCGGAATACCGGAGGTTATAGACGGAGGGAAAACGGGGGCGCTTGTGCCGCCAAAAACTCCTCTTGCAATCGCCGCCGGAGCTCTACTTTTAATACATGACAAAGAATTTGCCGGGAATGTAAGCAAAAAACTCCGTGAAAAAGTGGAAAAAGAATTTACTCTGGCGGAAATGCTCCGAAAAACTTACACTCTTTATTCCTAAATCCCCAAAAACTCGTTTTTCATGTGGTCGCGATGCGCGGCACGGCTGTATTTTCTCATCCCCATAAGAATTCCGAGGGCCGCGCTTTCAGTAAGAAGATGCGACCCACCGTAACTCATAAAAGGGATGGTTAATCCCGTAACCGGCAAAAGCCCGATATTCATGCCAATATTGATTGTAAAATGAACCATAAAAAATATGGCAAGTCCTATGCCGTAAAGTGTTTCAAAATTTGTCATGCCAACCATGGCGTTTGCCAGTATTCGCCATATAATAATCCCGTATAAAAGAAAAAGAATAGCCACGCCAATAAGCCCCCACTCCTCGGCAAACGCCGCGAAAATAAAGTCTGTTTGATATTCCGGAAGAAATTTCAACCGCGACTGTGTTCCATACCCTACTCCCTTGCCCAGAATCTCGCCCGAACCTACAGCAATGGTAGATTGATAAGCGTTATAACCGCCACCCTGTATATCGGAAAGTGGATTTAAAAAATTGACTATGCGCTCTTTTTGATACGGTTTAAAAGCAAATGTCCAAAGAAGGGCAAAGCTCACTACCCCGGCCAGAAAAACCAAGAGCAGATGTTTTTTGGAAACACCTGATACGATAATCATGCCGAGCCAGATGAAAAATAAAACCATAGCCGACCCCAAATCCGGCTGAAGAAGAATCAGAGTAAACGGCACGAGAGCATAAAGCCCCGAAATAAGAATGTGTTTTATGTTCGCGATTTCTATGTGGCGCCTGGAAAAATATTTAGCCAAAACCAAAATGACGATAACTTTCATCGGGTCAGACGGCTGGAAAGAAAACCCGCCGAAATCAAACCAACTTTTAGCGCCCTTGGCTGTATGCCCTACGGCAAAAAGAACGGCTAGCACTATTGAAACAAAGAGAAAAAGGCCTACGAGTATGTCCGCTCGCTTTAAAAAACGGAAATCAACGAAAGACAACGCTACAAGCGCCACAAGAGATATGACCGCCCAGGCAATTTGCCGGTTAAAAAAATGATTATCATATGAAAACGAATTCATTGTCACCAAGCCGGCGCCGATAATGGGAATCATGGAAAAAAAAATAACCCAGTCTATATTTTGACGCAATTCTTTAAACATGGATTATTTCAAAAAGAAACTAATAAGACGTCAAAACGCGGAATAATTTCTATGCGCACCGGCTCTTTTTCAAAGGGAACGGGCCAAGTAAAGGTTATATTGTTTTCCGACTTTTTTTTGATTGACTCAATCATTGTTTTTGAAATCGCGGACGCATTGCCGAGTTCATCATAAAGAATAACCGTTACTTCAACATTGGGAATTAAATATGAAGACGGATTGTTAACCGTCGCGGAAACAGTTGATTTTCCGCCAATAACTTTGTAGGAAATATTCCTTACACCAAGAGCGAGAGATATTGCCTGAAGCGGAGCCTTTATCCATTGAGTGGTCCCCGATAATTCAAAAAATGCTCTTTTGGGAACACGCTCGCCGGTGCGAATATTGCCTTCAAAAACAGGGATTTTACCGTTAGGGGTTATATATGTCTTCCCTGCGCGCGTGGCAACCAAAACATTTTCTTCATCGTACAAACTGAATTTATAAATAACTTGTTTGGACGCCGCATCTATGTTGTGATTTTCAATATAGGCCAAGACATCGTATATGCCGTCAGCAGCCTTGAATGTCCGCGTCCAAATTACCTTAAGCGGCGTTACTTGCGCCGTGCAAATAGAAGAGCAAGTGCCGCCGCAATCAATGCCCGATTCACCTCCGTTTTGCTTGCCGTCACTGCATGTCGGGGCTTTTAAAAAATATGGCAGTACAAAAAATGAGGCGGTGCCTAGCCCCGCAAGAAAAATAATAAAAACGATAAATAGGCGTCGGCGAGTGGACCAAGACATAAGTTAATAATAGCAAAAAATAAGGTCTGCCAAAAATAAAACCCCCTGCGCAAAAACGCGGGGGCTATAGGGTGGCGGCGGGGCTACCCCGCACGACAGAAGGTCTGGCGGGAAAATTATTTTAACCGCCGAATCGATCAAGCCGTACAGGGGACGCCTGCGGGCAGACGATCTCTCTATGAGCGCAACTGCCGCCCCTTTTCACACTTCGGCCCTTTTGAAAAGGGGTTTATGTGAAAGAGCGCACGTTCATGTTCAATCGGTGATACGGATTGAATGCTTTAATCTGGCGGCAAGATAATTTTCTTACACGGTCTGAAAATCTTCAAATACTTTGTACCGGCGGCTAGCTACTTTCGCCCTTGCGGACTATCATCGCCACTACGAGGCTTAACTTCTCTGTTCGGAATGGGAAGAGGTGTTGCCCTCGCGTTAAACCACCAGAACAAAATATTCGACTTAGTCGCCAAATGAAAGCATTCAAGCCGGTGCGCGGATTGAATGAAAATATTACAAAAACAAAGAACTGTGCCTACCCGTCGCGTGTACGCATGCAGGCGGGGTCGGGGTGGTTGGATTTGAACCAACGACCTCTATGCCCCGAGCATCGAGCATAGCGCGCTACCAGACTGCGCTACACCCCGACCGATTAGAAACGAAACTCCGGACAGTTACTTGGATTTGAACCAAGGACCTTAGGGGTTATGAACCCAAAAAGCTCTACCGGGCTGAGCTATAACTGTCCGGTCGCCGGGGGGGGCGACTTTCGAAGCGAACCAGCGCCTCGCCAATCCGCACAAGCAAGTTGCGCGCATAGGCGAGGCGCTAGGCCTCTTTCTTTAGCTTACTTATTTTTTGATTCCCCGCCAGAGGCGGGGGTGGTTTTCAAATTTCCTGACGGAATCGGGTAATTAGTACTCCTCGGCTAAACACATTACTGTGCGTGCACCTGGAGCCTATCAACGTAATCATCTCTTACGACCCTCAAACGATTCCTAATCTTGAAGTTGGCTTCCCGCTTAGATGCTTTCAGCGGTTATCCGTTCCCGACATAGCTACTCGGCAATGCCGCGGGCGCGACAGCCGATACACCAGAGGTCAGTCCCTTTCGGTCCTCTCGTACTAAAAAGGGCTCTTCTCAAGAATCAACGCCTGCAGTAGATAGGAGACCAACCTGTCTCACGACGGTTTGAACCCAGCTCACGTATCTTTTTAATTGGCGAACAGCCAAACCCTTGGCACCTTCTCCAGCGCCAGG
>ERZ1292632.3812-Hain-H43-01um-R2-3812-length-11261-cov-4_pt1 | contig 11261 bp, 27 predicted proteins | sample MGYA00564407_ERZ1292632 | MGnify/ENA primary metagenome ERZ1292632 (study PRJEB36523, sample SAMEA6512637) | groundwater metagenome | collected 2019-01-08 | study: AquaDiva: Metagenomics assemblies of 32 groundwater samples
TACTCTGGATTGATGAACTTCACTACGGCGCGCCCCAGCCGCCGTGTTCGCTGCTCCCTCGTTGTTCTAACGACCACTCCTTCGAGCCAGTCGTTCTTACCCGGCTTGTCCATCATCGTTGTTAGGCCATGCGCCAGATTGGCCATATCCTCAAACACATAGTGCCCCCTAAACAACTGCGCGGTGGTGGCGATGTCATGTGAGACGCACAGTGCGCTAAAGTCGTCATAGTCCAGATACTTGTTGTCCACGGCTATGTCGAAAGCGCGGAACGCTACGCTCTGCTGTCCATACGTAAGGTCTTGAATACCTTGTCCATACAACTCCCCGTAGAGGATCACGCAGTTGCGTGCACGACGCTCCTCAAAGATCGCACGGAGCATCTCCTCAATGCGAGGATATAGGACTAGCGGCTGCTCAAAAAGGCCCGGTAGGTCGTCTTGGCGCGCCTTTTTCAGCAGGTAACCCCACCTGCGTCGGATTGGCCGGAACGCCATAAGCCACCTCGCGGGTCTGTGCAGGCGCTGCACCAGGCGCTGTAGTAGCGGAAGGGGCTCGTTCGCAAAGCGCCGCCTGGTTCGGTGGGAGCCGATCATTAAAACAGGCTTGCCGCGCTCCATAACTACAGCGGCGCGTGCCGACATCCCATGAATCTTCTCAGTGGCGACCACCCACTCGCCGTCGGGTATCTCGTGCGGGAAGTGGCGACCGTTCTCCATATCGTAGAACTTGAAGAACCACGGATTCTCCCGAGCCTGCACCCCACGAACGCCGTGCGCGCCACCTGTTCGCACCGGGGGCTCCCACTTCTGAATACCGAAGTGTGCGGCAACGTCTTTGCCGGCTGAGAACCCCTCGGTGTTGTCGCGCAAGACGCCGTAGGAGTATTCTCCCCTCAGCCGTGCCGCCTTCACTCGACCGAGGTCCTTGTCTGTGGGCATTCCATCGCCGTTCGGGTCGGCATATCGCTGCGACCATGAGAGGTATGGCTCTGCGCCCATGGCCGCCGCAAGACCGCGCGGAATGAGCGCGTCCACCGGGAAGTAGATGGCCGTGTCTCCTGGGCGATAGGAACCAATGGACACACAGGTATCCCACCCCTTTACAGTCACGACCTCTAGTTTGTCGGCGTTCGGGTGTGGCTTTACGGCGTCGATCTTTACAACCTCAACTATGAGGCTAGACACGCGACCCACCCCCAAATAGCGCACCATGCAGAATAGCGGGCTGCACGCGCTGGGCTAGTCCCTGCAGTTGCAACTCCAGTGCCGCCACGCGCTCTGTGAGCGCGGATACCTCGGCCCTTAGTACACCAGTGGTTTCCTCTGCATTACCATCCACGGCTTCTTGCCCGCTGTACCAGCACGGACATACCCAATGTGGCTTAACAAACTCCCCAGTGTGACTACACATTCGCCTGGACGATCCTGTATCCACTGTCTCGTCTTCCTGCCAATATGTACACGCATTACAGGTTTTCTCCACCGTTCTACTCCTCCTCCTTCTCTTTGGCGTGTTCTACCAGATACTCGAACATACTCTCGCTATCTTCCGACTCGTCCTCTGCCTTGTCGTCAAGTGCAAACCCGAACCCGCGAAAATCGTCACGCGCTTCCTGGCAACCAGAGATATACTGCGTTATGTCGCGCATGTTGCCCCCTCTCGCATCTTCGCCAACTGTTCCCGTTCGGCACGTTGTCTCGCCTCTTGCCAAGAGGGGGTGCCGTTCAGCATGGCCACAAGCACCGCCGTCATAATAGACCACTCGCGCTTTATTGCCGCTAGTGCGCGTTCTTTCGCCTCTTCCAGCGGGGCGCTGCCCCATCCGCCCATCTCGTAGCTAAAGTCATACATATAAGACGGTTGACCCCAAAGGCCCCACCGCCACCTTGAAGGGTTGTCATTGGACGGGGTAAGCGTTGCTCTCACGTGTATGTCGGCGTCTGTGTTGGCCCGCATATAGCAATACCACGACTGTTTCTTTGTGCCCGACACTACATTGCCCTCCTCGTCTTCTAGATCCCCTTCTTCATACTGCCATTCTGAGGGTTCGGCGCGAATGACATCGCGGATAACGCAGGCCATATAGAGCCAGTACGCGTCGTCATCTGAGAGAACGTCTCCTCCTGTTATAGGTGAACTAATCACCATGTCGCCGTCGTCAAAGAGTCGAAGGTCGGTGTGTGTTAGCTCGCGTTCGGCCAGTTGTTTCATTATTCCTCCTCTCGCAATGTGTCTAGTAATTTCCGCAACACGTCGTCTACCTCGGTCAAATCTTTCACGTTCATCCACGGTATCCACCTGTGTCGGGGACAGATAGCGCGAATCTCCTTGCGGCATTGCACGATACCCTCCATTCTTCCGAGTGCGCACCACCGCTCTTTGCCGGAGAGAGAGGGGATTGCATCGTTCAGATAGTGTATCTCTTTCCTCCACTTGTTCTTGGTCTTGATGAGTAGCCTGGGGTACACCAAGATGTTCTTGAGCAATATTCCCAGTGTGTTGTCATCTATAACCAGGTTAGGATCATGTCTTTTCTTGTTGACCACGAGTAGACTCCTTTATGTGGACGAGTGCCGCAATAGCCCTCGCACAGTTTCTGCAGATAATGCCCTGTCGTGCGGGCCATGGCAACGTGACTGGGTTGTCGCCTGGAATGCCGCCGTAGGTGCGACACACGCCGGGGCTCTTGCTCTCCGTTACCCACATCGTATTTGCGGCAGGGAACTGTCGCCTTTAGGCGCACAGAGGACTGCCGCGTCCTCCTTTCAGTGCTTGACAATCCCACCAATGGCGGGTACACTCTCTTTGGTACTGGCGGCTGCTCCGCCAACGGTGGCGCTCAGCGCATACCTCGCTTGTAACATCTGCTGCCAAGGACCTTACTAGCACTGGCACTGCCTCTGCTAGTGGGCTGTCTGTCAACCAGCCTATCGCGGGGAAGACCCTTTCACCCGCAAGCCGCCGCCTTTAGGCGCGCGGTAGTTGATCACCTAACTCAATGAACGGATACTCGCCCGGGTCTTCGCCTTCCCCCACCCAAATGGCATAGGAGGTGCTAAAGGCCCGAATGAGCGCGCGGCGCACGGCCTTCACCCCGCCGTATTGAGCCAAACACGCCTCGCATATCGGCAGTGGCGGATGAGACTGGCATTCGAGCCGAGCATGGATGACGTGGCCCTTGGCCGTGGCCTGTCGGCAGCAGGAGCACGTATACCAGTCTGTCTCGTCAGGGTGTGGCCCGAGTCCAGCGGTATGGGCCATGATGTGTACGGCCATGGACAGCGGATCAAGCGACAGTGGCATGGTTACCATTCCCCCTCTCCGAAGGCACGTTCGCACGTCTTGCAGACGGCCCACGATACCCCCTCCAGTGTTATCTTGCGACACCATGAATACGGCCAGTGGCGTCCACAGAAAGCCTCGACCTTCAACTGTAACTCGCCCGTCCGCCTGACAATGTGTGCACACCGCCGCTCACTGGTCTCTACTAGGTCGCCTCGTTCAATCTGCGACATCGGTACCCTCCTCCTTGTTGTGGCGGTATGGCGAGGGCCTGCCCTCGGCATCGTAGCCGCTGAAGAGTAGCCGATACCCCTCCGACAAGACCGCCTCCATCCGCCTATGTTCCTCGGCTCCCTCGTGCCCCAGTAGGGCGCGCCCGGCGTACATAATCCGATAGCACTTGGCCCCACTTGTTCGGCGAGGCCGGCGCGTCAGGGTGCCCTCTTTACTAGACATTGTTAGGCCTCCCCTCAATCCCAATCAGGTATTCCCATCTTCTCGCGCTTCTGGCGGGCCGCCTCGTTGATCTTCTGTATTGATACTGCTGCACGCGCAAGAACCTTCGCGCACCGCGACCACTCGCCGGCATTTATGCGGTCTAAGTTATTTACCCCCCCCTGAGACAAGATATACTCACCTGTTTCCTGTGCGCTGGCCGATGCCCTCAACAGGGGGCCAACGCAGTCTCTTGGGTCGTTGGTATCCAGCGTCCACTCAATTGCACGTATTACCTTTGGCAGTAGCTCCCTGGCAAGCGAGTTGTCCGGTATTCGTTCTTTCACCGCAGTGCTCCTCTCTACACATTGAGTGTTGTTACGGCCTCGGCATATTTCTTGTCGTTGCGCTTCACGTATTGGCCCACCGTCGAAAGGTCCGCGTGGCCCAGGTGTTGCGCCACAAGCAGGGGGTCCTGGGTGCGCTCATACAGTCTCGTTCCGCACGTGTGTCTCAGTGCGTGAACACCACGTGGCGTTATGCCCGCCCTAGCAGCGCACGCCTGAATGATCTCGTACAGCCGGCACCTGGCCGATTGCTCCGGCAGACAGAACAGCCGCCCGTTCGGGCCACATGACGCCATGCCGTCAAGCGCGTCGGCTAGGCGTGTAGTCACTCCCACCTCACGCCGCTTATCGCCTTTCCCATGTTGTACCGTGATAATACCTCTCACCGGGTCAATATCTTCGGCGCAGAGACATGCTATCTCCGAGGCGCGTAACCCCCCGTCCGCCGCGAGCAAGATCATGGCGCGCTCGACCGGGTTCGCCACGCGCAAGAAAGAGGAAAGCTCGTCTTCACTATATGCCTCGCGTTTCAGGTGGTCCTCCATGTTGTCTTGTACGGGCGGAATACTAAAGGCGTTATCGCCCATCATACCAACCCATCTCAAAGCCTCGCAGAACGACCGGCATACTGAAAGGCGCTGGTTGCACGTTGCTGGGCCTGTGCCTGTTGTCTGCCAGTCGCGCACCATGATATTGCCGTCTTCTCGGGTTAGTTGGTGGGGCTTGACTGCATTATCGGCACACCACTCCCACAGGTGACCCACGGCTGTCTTATATGCCGAGGTGGTGTTCTTGCTAGTGCGCGACCTCTTCTTGCCGTAGATGCTGAGGTAGGAGAGATACATAGACCACAGCGTGTCTTTGTCATTGTCACGCATAGCCGTTGCGGCCCGGCGCTTCCTGTCCTCCGTACTGAGGCCCGTCCAGTCGTCGAATACCTGCGCGCCGAGTGATGCTTTCGCGCAAACTAGGTCGGCGTGCATCTTGTCGAGTGCTTTGTCTGCGGCAGACAGAAACTGTTCGTCTGGTCGAACATTCGTCTCACTGAGCCGAACGACCTCCGCTGCCGCGTCGGCCAGTTCTGCTACCTCGGGGTTCTCGTATTCCCCGACTGGTTCTGCCGGTCTCTGCAGCCTGAGTGCGAAGCCGCCATCCTCGGCCATACGCTTTGCTGCATCTATTGCCCCTTGTATCTGTGCCTCCACGATAGCACGGTCTCCTTCCGTCAGCCCGTTGAAGTCATATCTCTGGCCTTCAGTATTCCAGAACTGGTTGCACAGCTTGCCAATAGCGGACTCCAGCTTATTCTTGGAGTTCCTGGCTACTTGCGCCTGTCGCTGGGCTATGGGGTCCTCGTCGAAAGAGAAGCCGGCCTGCTGGCGCGTTGCCTTGACTTTGGCGCATAGGTTTCCAAGACCCTCGGCGTCTATCTTGCCGCGCGCGGCCTTGAGCGCCATGTCCGCTACTTCTGTGCGAACATCCTGACCCGGCAGGTCACGAACTAGCGCCACTAGCGTATTAGCGCAGGCCAGTGATAGTTCCTTGCAGTGTACCATCTCCTGCATGGCCTCGGGCAGGAACAAAAGCCCAACGCGAACACGCAGGTTCTTGGTTGACTTCGCACCCGCCGTTATCGCATACCGCTCGGCGTCTTCCGGCCACAGTCCCAGTCGGCACTTATGCAACAGGTCGTTGCGTCCTTCTTCCGTGTCGCACTTGAGGTACTCAGCCATAGCGCGCAGGTGTGCCCGACCCTCATCTACCGGGTCAACGTTCTCTCGGACGAGGTTCTCGGCGTTCTGGCGGCGGCGATAATCGTCTGCGTCAACTATCTCGGCCTTGATAGTATTTTTGCCAAGTAACTGGTGTGCGCGGTATCTGCGCTCGCCGAACGTCACGATATACTGGCCGGTGCCGTCGTGTGCAGGTCTCACCTCAATGGGAAGTAGCTGGCCATCCTGGGCTATCTGGTCGGCGAGCTCGCGCAACTTGACTTGTGCGTCGTGGTCTTCCCCTTGTGAGCGGTGCTGGTCCTCGCAACGGATAAGGTGCATGGGAATAGCTTCGGCCATGCCTATGCCTCTCTCTCGATGGGTCTGTTGTCTGCTGTTACCAAACCGTCTTTCTCCAGCAGGCCAAGATAGCGGCTAACTAGACTATCACGAAACAGGCCAAGATAATCTGCAATGCCCGTTGAGGACATGCCCGGACATAGTCTTACTACCCGGTACACGTCTTTTTTGGTAACGCGACACCGGGCCATGGGTGTTCCCCTCTCTGTCTTAGGTCTTTTATTACATTGGGCGCTGCCCCTCGCCCTTGCAATACCGGCACTCTTCTGTTTCCCACCACCCTCTCCCGTTGCACGACAAGCACTTCCTTTCGGCGCCGATGGCGTGGCCCAGCTTACGGAATAGGTCGTTGACCTCACTCCCAGAGAGACACACCTCGACCAGTCGATCATCGGGAGCACGCGAATCGCAGGTTATCTCAAGAATGAAGGGGTTCTCTCCATTATACTCGTGTCGGACCTCAATCTTCAGCAACTGGCCCCCCCTTGTCGGATGGCGGCTCGGGCAGAGGGCCAAGCCAGATGCCGCCATGCAGGTCATCTATCTCATAGTCATCAGCGCCAGGGCCGAGGTTCGTGAAAAGGTTATCCTCTTCGTCTCGCTCGATGGTAACGAGCTCTGTGCCGGCTTCTGGGAAATAACATAGGTAAAGACCGGATTCTGTGGGCAGTTCGGTAGTCCACGTTGGATGCGCGGCCTCTAGCTCGTCGATGACGGCGAGTGCCGCTTGCGCCCGCCGTGCATCAGCACCGAGCTCCCCAATGAACATACTCCCGTTGTGCACGATGGCGTCGAGCAACTTCCTCACTCGTTCCACTGGTTTTCCCCTCTCTACACAATCCGTGTTATGTGCGAACGTGGCGCAGAACGGGCATTGGACGCAGCTCTGCTTCGTTGGCGGTGTCACGGATATAGTCCCCTATGGTGAGAAGTGCGCTCACAATCCCATCGTCTATCTCGTCAAGCCTTGCAAGCAGTGGCCCCGTAAAACGCTCTTGGAGAAGTCCCTGGTCGCTGGCAGCAAAGAGCCTATCGCTGATCTCTTGAGCGGTCTCTCGGGCTTTGCGGAGCCGGTCACACTGAGCCGATAGGTCTGTCGTTGTAGTCATGGTCTCGCCCCTCTCGTGGGCTTGCGGCGTGCATTGTACCACACGTGCCTGGGTTCTGTTCCTGCGAGTTGTGTAACAGTTCCTGGGTGCTACCTACACGCAGCACACGGATGGGTTTTGGCATCCATGACCACCAGTGCCCATCTGACGAACGTCTCTCCACGGGGCAGGCAAAGCCGTTCCCGGTGCCCACAACAGCGCGCGATTTTAATGCTTGGGGCAAGCCGTGTCATAGCGCCTCCAACAATCTAATCCTGTCTGGTGCAATTGGCCCCTCGTACACGCGCTCCTTGCCGTCCCGTTCAAGACAAAGAAGACCCGACACCTCCACTGCGAATACCGCACCCCCAAAGACATACGACATACCGGGTTCGGTATACAGGAAGACCCCACACGGTCTCCAGTTGTACTTCTCGGGAACGTGTGGTAACAGTCCGTCACTCAGAATGCTCGATATGTTAGCCGTAGCAGTGCCGTGGTATAGTGTCATTGGTCTCCCCCTCTCTAGTGCAGTGCGTTCTGGGCTGCAGTGCAGACTACCCAGACCAGACTGTATGCCAGACCAAGTATCAACGCCGCGCCAATGACTAGGCAGCAGAGTGGCCCCAAACACCCGCCATCGTCGTTATGGTCCCCGTCCATAGGTGGTATCATCTCGTTACTCCTCCCCTTCCCCGAGCGCGCGTTATCCGGATTCTAGCCGATGGGCAGGTCATAGTATGGCCCACCGCTTCGCACCCCGGCCCGAAAAGCACACAGCCAGAGAGATAGTACTCTATCTGCTTCTCGGGTACTATGGCACAACACGGTGCCTGTCTCGGGCAGTGTTATCTCCCACCCGTCCGCGTCAATGGATCGGCACTTTACCTTCTGTCCGGTCTCCTTCTCTATTGTTTGAAGGGAATACAGTAGGTTCTCTGGTATCACCCGAGCACCTCCTCCCTCGTGTCATCCGGGAACGCTTGTGGCCACACCCCTTGTGCCTGGCCACAGTCAAAACACACCTCTAGCCCGAAGTAGTCTTTCATGCCCCCCTCGCGAAACGGCTCTGTTGTATATCCATCATGTGAGGAGACCGACCCGTCTTCGTTTATCCACCCTAGATAGAAACCATCGGAGGGCTTGAAGTTGAACAGGCCGAGCCTCTTGCTGCCGCACCTGGAGCAACCCACGGCGTCCGCACTCATTTAGCTACCTCCTCAAGTTTGTCTACTATAGCCCGCAGATACGCCATCCGCCACTTCTGTGCGCCCTCTGCCATTGCCTCGTTGCTGTTCGGGAACGCATCCCGGACCTTCGGGCTAGCTATGTAGCACTCGGACAGGTATGTAGTTATCTCTCCGAGGCATGTTTCTAGCCTGTTGATCTCCTCGATGTCGTATGCAATAGCCTGCTCCTGCTCCTCTATGGTTATTTGCAGGTTGGCAATAACTCTACCAAGCGCCTCGATATCTTGGTCCCCGGTGTTGGTTGTTTCGCTCATTCTGGCACCTCCTCTCGTAGTATCTGTCGCGCCTTGCGCCGCAACCATCTTCGTCGCAGCACTTTGGCTACCTGACGACTAGCCTTGCACCCGACAGACGCAAGATACTGCAGGGCGTACTCCTTGCCGCTAACCTGGGTTGGTTTCACAGCGCCCCTCCTCTGAACATAATACCTCGTGTGTTCACCCCTCATTGCTCCGCTTCTTCCAGTCGCGCAGAGCTGCGGGGATGGAGGAACCCTCTCCTGCTAGGCTCTCCGAGTCTTCATCGCAAACCTCATAGACAAGCCCGGCAGGGTCCTCTTTGTCTAGCCAATGGACAAGGCCCCGCTTCTCACACTCGCGGACCGCCGCACCGGTCTCCGCATCTGCCTGTATCTGCGCCCACTGCATTGCGCCGCCCGGAAGGACCACCACGCAGTCACCAGCTTTGAGTGTTACGGGTTCCGCCAATCGCAGCCACGGATGCCACTCCTCTAGTTTGCGCATTGCACCAATTGCACAAGCCAATACCCCCTGGCACGAGTTACCCTTCGCGGCAAGGTCGTAGGCTGTTTCGATGAGTTCCTTCAGCTCTTCAAGCGGTGTTTTGTCCAAAATGGTTTCCCCTCCCTACAAGTATGTGTCCTGTTATGTAGCCCCTCCCCCCAGCAGTAGCTGTAGGTCTCTAAGTGTTTCTTGCTCGGTATTCTGTACCAGGGTTAGCCTGTGAATGGAAACCCACGGCGGGCCGCTGGGAATGGCATAATATCGACGCGGCCCAAGTAGCGCGTCGATTATGTTGCTGGCAGCCAGCCGCACCCGTATTTCTGCCGGCAGACCATTGGTCTCCCCAATCTTCATGCACTGCAGGACAGCGCCTCCTGCCGAGGTGTGTACTGATACATGTCCGGGTTCCATGTTGTTGTCGTCAGCCACCTCTACTACAACAAACACGTCCATGTTTTCCCCTCTCTTTCCTGGGTGTGCTACACTGCTATCGCCTTACGTTGTCAGGTGTTTCGGGTCTAGTGCGCAGATGGGCTTCCACTCTAGTGTGATAACCCGGCCAAACGTCAGGCGCTCCCACGACTGAAGTCGCTCCAGTTGCCACTCGCGGCGAAATGCCACGCACTCATCCTGCGTGAGCACGGCTAGGTGGTATCGTGTTAGTGCCCGATAGCCGTATGTGGTTGCCAACCAAGTGGCCTCATCGTGTGTTGGTTTACGTCGTCGGTGAATACGTCCGTATTCTTTGCGGGATGTCTGTGTATTCACTTTTCCCCTCTCTTTCCTGCGTGTTACCGGAAGGTGCTTGCCGCTAGTCCCCGGCCATGTACTCGCTTCGCATTCTCTGCTCGAATGCCTTTATGAAGGGTTCGAGCTTGTCGCGCAACCCCTCCGCTTCTACCAGCACCTCGCTATAGCCGCAGGAGTGTCCCCTCTCCCACGCTATGGCTCTAATAGCAACTGCAAACTCAAGTGGTATTTCACGCAACACCCCCCCCATAGCCTGTATATATTGCTCAACGGTTCCGATCTCTTCCGTCATAGTTGCACCTCTCTCTAGTCAATGTCCTTCGCGCTAAACGGCTGCACGTCTACCCACGCCGTTATCTCGTACAGTTCCTGGGTGCGCTGGGCTACTCGCTCTGCCTGTCGGCGCCGCTTATGTGCCGCTCGCTTGTGGCGGCGTATCTCGCCGGGCGATACCGATACCCACCGCTTCGCCTTGCGTATGTCGCGGGTTACTGTCTGCATGGCCTACCCCCCTAACAGGGCAAGAGTAACACGCGTTTGTCTTCCGACCCGTCCGTATTTCCGGCAAAGATATACCACTCTTCCCCTGGAACACGCACCTCAACCACCCCGGCCTTGTGTGCGCTACGCAATATGTGGGCTACGTCTCGTCTGGCTGCGCCCTTACTTGGGTATTCCCCCCAAGAAAGCAGCCAGTTGGTGCCGATGCTGAATATTGAGAGCCGATACATTGGGTCTCCCTCCTGGGCGCACGTTATCTATGGCCCGCCCCCTCGCGCTGGGCGGTAAAGATACCCCTCTCCAATTGCATACACACACGCTATGCCACCACCCTCCTCCCGGGGGTTATGTATACGCCACGACCATCCAGGAACCACTATCTCCACGCGGCCTCCCCAAATGCGACACGTTCTCAGCGCCCTCGCTGCGGCCCTGCGCACCTCTGCCAACACCCCGCCCAGTTGCTCCCTCTGCCCGCCTTTGTCCACACGAACAAGCACTGCAGTCCCACTCCCCTCGTCCACGTGGTCGGCAACCTGCTTGAAGTAGCCTGGCGGAACACAGTCTGAGCAATACAACCAGTCCTTTGTTTCTTTGCCGCACTCTCTACACATTGCCTGCATATTCCGGCTCCTCCTGGGCGCACGCTATCTATGGCGCACTCCTGCTGTAAAACGCCCCACGCCTACCGCGACACCTAGACAAGTACCATTGCCCCGTCCTTGAACGCCACCGGCCACCACTCGCCAACGGGTTCAAGTATCTCGTCTTCAGTTACCTCGCCGGGCCA
>ERZ1292632.3813-Hain-H43-01um-R2-3813-length-11258-cov-5_pt1 | contig 11258 bp, 9 predicted proteins | sample MGYA00564407_ERZ1292632 | MGnify/ENA primary metagenome ERZ1292632 (study PRJEB36523, sample SAMEA6512637) | groundwater metagenome | collected 2019-01-08 | study: AquaDiva: Metagenomics assemblies of 32 groundwater samples
TGTATCTCTATATCGTTTAATAAACTTCCCCTGTGGCATATCTGTCACGTTCGTACTTGTTGAAAATGTAGTGCCTGTCAAAGAGCCAACGGGTAAAAACCCGTCAACTGAACCATGGCCAACAAAAAAACAGTAACCTATAAAAGATTCCATTTCGACATTGATGTTAGCAAAGTTCACCCATGCCGTTTCTGCCGCCGTTATTTCCGCTGGCGTGCTGGAATTGTCATAAAACAACTGTGTGTCGTCATCGGTGGAATCATTAACGGTATAGAGAAACTTCTGTGTCCCTGGAATTTGAATAAAGTCAAACGCACTCGTGACATCTTTGCCCGTTTGTGCTGTTGTTACTTTCCTATAATATCCGGGGGTTTTTAAAATCGCACCTGGCTCATGAGTAACATTCGCGCCATTTAAGACGGTTTGAGAATTTTGCGGAACAATGAAGGGGCTTGCTTGAGGATTTGCCCCGCCCGTATGGTTGAATTGATGAATGAAAGTCATTATGTATCAAATAAAATACGTCTGCCATGGCGCGTAGTTGGCCTTATTTGGCCTGTGGATTTAAAATTGTAGTAAGAATATGTATCAAGACTTGGCGATTCCTCAAGTTTGGCATTCTTCGTTAATTGTTCTCTAAATAATTGTAGGTATTTAATTTGGTCTTTTTCATTTCTTCTCACTCCGGCTATCCTTGAAGCTACATAAAACTTCATTATATTATAAAAACCAACCGAAGTGGTATCTGAAAGTTCCGAGAGAGTTGACAGTTTCTTAAAGTATTTTAATTTTATCCTGTACGCGGCATAGGTAGAGCTTATAGGTTTGTCGAAATACAAATTCCCGTCAAAGACTGTATATTGAAGCGGTAATCCGCTTGCATAACCTTGAAAAACCGACCTCCCTACGCCTGACGCGACAGTAATCGAACCAGTTCCGCTAGCAGGTATGCCAGAGAGTATACCCGTAGAGGTATCGTTTGCCGTACATGTAACAGCGTCACCGGCTATATTAACCGTTCCACTCGATGAAAAATACGATGAGTCTTTTAGGGTCATAGTTGTTGCCCCGACTGTAGTCGCGCTGGACAGCTCGCCCCGCTTCACCTTATCAAAAACATCCGCGTATTCTTGAGGAGTCATCGAATCCATCGGTTTCAAATTACCTAGTTGTACGGAAATGACTACGTCCTTTCCGTCCGCATACTTGATTTCCGTTCCAAGTCCAGAAAGCGCGTATTTATTCTCGTCCTCAACCGCTGAAAGCCATGTATTACTATCGTCCGCACCAGTGACTTCAAACGACCAATCCTTACGGTTCCCACTCTCTGTGACATGTTGCACGATTTCATCTTGCGAATCTTGAGTAAATCTAACCAAATTCTCATAAGTTAGATCACTGCCTACCGAGTCATTCATTATATTGAGAGCGGCTTCAATAATTTTAGCCACTGAACTGGACGGATTTCCCGTTGAGGGGATATAATCACTTGCATCGCTTTCGGTCGTGCCGTCATAGAATTTGACAACATAGAAAGAATATGCCGTGTGAGTGGTAAGAAGGCTAAACTCTGTATAAGGCCGATTCCATGCTATGTCTATTGCCGAACCGGTTGCTACTATCGCCGTTAGTGTACCACCGTCACTCGAAGCGCCATAGATTGTGATTTTTCGTTCATAGATTTTCGTCACAGGGTCTTGTATCTCATGGTCGAATTTTGTTGTATTGGTAATCGTTAAAGAAGTCCCGCGTGTAACAACCCCATTTACATCAACTTCTTCTGTTTTCGAGTCGCCTCTTTCACCTAATATCGTCCAGTCGTCATCAACGAACTCGTCATTATCACCAACTGAAATAGTCACTCCCGCCGCCGTAAATGGAGCCCTTAAAGGAGTCCTCGGATTCCGAGAAATATCAGGATGTTTTATAAGTATTCTCGCCCCTGAAACATCAATTATCTGAGGTTTTTGAAGGCTTTTTAAGGTTGCCATTTTGTTGGTTTAAATACTCTCCCAATTAGTAGCGTTATATGACTGATAAACAACATTGCTTCCTGAAGCGAGTGTTGTTGCGGTATCTACTCCCGCGCCGAGATTGTCACCGGATGCGGGGAAAATTCGGAGTGTATTCGCTCCATTATTGATAATCACAATCCTCAATCCCGCAACGGCTGTCGGAAGCGTCACCGTATCATTGACATTTGCAACCGTGGCAACCTCGTTCACTTCTGCCGTAAGAGCCCCCTGGCCTTGCGTCTGTGTTGTTGAGGCCGTAAGTCCTGCATTTACATCACGTCTAATGAGAATATCGTTCGCCAAGATAACTGATTCGGCTGATACGGAGAATGATGTATTTCCCGCACCAATTCCGAAGGTGATGTCACCTGTTGAATCGAGGTTTATCAAAACTCCGTCTGTCCCATTATGGGTAAGCCCTAAGGCGTCCGTCCCAGGAGTACCACCAGGTTGATTGATATTTACGACACCCGACTGTCCACTCCCCGTAGCTGTACCTGCTGTCAAAGTGATATTTCCTCCGTTATTATTCCCTGAGCCTGATGCATCTCCACTTTCGAGGAATAATTCGCCACCTGCCGCGCCTGTCGTCTGTGAACCGGCGTTACCAGCGGAAAGCAAAAGTGGTCGTCCCGCTATATTGTTTCCCGCCCCTTGTGCGTCCACTTCGATACCGATCTGCGTTGCCGCCGATGAGGATAATCCCAGCCGAGTGTTTAAATGGTCATAATAAATTCGGGTAGAGCCTCCAACTTGTAAGTCCATGAGATAGACATTATTCCAACCTGTAGTGTTTGTTGCCGTTAAATTGCCTTTTATAAGGCGGAAAATATCAGAACCGCCCGCCGCGCCCGCATCATTAAGTGTAGCCGAAAGATCAAGTATTTTGTCGTCTGTTCCTCCCGATGTGAGAGTACCCCCCGCCAACGTTGCAGTGTTACCACTCACCCCTGCTTCTGTAAGACGTACCACTTCCACAGCTCCCGCAATGAGAGAAAGAATATCTGCACCCGCTGAACCTATACCGGTATCAGTATCTGTGCGAAGAGGGCTAAAAGTAGGGACAGTTGCACTGGCCGCCGCGTCTCCATGGAATCCCCCCGAGGCCGCGTTATTCCCAAAAAACTCTCCTGTAAAAGTAATTTGACCCGCCGCGTGAGCCCATTGGACATCTCCATTGGCGAAATTGATATTGCCGCCCGAACTTAAATTGAGAGCGCCGAATGGATTTGTTGCGGAACCAAGGGTTAATCCGCCTGTTGTGAAAGGATATAATGCCGCACCGGTTAATGAAAGCTCATTAGCCAACGCGCCAGCTGTTACCACGGCAATATCAAACCGTCCGTCCACACTCGTTGCCGCGTTTACGTCCGTAGCGACCCACGTTAATCGGGCGAATTCAGTCTGGACTCCGCCATCGTTTGAAAGACGTAATGAAAGATAAGCCTCGTCATTATCGGCCATCGTAGCGCGATCACCTTCGAGAATCATTACTTGTGAACTTGCTCCGTCTGCCGTATTCGTGATAGTCGCTCCAAGTGCGGCCACATCGAGATCGAGAGCGCCGTTGAGATCGAGGGAAGTAGCGGTAAGAGCTGTAAAAGTCCCCGCGCCCGCAACTGCGCCCCCGATTGTAACACCATCAATCGTACCTCCATTTATGTCAATCGTTGTGACGGCGCCGAGATCAGACCAAGTGCCAGTCAATGAACCGCCGCCGGTAGTCGTGATTGAATTATCCTGAAAATCCACCGCTGTTGCCGAAAGCGTCATCTGTGCCACGTCATTGACGGAAAGTTCAAACGATGCTCCTGTCGGTACATTGAGTTGTAGGAAGTTAGTACCATCGGCATTGCGTCCCACTGAATAATCCGTAGCTACCGTTGCAATGCCCAGCCCAAAAGAAATCTTACCCACGTTCCACTCTGAAAATTCAGACGCACTCTGAGCCGCCGATTGTAGAAATACAGTAGGATTAGTCCGAGCACCATGAGCGAAGTCGTAAGCTCGATCTGCATGTTCGCCAATTATAAACGTATTTTGAGCGGCAGAAAGACCTAAATAGAGCGCATCTACAGTTTGAGCAGTATTCCATGACATCGCTGTATCTGGCGAAACATCCGTATTGCCGAAACTCAACGGTTCGTCATCCTCAAAATGGAGTCCACCTGTGCCCACTGAAGACGGCTCTTCCAGTTGACTGCCTATCCTAGTTGACCCAAATCCAGCCATAATTAAATTGGTTAAAAATTAAGCTATCCTCGAAAGGAAATAATCAGCCTCGTCAATTTGTCCCGCCGTGGCTCCTACCGTTCCAGCCTGTACCTGAATTTGCACATACGGAGCTATTCCGTTGGTTATAATCTCAAAAATCATGTTTTGATCAGCGTCCGTGTTAAATTCAAGATATTCCGCCTCAATTTTCACATCACTTGTTCCCACGGTAGAAATGGGGAAGGTATAATCAACCGTATCTGCTTGCCCCCTCATGGCAATAGCTCTGATACGGGCATTTAGAGAGTCGTTAATATCTAATCGAGCATAAAGCCCTATCCTCGCATATTGATTGACCGGAATTGGAGAGCCAAGATCAGCCCATGATGCGGTCAGATTTTGAGCCGCCGTAATAAGTTGTGCCATAAAATATAATTAAAGATTACTTAATGCTTCGAGTACCTGTTCTTTTTTCATTTCCTTGGTAACTTCAATCCCTTTTGCACGAGCCAGGGCTTTAAGTTGAAAAAAGTTATCTGGGAATTCTCCTATTGTGTCCGTCATAAGATTTACCCCCTCTTTACTTTCCACAAGAAACCCGAAAGTCTGTAAAAGCCTGATACCGACCTCGCCATCAACTTCTAACGATGCTTGTGAAGGGATATTGTAGATTTGGCCGTTGAAATTGAAGCCACTTACGTTCACATTTGACTGATTGTATAACAACATATTTAAAGGTTATATAAATAGATTCCTTTAAGCCCCCGCCAAGCAGGGGCTTTGAGCAACCTACTTTTCCTTTTCCGTAGATTCCTCTACGGGGACAGGTTTTGGGGGGTCAAGAAGTATTGCTACCTCCTGAAAACTCCCTTGGAGCTGTAGTTGTCTGGCCTGAATTTGGCTTAAGCGTTGATCGAGTTGTGCCCTCTGGGAAACGCCCTTGTTGCGTTCCGCTTCCAGTTTGGCAAACTCGGTTTCCAGCGCTTTTTTCCTTGCTTCGAGCCTGACCTTTACGTCTTCCGACATAGAAAGTTGGGTTAAATGATACTAAAGAAATTATAACATATTATGCTACTAATGCAAACCATAGGTTTTGAATCCCCGCAGGTGCTTGTGCACCTGACCAAACAAAAATCATTGCCGTATTTTGCTCGATAACGGAAGAAGTACCAAGGGCTACATTTGAAGTGCCCGAAGCGGCAAACGTAATCGTTTCAGCGGCATCGGATACGTTGACCACACGGACAACCTGGCCGTCACGAAGACCTGCGGTGAGAATCACGCCTGTACGGGAAGCTCCTCCGCAGTCGTAGTAAGCAACGTTCCCAGAGGTGGCTATTGTTTCACCATTACCCGCGCCTGTCGCCAGGGCGACTACGGCTTCAAAGAACAGACCCGCGTTAATATGCAACGCCTCTACGTTTGTTCCCGTTGCGGAAATGTAGAGAGCGTTAGCACCTGCCGTGCCAGCGCCCGTATCCTGCTCGATTGCGACCAGATTTGAGGTTGAGGAGAGGTTGCTTGTCGAATGTACCGTAACCGCGTCCGCACCAGCGACCAAAGCGCCGGTATGTTCGACGTCAATTACACAACCCTCACCCGTTACACCCGTACCAGCAGAAGAAACGGCGATAGCGCGTCCAGCTACGTTCGTATCCATAACAATCGAGATAGCCTCACCCGTTGAGGCGGCTGTGCCGAAAGTAAGTTGGATAAGGTTAGAATCGAGTAACCCTGTTTGTGAAATGAAGATAATATGGTCGTCAGTCCCACCATCCGAACCCGTATTAGCGATATTGATAATCGGAGCAGTTCTGATACCTGCGGCGGCAATGTTTATTGCATTACCGGCAAGGTCGGTTCCCAAATCCATATTAAGGAAATGACCCGAAACTTTATTAACAGAAGCAACTATATCAATTACATTGCCAGTACTATTCCCTGAACTATTGATGTCCCATACATGACCTGACGAAGTTCCTGAATCATCAATTTGGAATACATCAACTGCACCTGCCGCGGTATGAGCTACGACAATACCGTTAGCTGTTCGCGTACCTGCTAGTGTGTAATTGCCCAAAATAGCACCAACTGCGTTGGTCATGTTGATTTCAAAGACCGTACCAGTTGAAGCGGAATTGGTAGCGTAATCGAATACGTTACCAGTCGTTGCCGCAGTATCATCTATGTCAAACATGATTCCAGCATTCACGCCACTCATATTCAAATCGAACATAGCGCCAGAAGAAGTGCCTGAATCGGTGATTTGGAATAAAGCGGTTGAACGAAGCATCGCACCAGAGGTGACTACCATAGCTTGTGCTGTAGTGGCTGTAGCGCCAAGAGAGAAATTTAATATATCTCCTGTGGCCGCAACTGCGCCTAAGGCAACATCGAAAATGTTGCCGGTATAGACACCACTAACATCCACATCAAAGAGTGGACTTGCGGCGGCTCCCGTATTTGAAACATCTATGTCCCAAAGAGTACCACCGGCTGTAGTCCCGTCTCCATCGAAAGTAGTAAGCATGAGAGCTACAGTACGAGTTCCAGCTACATCCATATTTATCGCACGGCCAGCAACAGCGGCATCCATGTTTAAGTTAAGCATGTTACCTGTCGCCGCGCCTGAGAATGTAGCATCGAAGATATTACCAGTATAAATCCCGCTCACATTTATGTCGAAGATGTGTGCATTGCCAGTGGACGAATCGTCAATTTTAATCAGATCATCCGTTCTAGCCCCCGCGCCTACGAAACTCATTGCGGAAGCGGCAACAGCCGACCCCATATCTATGACTATCGCGTCACCCGTAGCGGCGGCCGAATAAACTATATCGAGAATCGAACCTGTGAAGACTCCTGAAACATCAATATCCCAATAATCGGAGGTTCCACCTGCACCTGTATTCGTGATATTTATATCCCAAAAAGGAGCAGTGCCAGAGCCGTCAAAGGTTACTTGACACATATCTTCAGTACGAACGCCAGCGCCATAATCAAGAACAAGGAATGAACCTGCTAGGTTAGCATCCATATCGATATTGAAGACATGGCCTGTAGCCGCGACAGAAGCCGCGTAATCGAAGATATTGCCGGTATAAATACCGGAAACATCTATGTCAAACAAAGGTGATGCCGAGGCGCCGGTTTGAGAAACATTAAGATCGAAAATCGTTCCGCCTCCTGTCGCGCCGAATGTACCGTCAAGGGTTACAGCAACTAAAGCTATGGTTCGAGCACCAGCTACGTCTATATTGACCGCCCGCCCTCCTACGGCGGCATTCATGTCAATGTCAACAACGTCACCGGTAAATGCTCCGTCAGCGGAAAGATCAATCATATCCGCCGAACCTGTCGCCGTTGAAATCAATTCAATAAATGGTTGAGTTCTCACACCCGCGCCCGTGATACGAACTGCGGTTTGAGCAAGTCCATTGTCCATGACCAAATTGAACACGTTACCAGTACAAGCGGCTGTCGTTGCATAATCGAAAATGTTTGAATCAATAACCGCCGTCACATCTATATCCCAAATATGGGATGTAGTGCCTGAATCTGTATGTCCAAAATCAAAGTTGAACATCACAGCACGATCACCTGTGTTGGTAGTAATTTCCATGACTTCGGTATCGAGAGCATCATTAGCATCAAAGGTTAATTTAAAGACCTCACCACCAGGAGAGCCGTTAAAAGAACCCTGCCAATCGAATGCTGTTGATGCGCCAGAGCCGGAATCGTTTATATCAATGTTAATGTGAGTCCCAGTGGAGTCATCATTAAATTGAACATCCGCTCCCGTTCTTGCGCCCGCGCCAGAATCTATATAGATACCGGTCGCGGCAAGACCTAAGTTCATGTCCATGTGAATCACGCGGCCTGTGAGGGCGGCGTTCACAAGGAATTCGAGTAAGTCACCTGATCCTGCGCCCGATTTCGTCAAGCGTAAAGTATCAAGTGCACCGGCAGTCGCGTCCGTAAGAACTATCGGCCCCTCGTCAATTGTAATTGACTGGCCGAGAGAATAGGCTGTATCGAGATCGGAAGACCCTCCGCTTCCCGTCTGAGCGTTTAGCTTGGAGTTACTTGTACCATTGTACCAATATACGTCATTGCCGATTCGATTGAGTTTTCTTGCACTGGTATTGGTTGGAGTCGCGCTTGCGGCGGTAAAGAGAAATCCATCGTTGCTCTGTACCGGCCCTGAAAAGTACGTCCCCTCGCCATCAGTGCCAACTAATTTAGGCATAATTTTAAAAGGTTAGTCGATAGACGAGAGGTCTGTATAAACCCGAAGGCTTTGCCTGTGGCGACTAACCACGTCAACCCTCTCGTCACTGAAATAAATATAAAAGAACAATTTTAGTTTGAGTAAGACGAAGCATCTCCTTTTGAACCCCATAGCCCTCGCCAATCGCTCCATCCATAGGCAAACCTAAGGAATGCGATCATTTTCAGAGTCTGAGTATCTATATCTCTATCCTCATCAACTGAGAACGGAATACGCTTGAAGAGATTTAGAGAGTGACGATTTTGCATGATGATAAACCAATACAAATCAGTTCCCGCCCCCTGTGTCGAACCCGTTGAAAGAGCGGACATCCAAGGATTGATAAACACATCGAATTGTGCGAAGTGTTTATAATAGTTGGTGTCGTTATCAGCCGTTGCTGAACGTAGGTTGCTACCGACAAGTTCAAGCGCTAACTTTTCTTGATATGGAGCGACCATAAGCAGCGGTTTAGCATCCATAAAGTTTACGAGCTGTCCCTTACCGTCAAGTACCTGCCTTACTGCAAGTAATCCAGTATTTAGACCTGATTCACCTAATGCGATGCTAGTTGCAGATGCGTTGGACTGCGTGCTTCCACCGTCAATTCGAGTATGAACTGTAGAACAGAGCGGGAGTGCGTCCCCATAAGAAGTATTCGCCGTATTGAATGACTGGCGGAACAATGTACCCATAGCAATATCATCGTAGGTTCTTGCCGCCGCAGAGCCTAGCATTGAAGCTGATTTCCCGAGCTGTCGATACAAATCATCCTCATTGGCCTGACGCGACATCTGGATACCCGCTCGATACTCCGCAGGAGTGTAGCGAGTTTTGTAACCTTGTAATGGGTCTTGAAATGTTGTTGAGGCACTTTGCGCAGTTTCGGTAAGTTTACCCACACCCGTCCCGTCCACGTCATCTTCGTACGCACGACTTGAAGAGAAAACATTGAGAAGTTTAGGGTAGTACGGCTCATATTGCTTGTAGCTGTCTACCATAACCTTTCTCAAACCTGGAGCCACTAGATAGCCCCAATTTGAAGTATTTATCATAAAATATGATTATTAAAATATAATTTATGCCGCGTTCACCAATTCGACCGGTGAACAAAGCACATTGTTACCCAACGCTTCGGGATCTTGACCGAGCAACTCGAATTGAGCGACAGCCGTACCCGTTGTACTTTCGTCAATTTGATCGGAAGCCGCAATTAAGTCCGCATAGTAGCCTCTGAGGTCTGAGCCTGTCGTAGTTGCGATAGTAGCGTCCAGAGGAGCCGTATAGATCATGCCCTGGATAAAGGGACGAATAACTGCACGTACCTTTTTATCTGTTTGGTTGTCACCTGAAGACACATAAGTACCGGTGCCTTTGCCACCAGGCGCATAAGTGCCATCGAATTCGGAAGATAGGGCGCTATCAAGGGAAATCCCTTTGTTCGTACAAAACCCGACGACTTCGCCAAGCATACGGTTACCCGCCGCCGCCAGCGCTACGAATCCTGAAACGAAACGTACTATATCCCCTATAGTAAGGGTCGTGGAATTGGCGATTATTTCCTGGAGTTGCTCACCTTTCGGGTCAGCCCCTCCATACTTTTTAAATTCTAATCCTGCCATAAAATAGTGTTGTTAAGAATTATTGAGCACGTTTTAAACAAAAATAAGATCAAACGTACTGTGTTGTTTGACCTTATCGCTGTCATCTCGCCTTAGTCCGTATCGTGGACAATCCCGCCTTGTAGCCCGTATCGTGGGCAAGCCGCTACTCTACCGCAATCGGTTTATCTCTATATTCTATATACTCCTCCGGCTTCATACCGAACTTTTTCGCCACTTCGTGCTCTTCGGGCGTTAATTCGGGTATTTTAGCGAAAGAAGGAGCTGTAGAAAGAGATCCTGTATTAAAAATTGGGTTTTGACGCATATTATTTACTCCGGCAACCGTTAAGGAGTGCTGGAACCTGCTTGACATACCGTCAAGGGTGGAGTCATCCGTACTTAGAGTATTTTTATAGTGATAATCTACAAGTTTTTTTTGGTCTTCGGTAAGCCCCACAGCCCTGAACATACTTTCGTATAATTCAGCGCGAGCTTTTGTGGCTTTTTCGTTTGCGCTTTTTTCAGATTCCTCAAGTTTAGCCACGCGGTCAGTCAAGCCAGCCGCTACCTCTTCGGCGGACAGTTTTTCTTTTTCAAGTTCTTTGGTCTTTTTGGCCAAATCATTAACACTACCCCCTTTCCTCTTAAAGGATTCGATTTCCTGATCTTTTGCGGCAAGAGCTTCCTTAGCGACAGCGAGTTCCGCCCGTACTTCTTCCAAATCCACTTGAGTGTCGTCAGCCATGCGTTAAGAGTTACCGAATAATTTATATTTATTGTAATCTTTCACTTCCTTTGGTTTGGCGGCGTAAAATTCTATCAACCGCCTCACTCCAAGGACTCCATAATTCGTATATCGCCCTGCGTCAACTTCTTTCATTTCTTTTGCACCATTAATTGTAGACATACTTTGTTCATATGTCAAGGAATCAAATAGAAATTTCAAAACTTCATCCCCTGAAAACTCATAACATTTGTAACGAATGAAGTCTTGTTGCCCCTTATTCAAGTCGTTGAATGCTTTGGGTTGACGCACAAGTAATAAGTCGCCTTCTAGCACATCTCGAATTGATAAATCCTTCAAAATAACTCGCTCCCTTATCGGATCGTAGAGTTTAGAAGTCGAAAACCTGCGCACTAAATATTCTCCAAGTC
>ERZ1292632.3430-Hain-H43-01um-R2-3430-length-12133-cov-5_pt2 | contig 11253 bp, 22 predicted proteins | sample MGYA00564407_ERZ1292632 | MGnify/ENA primary metagenome ERZ1292632 (study PRJEB36523, sample SAMEA6512637) | groundwater metagenome | collected 2019-01-08 | study: AquaDiva: Metagenomics assemblies of 32 groundwater samples
GACAAGTTCAAGAGTGCGAGAACCATTCAGATCATTCGTTCCACTTCGCTTCCATCGCTCCGCTCATCGCTCGTTACACTCATTTCATCTCGCAACACCACCACAGGCAAGGACAAGTTCAAGAGTGCGAGAACCATTCAGATCATTCGTTCCACTTCGCTTCCATTCTTCAAGTTGCATAAGAAACTCCTTTTCTCAACATATTACCATAAAAGCGACTCTCGCAGAGAGTCGCTTTATAGGTCACCCCTCGCGGGGCACGCCACCAAAGTAAAATGCGGCTTCTGGCTTGAGGGGGGCAAACTGATCACCGCACACACATAATAGCAAATTCAAAAAGAAAAGTCAAGCGGCAAAATAAAACTCGGATGAAGATTACATCATCCGAGTCAACCCAAAGAAGGATACTACTCTCGCCTCGCCATGCAGTGGGTCTCACAACTAAAAGTATACTGATTTACTAGGAGATTGTCAAGAAATTCAAAATCAGCGCTCATTGCCGCGGGGCAAGGGGACTCTGCGCGAGTACGCGCATTCACCGCTCGCGCCACAAGTGCAAGTGCCATCCTGTTTCCTCTCTCACGGATGTTATAGAGCAGAAAAGGGCTGAAAACAACTTCGTTCCTCGTCGTTTTCGCAATCGCGAGCAAGAACAGAGCAAACCAGACCAAAAACTATATTTCAACAGCGCGGTCGGGCTTCTATGGTAGCTTGCGGCACACGCGCTTTGCCCTTGCCGAAGTGCATCGGCAATTCCTACGCGACGTCGTGACTCGCAAGCAATAACATGGGCTAAAAAAAAACAAGGGTTCATGGCTTGCGCCGCGCATCATTATTGAAAAACAAAAAATTGGTCGTTGCATTCGCACGCCAATTTTTTGTTTCTCTTGTGCGTCTCACCACCCTATGTTTTTTTTCTTAACGCTCCATGTTATTTGGGCAATGTGCTGCGCGGTTTTTTAGTTTTATAGCCCGCCCACACATCAAAGGTCAAGGTCAAAACCATGTTACAGCCCATCCCGCAATCCGCAATCATCGCACATTATGCCATGCTCAAAAATGGCAGCTATGCAGTAGTCACACCCTGGGGCAAAGTGTTGGCGCCATCATTTTACGAACTCCGCAAGTCGCACGCATTTTACATGTCAATCAATGGTGCAGGCGGGTGGGTTGTGTTATTGCCAAAACAAGCCGCGCCAGTTGTCACACAAGCAAGGTTATTTTAATGCTCGTCTACGATCCCGCAATCTCAGCATATCGCAACGACCCGGCAGGCTGGCAACCCCCAACCAAGCAATTACCATTGTTATTATCTCGCGGACGTATAGCCGCGAGCCACACAAAAGGAGTATCTCAAATGTATGACGGATGGACCCCAACAGTAAACACGCCAGAAAAAAAAGCCTATGAAGCGGAGCAAGAAAGACTCCGCCAGGCTGAAAGGCGCAAGAAAGCCGCAAGCCGCCCCCTAATCGAGTATCCAACCTACTTCGAGCGGAACTACTGCCCCGAATGCATGATCACTCACATGGTAGAAATGACTCGAGACAGGCGCGTGCTCTGTCACGGAGAAGATTATTATTTCCGCACACAGCAAGAGCGCACCCATTACAGCCGCCGCCAGGGTAAAGGGTTTGAACTCGCACCGATCACCAGTCCAGCACAATTGCCGCTGGAATGGCAAATGGTTGCCGAACTCAAAGAGCCTGAATATATTGACGTTGATCAGGATTGGTAAGCATCGTAAATCAATCACGCCCGCGCCCGGTCCGCAAGGACTGGACGCGGGCAAGGAGTAAAATAAAATGACCACCCAACCCACACCCGCACTTGATAGACTAGTAGCACAGCAAGCCGCCGAGCAATTCCGCGCAGACCTCCGCGCCGACCTTGCCGAGATCATGGACGAACTACACAGCCAGCGCGCCGAGTTGATCAACATCCGTGTAGACCTGGACACCATCCGCGCTGGACTCACGCAAGCCGCCAGCCAACCTGCGCCAGCGGTGGGACCAACCGAAACATTTTTAGCAGACGTGATAACTTTCGCCACCGATGAAAACGGAAAGCAAGCCTACAAGATACGCGGAGGGCGTTATTCAAAAAATGGTGTACGTGTATGGGATGAAGTATTGCCGCTTTTGGGAATTGACAAAGACCTGCTGATCAGTGGTCGCAATCCAATCAACCCGCCGATCATGGTACGTGTTGAAATCGCAAAGCGGGCAGGAAAATCAGACTTGGGCGAAGATATAACCCTGCAATACAATTATGCCCGCAAGGTAATAGGCAAGGCGTAATCTTGCCGGCGCCGTCGGCGCCGTCGGCGCGGAGTACCGCGCCATCTGACAACAGCGAGCCAGATCAAAAAAAAAGGAGAATATCATGGAAACAATCGAAGAAAAATTAATCGAACACATGAACTACATCAAAGAATTAACCGACGCAATCAAGGCTATCAAAGCAGAATGCCAAGACTGCGAAGACTGCAACGCGACAGGCACAAAGCCAAATACACATGACACATGCCGCACATGCGGCGGGTACGGCTTCAACCCTAAAGGCGATATCCGCGAGGCTATCACGCAAGCAACAACCTTGATCGGCTACAAATAACAACCCAAAAGGAGAATATCATGTATTACTATATCAGATCAGAAGATCAATTATGGACAGTGGGCACAGGCATCCGCGGAAAAGGCGGAAACTGGGAGCCAGAAAGCGACCACAACAGCGAGTCTAAAGCCGCCGCCCGAGTCCATTTTTTGAATGGCGGCAGTGATAGCACGGAATTACAAACGCAGATCAACGAGCTGAAGGCGAAAGTCGCGGAATTGGAAGAACTACTCAACAGTGACGAAGCGCCAGCCGAAACGATCCGCAAGAATGCAGACGCGGCACGCTGGACAAAATAACAACCAGCCGCAGAATGCTGCAGTATTTGACGCAACCAACGCCGCTGATGCAAAAGTTGTTCTACCGCCCCTTCGCGGGCAAAGGAGTTTTGAAAATGGATTTACAAACCGCCTATAACAAATTGCTTCAAGACCCGACGCATGTTCTTAGTGTTTATGATACAGGCGAGCCAGCACAGTTTTTTCAATTTGTCGAGCCGCCATCATATACAACCGCCGCCCAAAACAACAAGTTGGTCATGCAGGAAACTCGTGTCAGTGATATTGACAGCGAAGATTCGCACAGCATCATTCGCAATCATTGGGGTTTCCTATTCGATAAGGCGGTAGAACAATCGGGTGCAGCGGACGGGCTACACTCGTGCCTCTGTGGTGATCGTATTCCGCTCGATGAGTATCGTTGCTCAAATTGTCAGGCGTGGGAAACCGCCCGCCGCTAACCCATGCCGTTGACCCTCGAATACTCCGCATAAATGCGGAGTATTTTTGTCTAAATTCCAGCGGCGGAAAAATGAAAAGGCTGGACGCAGTTTGCGGCTTGCCAAGAACACGCAAGCCCAAACCGCGCCAGCCCCTATCTCGTCAGTCAAAACCTAAACCCGCTTTCTTTGGGTGCGTGCTGTTTCCTGCTTGCGACTCCGCGAGCGTTGGCTCAGTGCGGCTATGCCTGCCCCCTGGCATAGCCAAGCCCACCATTGACAGCTTTGCCCAACTCGCTTATACTGCCCCTATGACAACACAAACCCTCACCACAATACAAGCGGCAACACTCCTCAAATGTTCGCCGCGAACAGTACGAAACATGATCGAGCGCGGGAGTCTCAATGCAGAAAAACTCGACCCAACAGCTAAAAGCGTTTATCGCATCCCTCTCACAGAAATCGAAAGAATACTTAATAGCCGAAAGCCAGCGCGACCTATCGCCCGCTGAAGTCATCGGATTGATTATCTTTGTGATCATTCTAGGGACGACCATCCCTTAATGAAGTTCCTCCCTCGATGCACAACATCGAAGGAGGCGACGTTGAGTCTATCAGCGTCAAGGTTCCTAGCACCTTAACAACCGAATAGACTTGGTGACCCCGGGGGGGCTCGAACCCTCAACAAATTGCTTAGAGTTCAACCCCTGAATTTTATAACATTGTGCATGGGCAAATAAGGCTGAATAGCTTCGGCTTCGATGGTGCGTGTATAGCGTTCAACCATTTCGATATTTGACCATCTTCCGGCCTCCTGCACTACGCGAGAAGGCGCACCATTGCGCGTGGACATGGTTGCAAATCCTCGGCGGCAATCGTGCGGCGAGATTTTGAAATCAAGCTTCTTTGCGCAACGTTTGAAAAGAGACTGGATACCTGACTTTGTAAGCGGCTTGCCATAGCGCTTATTTTCTTTGAGAGAAATAAAAAGCGCATTGACACCATCGGCAGGTTTTCGATAAGAAAGCCAACGATCTAAAATTGCGGCAGTTTCGGGGGAATAGATTCCATATTTCCACTGACCACCTTTTATCTTCGCCAGAATTGTTCTGTGCTCAAGGTCTACATTTGCAAGCAGAATGCTAGCGAGTTCCGAGACCCTGAGACCAGTATCCGCTGCAACGGCGACGATACATTGATTTCTCGCACCCAAGGCGGTATAGGTGTCAAACAGCGCAAGCAATTCGATCAGTTGATCTACGGTAAGCGCGCGCTGTGGTTTTGGCTTGCCGCGCTTGACCTTTGCAGATAGCGCAGGATGAATTGCGCCACGCGACCATTTTATAAACGATTTGCAGGCGTTGAGGGCAACATACTGCATAGAGTCCCCCCAATTTTCACGTTTTACAAAACTCAATAACTCACCTGCTCCCCATTCTTCGAAGGACTGTTCTATTAGCTCTTCGAGGACATAAGCATAGGTGACTTTAGTTGCATCGCTGTATGCGTGCGATGCAAGAAAGTTCGAAAGATCGATATTCACCTTTTACCTCCATGAATGATACAGAGTCTGGCTATCCCTCGACTCTGTTCAGGTCCCGCGCCGTGAACGCAGGACACTACCCATTACCTCCGCCCGACTGAAAGAGTTTCTCAGGTTCAAAACAGCCGAGCGGAGGCGCAAACCCTATTATATACACAAAAAGGAGTTTCTTATGAACGATAGTAAATTAGGTCGCATTTTTGCAATTGCATTGAAGATACTTATTGCCGTAACTGTAATGCTTTTTCTCGGCATCAACAGTATCAACTTTTTCACCTTCGTATTCAAGGCGGAGCAATCGCTCTATGCCTATCTCGGATTTGCTCTCACAGGCGGAGGTGTGATCGCCTATCTGGCAATCCTGAAATGGGACTCGAAAACAACGCTCGGGCAGTTCGTCGCAATCAGCATGCTGGCTCTCTGCGTAGTAGGCGAACTGGCAACAGCCGGCTTCGGGATGCGCATTCAATCCCTCGAAAAGATGGGACTTGAATTTACCAGCGCCGACCTCGACAACATGATCCTGGTCGTTCAACTTCTCGCTCTGGTACACGCGCTCGCGCTGATCTTGAAAGTCGCAGGAACAGACATAGGCGAAATGTTCAAGAAAACAAACGCGCTCGCTCAAGCCACCGCACCCATTCCAGTTGACGCAGATAACTGGCTCCAAGATACAGTCAAAAAATTCGAGAGCAAATTTGCGCCCGCTCCCACCCTCAAAGCGGAGGAAAAGCCCGAATTGGGCGACGACTTTCAAGGCGGGGAAACGCCGTAGAAAATTCGCCATCGCCTGCCAATGGTGCGGAGGAGAAAAACAAACCTCCGATCCAAAGACAAAGTACTGTTGTGATCAGCATCGTTTGCATGCCTTCCGCGCCAGAAAAGAAACGGCGCGTGTCGTTTCAAATCTTCAACAGACATAATACAAGCCGTCCGCGACCGTCACGGCGCAAAGCGGGCGACTTGCAAGGAAATCAATCATGAATAACCTATCTGGAAAAAATGATGGTTTTGAATGGACAGTTAACGTACGCCCATCTTTAAGCGGCGGCTATTACGCGCTGGTCAGAGTGGGCGGAACTTTAATGACCACGCCCAACTTTGACGACCCCGAAGAGTGCGAAGCCGCAGGCTGTAGCCTAATGGCGGATACCCTGGCTGAATTACTGGATGTGCAAAATGCAATTTGAAAATCCAATGACATTTTGCCGCGCGATAAAAGGCGCACCAGCAAGCGTGCTATGGGCATTGATGTTTACTCAACATATGATGACAGCCCTGGAGCTTTCAGAATGGACAGGCTACAAAGGAGACAATCTCACAATAGCCACAAGATTACTTGTAAATCTTGGATGGGTGGTAGCAAGATCGCCGCGCGGACCTTGGGGATTGGCTGACGGACGACAACTGCCTTTGATGCCTGGGATCGAGCAGCTTTCAGGTTTTGAAAATCCCGACTCCGATTTAATCGGAGTCGGGGACCTTCTTTCTTCTTCTTCCAGCCTAAATCACATGCACTCTACTACTGAAGAATTACTTAAAGAAGAACAAGAAACAAACGAATCCGATTTAATCGGATTCGTTAAAGAAAACCTCGCCGCATGCGATAACGCAGGCATCCGAGAACCTAAACGAACATTAATATCAAGACTTATACACGTGACGCCAGATTATATCGAAGGGCATACGCGCCAGGCGCAAAGCGAAGGCGTACACTTGGGAACTGCAATTCACCGCATCCAATATAACTGGTCAGTTGATCCGCGCTTCTTACAGGAGAAGCAAACTTTTAGCTGGATGTGCAAGGAGTGCAATCACGTACTAACTGCGTGTATTTGCGAGGAGATTGACTAATGAGCGACAAACCCCAATTCAAAATAAGGCTTTCACATATCATAGCCATACTTATCAGTACGGCAATGTGGGCCGTGTTGATTTTCTTTCTCACAGCCTGCCTGCAACCAGTCGTCACTTCAGCCCCGACGCAAACAGGAGCGCGGGATCTTGTTGGCACCGCAGGCGCAGACGTACCACGCATTTCTGACCGCTACGCGAGCGAGCCAGAGCTAATCATACTATTCAAAGCCGCACCAACTATGCGAACCGTTTGCGCCAAGACACTCTACGTGCGCGGCGCCCCAAGTACAGCCAGCACGCCAATCAGATACCTGAGCAGGGGAGAAGTAGTCAAGATCCATGAGTGGGATAAACGAGGCACAGGATGGGCGATGATTGCTCCTGCAGAATGGATAAACGCGGATTTTTTATGCAAGGAGTAAAAACCATGAAAAATAAAATGCCCTACATCGCCACTCTCGTCTGCCCGGTCCACAACGAACCTTTAGAGAAACAAAAAATCACACAAGGCGAAGGCGCAGACGAGATATTTCTCGGTTATCTTTTCGTCTGTCCGCGCGGACAGTGGGGAGACGGCGGTAAAGACGAGTGCGACTACTGCGTAGACACGGACTCAGAAGGCAACCCCATTCTCGACCCTGAAATATCAATTCAAGGGCTGTTTCAATACGCAGGGCTTGAACTCGGAAAGGATAAAGTCGCAGACGTGATCGGTCGTTGGGTAGATGAGCGCCTAGCCATGCGAGAGTTGCGAGTTGTAAATCAGGCGCAGCAAAAAGCATTCCAACACATGAATAAGTTGATCGCTCTCTGCGCGCGGATCGCCGTTCTTGTGGACAAGGAAGCCAGTCTATTCTCTCCAAAAGTACGAGAACTGATTGCAGAATTCAATGTCACGCAGGCGGATATGACAGAATGCATGCAGGAGGCATTGAAGCTATGAAAAAAAAGCCAAAACCTAAATTCCACCCTCGCGCACCATTGCGCCTGAAAAAACTTTGGAAGGATTACCCCGCGCACTATCGCATTGCAAAATATCTCAATGTCAATCCCGCCGAAGTATGGAAAGCATTAATGAAAGGCAAGGAGCCAGTTAACCAAGATGTCCGCACAAAATTCGGGTTACCGCGCAAGCCGAGAAAACCGCGCGCCGCACGCGCAATCAAAGCGGACACACCGCCCTTGCCAGATTATCTTCAATGGTGGCGATACGAATTAACAAAGACCGAGCGCGAAACAATCATCCACTTACAATATATAAACAGATACTAGATTAAAATTTTGATGTACATTCTGCTAAAATCATAGTTCGGCGGACAGGAGGCACGATGAAGTGGAAAAGAACTGAAATAAAAATGTGGCGATTGATCCGTCCAGCAAAACCATTCTTCAAAAAATATTATGACGGCGAAGTCGCCATGCACTATTTCGGAACGCTGGTTATAACGGTGGAGCATTGGTACGAAGCCGCCGAACATCGCGTGCACTGGACGCTACGCCTGCGGGCGTGGCTGATGTCAATAATCAATCGGGCTTCGCGCCAGTAACGCAAACCGTTGGGCGGACTAATTGCCCGCCGAGGTGAATCATGGAATATGTAAATTTGAAATGTCCGAAATGTGGACACGAAGAATCTGTTGCACTCAATGGGTGGAGCAAAATTTGTTGTGTTGCCTGCTATGTAGTTATTACGTCCAAACAAGCCGCCCAACAAAAGTTTGCACAGAACGGCGGGGCTTTCGCCGCCCTTGAACGCTCCCGCCTAAAATTGGTTTCTCATACACAGGCGATCCGTGCCAAAACCCGCCGCCTGTAAAACAGACCGTAGGTGCTAACATGCTAAGAGAATATATTCAACGTCACAAAGATTGGTCGCTCTCCACGTTTGGCGAAGGTCAGCGCACAGAAGGTTTGTGCAAACACATTGCCAAAGAGTTGGATGAAATCCGTCAATCACCAAATGATTTGATGGAATGGATAGATGTCATTATTCTTGCTCTTGATGGGTCTTGGCGCGCGGGTTATTCACCTGTGCAAATTGTCAATGCTCTTGTCCAGAAGCAGGCAATAAATTTTGAACGCAAATGGGTGCGGGCTGGCGAAGGTGAGCCTACCGAACATCAACGCACCTGGAGATGTCTTATGAAATGGAATGAATTGATACTCAGTGGCGAATTATCAGGCTACGAAATGGGCGGCGGTACTGAAATTGACGATGAAGTTGCCATAAAGACGCCATGTAAAAAATGTGGTGGTCGGTGTGAATTTTTCCCGATGGTAAACGATAAAGGTTCTTATCGTGCCTTCGCTCATTGCGTTGATTGTGATGAGTGCTATGAATTTTAGCGGGTCTAACAATGCGTGCAGCGGCTAGGAGCAAAATGAAATTATCTTTTGGTGAACGTGATGAGTTTAGTAATGGGCGTGGCGTGGATATTCCGCTACTCCCTACTGCAACGCCAAAGCAAATTGTGGCGATTGGTAAGTATTATGAAAAAATCGGTTGGCAACCAAGCCGCCGAACACAGCGCGCACTGAACGCGGCAAGCGCCGCGCTCAAAAGTGCTTCATCCAAAAAAGGTACTGGCGGCTCTTGCCAGTAACGCAAACCGTTCTACCTAAAAAAGAACATCCGAAAGGATGTTCTTTTTTGTTATTTCTTGCAAATAACAAAATCTTAAAGTAGTATCCCCAACGCCACGACCCGCGCCCTTATGCGGATCGTGGCTGTTTTCATTAAGGGCGCGGGTCTCGCCATAACAAGCGGAGCAATTCTGTGAACAAAAGGAGTTAACCAATGACAGATCAAGCCACGCCAACCCTCGAAGGTTTGCAACGCCAGTTTTTAGAGATACAAATTTCAGCCGTGCAAAAAAACCTTGACGATCACGAAAAACGCCTGCGCCTTCTCGAAGATACCGCAACCCGCTTTAATTTTTTACTCTACCTCACAATGGGCGGCGGACTGGTCTCATTATTCAATCTGTTTGCAGTCGGCATATTGATCATTAAATCCGTGCCATGACAACCAAACGCAAGCCGCGCGCGAAGAGCAAACGCAAGCCGGGCGCGCAAGCAGGTAACAAGAACGCACTACGGCATGGCTTCTATTCAAAGTCTTTTACAAAAGATGAAAACAAGCGGCTCGATGCGCAGGATAGCATTGACGTTTTGGCAGAGATCAACTTGATTCGCGTATGCCTTGACAGGCTCAAAGATCAGATCAGCTACGATGAAATTATACGCACAGATAACAACGGCGCACAGTTTCGAGATGGACATTATTTATCACAATTGAATACGCTGTCAATCATGACTCAAAGCCTTTCAACTCTTGTAAGAACACACTACCTCACGCACGGAAAAAGCGGAGATGTACAAGACTCCATCATGCGCGCGCTTGAAGAGCTGCGTTTGGAGATGGGTTTATGAGTACGCTAGTTCAGACCATAAAGACAATCGGGCGCACGTTCGATAACTACACATCCCGCGCAGGCGGTATCAAGATGCGACTCTACCAACTGGAACCCGCGAAGGCAATCTTGAACTCGATAATCAAGAAGCTTGGACATACGATTGTATTGATTATTTCACGCCAGGCGGGTAAAGACGAACTTCTCGCAAATCTTTTATCCTACTTGTTAACCCTGTTCGCTCATCGTGAAGTTGGGATAGTGGTGGTCAACCCCACCTATAAACCACAAACAATTAACGCAATCATGCGCCTGGAAAGCAAGCTTAAAGCCAACCTTCTAACTAAGGCAATATGGAAAAAGCGCAGTGATTACATGAGAATGATCGGACAGGCAGTCGTTAGTTTTCTGTCGGGCGACGCAAGCGCGAACGTAGTCGGCGCAGTCGCTTCGCTCCTACTGGCAATCAATGAGGCTCAGGATATTTCACCCGCCAAGTACGACAAAGACTTTGCACCAATGGTCGCAAGCACCAACGCTACAAGGTTGATCGTCGGAACAACCTGGACGAGCCGCACACTTCTAGCCCGCGAAGAGGACGCCGCACGTGAAGCCGAAAAGAAGGACGGAATAAAACGAGTCTTTGTCTACGACTCAAACGCGGTCAGAAAGATCGTCCCCGCCTATGGTGATTTCGTAGACAGCGAGATCGCCAAACTCGGACGCGAACATCCGCTAATCAAAACTCAATACTTCTGCGAACGGATAGATTCCCAGGCGGGCATGTTCAATGCAGGACGCCGCGCTCTGATGCAAGGCGACCAGCCAGGGCATGAAACAGCACAAGAAGGATTTGTTTACGCCTTCATTGTGGACGTGGCAGGACAGGATGAAGCCAGTATGAACTTGGACGAAGTCGGCGCGCGAAATCCAGGACGCGATGACGGAGCACGTCCGCACGATCCGCCACCTGGAGCAGCGCGTGAAGGACGCGACGCGGCTGATAGAGCCGCTCGCTGCCTGGGCGGCAGGAGACCCGGTTGAGCCGGAATCGCCAGGCTAAGAAGGCCGCCAAGCGCCAGGTGCGGGCCTACCAGGAGGGGGGC
>ERZ1292632.3815-Hain-H43-01um-R2-3815-length-11253-cov-4_pt1 | contig 11253 bp, 20 predicted proteins | sample MGYA00564407_ERZ1292632 | MGnify/ENA primary metagenome ERZ1292632 (study PRJEB36523, sample SAMEA6512637) | groundwater metagenome | collected 2019-01-08 | study: AquaDiva: Metagenomics assemblies of 32 groundwater samples
CCGAACTCTCTACTGCTGCCCGCGTAGCGATGGTTGAAGACCTCGAGAACTATCCCGAACTCGCCGTGATGAACTCCCTTCGCCGCTGTCGTCGTGAAGTCAAAGGCAAGCTGACGATGGCGGATATTCTGACTCGCCTTGACGATGGCCGCCCTGGCGCTGAAGAAGCATGGGGCCTGTTCCCGAAAGACGAGGCCGGGTCTGCCGCGGTAACGACTGAGATGCAACTGGCGATGTCCGCTGCTTGGCCGCTGATTCAGGATGGTGATCGAATTGCAGGGCGGATGGCCTTCCGCGAAAAGTACGATGCGATTGTGGCGCGCAATCGTGCGGATGGCATCCCTGTGAAATGGGAAGTCACGCTCGGCACCGACCACGGATCGCGCGAGGCTGCGCTGGTTGACGCTACACAACGCAAGCGAATCGGTGTCGACCACGCCATGAAGTTACTGCCGGGTGATGCGCATGAGCGGTTCCTGCTGTCTGCTGGTGTCAAGAACCATCCCTTGTTGGAAGCGCCACGGCAGGACATCGAAGCGAACAGGAAGCGGATTGCGGAGATTGTGGCTACGTTGAGCGATGAAAAGAAAGTAAAAACTAACTAGGAGAATGAAATGAGTACGAATACCTCAAGCGGTTCGGGCGGTATCGGGTTTCGTGGGTTGCTGACGATTGTGTTTATCGCTCTCAAACTGACCGGCAATATAGCGTGGTCTTGGTGGTGGGTTCTGGCGCCAAGCTGGATTCCGTTGGCTATCGTACTGCTTATTGTCGGTGTAGGTATCGCGCTGAAGGGATAAGGTGAAGGTATGACCCCAACACTGGATGAAGTTGTTCAATTCTTGATGGGCGCCGGCCAGATCGACGGTGTTTATTTCGGTGAAATGCCAGAGCACGCCAAAAGCACCCACTGGTGGCGCAAACATCTGCAGGCCGCTTACACCGCCTCAGTGGATACCGAATTCATGGACCTGAAACGTATCCGCAAGGAGGTCGCCAAATACTACCGTACCGCCCCGGATGCACTTGCCGGCCGCGGTCGATCGAAAGGAATTGTCACCGCCAGGCAGATGGCCTATCTGCTTTGCCGCACGCTCACCCCATGCTCAACGCCTGAAATCGGAGATGCTTTTGGCCGCGATCACTCAACGGTCGTCATGGGAATCGAGAGCATGAAGCGCCGGGTGAATTCAGATCCGATCATCGGGCAGCAGTACAGCGAACTAAAACAACAACTGGAAGAGAGAATAGAACAATGACCAAAGCACGCCGAACAGTAGTCAGCAACACGCCGCCGAAGAACATTTTGGCGCCTGAAAGCGTCGAGCAGCAGATTGCCCGATTCTTGTCCGGCGGCGGAAAACCGCAGATCATCCCGAACGGAGTAAGTGCCGAGAAGATCGTCGGCATCAAGGAAGCATCCGACATCAAGGCGCAGCGCGTCCTGGGCGGGAAGAAAGGAAGTCAGGCAAAGCGCGGCACACACTATCGCAAGGCTCAACCATGAGCGGCACTGATAACAAAGAAGGGGCCATGACATGAGCGATAGGGCCGCATATATCAGAAAGGGCGACGAAATGGACCTGCCCGAAGGTAAGACTTGTGCCGACTGCGTTCACTGCCATCGGTGCTGCGCAATCTTCGGCCACATTCCACAAGATCAGGTTTGCGACTGGAGCCCTTCACGGTTCCGCGCCGCAGCATCCCTCATCGACAGCAAGGGAGAGTGAAACATGAAAGACGCCGCCAAGAAAACAGCGAGGCATACCGCATATTTTGGAGCGACCAAAAGTGGAGGCCGTATTGTGGCAGAGATGAAGCAGCCTAACCCGAATTTATGCGCGGCTATTGTGCGGGATAAGCGATTCCCTGCTCCAGCGCAAAAACAATGCTCTGCTTTCAGGGTGGGCGATGGGCCATATTGCGCACAACACGAGAAGAAATACGGAGATAAACCATAACAACCGAAGCTGCCCAGATCATACAGAAGGTGAAAGCATCATGAGACAAGTAACGCTAACCTGCAATCTCTGCACCGCGACAATCAGCCATACCCCATTGCGCGGAGGCAGAGGACTTTCTATAGACGGCAATGGAGGATGGACGCTCGACGAGCGGGGAGAAACAGAGAAGTCTCCGATCCATCTTTGCTACCGTTGCTTGGCGAGTATTGCCGCGCTCAAGGTTTGCCGCCACGGTATCGAAGGCTGCGGCGGCGGCATGAAATGCACAAGCGACCACAAATAGGAGCGACCTTATGACCTCGACCAACCTTACCGAAGGGATGTTTGACACAAGCGAGCTTCGCAGATTGGCGGAAGCGGCAACGCAAGGCGAGTGGCGGCAACAACAGGAAAGCGGGCCATACCCAAACTGGCATCTTGTTTACTCCAGCAACATTGAGCCGCCCCTATTGTGCCAAGTCTTGCGCGGCGACTCCTTTGCGGATATGTGCAGCAAGACTCCTTATTATGACGACAAATCGCTACGCAGCGTAATGGCCGAGGCAAACGCTAAATTTATCGCCGCCGCGAATCCGCAAACTGTGCTTGCCCTGCTCGACCGCATTCAGTCTTTGGAGGCCATGCTCCACGAAGTAAGAGAAGTCTACGCGGGCATGGATGGCTTTATCCCGCAGACTGCGCCAGAAGGCTACTTGCAGCGTATCGTTAAACAAATGTATGAGGCTGCTACACCCCCGCCTCCACAGGAGAAGCCTGAATGCCCCCGCCCAATGAGAGCAATGCCAACCGCGCCAAGTTTGAAGCCGCAATGCGCGCCCAATACGCAGGCAATCCAGATCAAGAGCATTCGCTAGAGGAGCTTCTGGAGTGGACTGACTCACACGGCTACTGGCTAGACTCTACGTCTTATCAGTTTCAAGGCTGGCAACTAGCCCTCGCCTCCCCGTCTTTGGCCGAGCCGGTGGCTGCAAGCACAGTCGCTGGGGCGTTGTACGAATTGATGGGCTACCTTACGAGTCGCCGCACGCAGCTAGTGCTTTCTGAAAATGACGCGGCTGGCCCGGCAGTTGACGCCCTTGTTGATTGGGCAAAAATGCGCGGCTTCAGTTTGGTCAATGCCAATGTCGAAAACTGGCAATCCTGTCTAGCCCGCCCTCCAGCATTGGCGGATGAGGCGATTAGTGAATGGATCACTGAAAATATGTGGGACGCGAGCGAGGACAGCGAGCCGGTCTATGTTGTTGACGTGGAAGCCCTGCGCCAACACTTCAAGCAAGTCTCCCGCCCTCCATCATCATGTAGCGGCATAGACGGCGAAATGCCCTGCGAATTATTCCACGGCCATGCAGTACTGCAAGAAGCCAATCGGGTAGGCAGCAACGTGCCTGCCGATCATGTGTCGGATGTGCTTGACGCTGTGGTGCGGCTGATTCGCAAGCAGGCCAGCACAGGAGCAAAGCAGTCGTAATGCCAACCTGGCGCGTCAAAACCGAAATGGATCGGAAGAACGCCGTTCGAGTCGTCGAGTCGCGCCAGATCCCGTTCACGATGGAGATTGTCAATGGCTGAACTCTACTTCCGCAAGATGGCTGGCGGCACGCTGATACCTGATACCGAGCAGGATGCCGAGAAGATGGCCGCTGTCAAAAACGGATCGCTCGTCATTGCTAAAATCAAACAGCCGCGCAATGCGCGCTTTCACCGATTGTTTTTCGCCATGCTCAACTTCATCTATGGATATTGGGAGCCTCCTGATAAAATTGGCGAAGTAGCGGCAGAAAAGAATTTCGATCGCTTTCGCAAGGATATGCTGATCCTTGCTGGCTACCGAACCACTGTCGTCAACATCAAAGGCGAAGTGCGATACGAAGCGAAGTCGATAGCATTCGGCAGTCTGGACGAAATCAGATTCCATGAGGTTTACAAGGCGGTGTTTGCGGTCGGCTGGAGATTGGTTCTGTCACAGGTTCAAGGTATGACCGAGGCCGAAGCAGAAAATGCGATTCAAGCAATGGCGAGTTTTGGAGGGTAGGATTTTGCTAACACAATCCAGGCTGAAAGAAGTTTTGAGTTACGACAAAATAACCGGAGAGTTTCATTGGAAATTGGCAAGAGGGTGTCGGGCGGCGGGTTCTCGCGCTGGGTTTGATACTGGGCGCGGCTACCTCAAAGCGCGAGTTGACGAAACCGAATACTACCTGCACCGCTTGGCGTGGCTGTACGCGCACGGACAGTTTCCACCCAAAGATATTGACCATATCAATGGAGACAGAACAGACAACAGAATGTGCAATCTGCGCGCTGTATCAAGACAGGAAAACCATAAGAACCGAGGCGTGGTGAAGGCGAACAAATCTGGGCGCATTGGGGTGTTCTGGAATACGCAGCGCAAGAAATGGACGGCAAGAATTAAGGTGTGGGGCGTATCCCACAATCTTGGCGATTTCGATGATGTTGAGAGCGCCTCGCGTGCGCGCACAGAGGCCGAACAAAAATTCGGCTTTCATGTGAATCATGGCAACCGAGTTGCGTTCCATGCGCCGTGACTACACAAGCCAAGGCTTTGTGCTGACCAATCCGGAAGATCGCGGGCTGGATGATTTGCCGCCGTTGCCGCCACCAGAAGAAGAAAATGACAACAAGTAAAAAGAAATGCAGATTCTGCGACCAGTTCGGACGCACCGAAGAAATGCTGAAAGTCCCGCTCGGCCATGTTCACGACAACGACAAGTGCGTCATCGGGCTTGCGAACGACAAGCGCGAGAAGACAGTGAAGGCGAGGAAGAATCTGGCGACCAGAAGAACGCGCGACGACAAGGCCAATCTCCGCAACGAAAGCACCAGGCACCAGTTGAAACTCACGCAGGACGTTTTCAACGAGATGATCCGACTGCTCGACGCGAACGAGAATTGCATTGCTTGCAACAAGTCTGACGCTGAAATCCCTGACATCTACACGGGCGGCAAGTTTGATTGCGGACACTACAAGACGCGCGGCGCATTCCCGCAGCTTCGGTTTCACGCGCCCAACGCATTCAAACAATGTAAAGGGTGTAATGGCGGCAGCAATTACTTCTCAGCCAAGCGCGAAACGGTGAACACGCAGTTTGAGGCGGGTATTGTGAGGCGGTTCGGGACTGACCATCTTGCTCACTTGAAATCCCACCATCCGGATCGGAAGTGGAAACCGGGCGAACTGATCGAGATGCGCGCTGTGTTTGCGGCAGAAGTGGCGCGGCTGAAACGCGGCGAGCCAGCATCCAGGGATTGGAGATCATTGACAGACACCACGAATTCAAATTTAATCAAATCTGGATAGGGGGCACCCGATAAAGGCCGGACACCGTACCGGCCCTTCCTTACCCAAACTACGGCATCCTTACGGGAGGATAGTGTTTTGCAATACGCAGAGTTCCTTGCATCAAAACGACACCTAACAGGTTCATTCGGCTTTGAGCCGATATGGATGCCAGAAATGGCGTTCGGATTCCAGCAGCACATCATCGGCAAAGGCATTCGTAAAGGAAGGCTCGGGATCTTCGCCGACACCGGCCTTGGCAAAACCCTCATCAACCTCGCTATCGCTCACAACGTAGTTCTAAAAACGAACAAGCGCGTCCTGATCTTGACCGGTCTTGCGGTCGCCTTTCAATTCCTGGATGAAGCCGAACTAATCGGCGTCCCTGATATTGAACATACGAGGGATGGAAAGCACACCAAGAAAATCATTGTCTGCAACTACGAAAGACTCCACCTGCTGAACCCCGATGACTTTGTGGCCGTCATGCTGGATGAGTCCAGCATTCTGAAAAACTTCGATGGTAAGATTCGGGACCAGGTTGTCGCGTTCATGAAGCGCGTCGAATACCGGATGCTGTTCACGGCAACACCGAGCCCGAACGATTTTATTGAGCTTGGCAATAGCTCCGAGGCCCTCGGGTATATGGGCTACATGGACATGCTCGGCAAGTTCTTCAAGAGCAACCAGAACAGCGTGGACTCGAACAACCGGAACATTGGCGAAAAGTTCTATCTCAAGCCGCATGCAGAAAAGGATTTCTTCGCATGGGTTAATCAGTGGTCGATCATGGTCAAGAAGCCATCGGACATTGGCTTTAGCGATGAGGGATATGATCTTCCTCCGCTTACCGTCAATCGGCACATAGTTCATAACACGCGGCAATGGTCGATAGGCGGACAGAATGCTTTGTTCGCGATGGCGGCGCAAACCATGACCGAAGTGCGCGAAGAACAGAAACTGACCGTGAAAGAGCGGTGCGAGAAAGCGGCTGAGTTGGCTGCAGGCAAAACATCGGTCTACTGGTGTAATCTCAACGAGGAATCCGCACTACTGTCAAAACTTGATCCGGAGGCGATGGAGATACAGGGCGGCATGAGTATCGACCGGAAAGAGGAATTGCTTTTCGCCTTCTCGAAAGGGCAGATCAAGCGCCTTGTCACGAAAGCCAAAATGACAGGGATGGGGCTCAACTGGCAGCACTGCAATCACACAGTATTTTTCCCTACATGGAGCTTCGAGCAACGCTACCAAGCATTCCGCCGATTCTGGCGGTTTGGGCAAAAGCGCGAGGTTGTCGTTGAAGAGGTTATCAGCGATGGACAGCAGAGAGTTATCGAAGCGATCGACCAAAAAACACAGAAATCAATCGAACTGTACGGAAATTTAGTCGCGGCTACCAACCGAACCTTTACCAACGCAGTGCGCGGATTCGACAGCAAAGTACAACTACCAGGATTCTTGAAATGAGCACAACAAAACAACAATTAGTGACTGATCAATTCGCCATCTATAACAGTGATTGCATGGAGGTAATGCCAACACTGCCGGATTGCTCTGTTGATCTTTCGCTGTATAGCCCCCCGTTTGCCGGCTTGTACCAGTATTCGAGCAGTGAGCGGGATTTCAGCAACTGCGAAAGCCGCGAACAATTCCTGCAGCAGTATGAGTTCTTGGTATCTGAGATTGCGCGAGTAACAAAGCCTGGGCGCATTACCGCCGTGCATTGCACCGATGTGTTCGACAACTCATGCAATCTGTGGGACTTCCCAAACGAGATTATCCGAATACATGCCGCGCACGGATTTCAGTACCGGTGCCGCATCGGAGTCAGGAAGGAGCCGCTGAAAGTCAGAATGCGCACGATGGTGAAAAGCCTCATGCACAAACTGATTGTCGAGGACACTACTCAGTGCTTCCCGGCGATGCCTGACTATGTTCTGGTGTTCACGCGCAAGGGCGACAACGCTGTACCGGTAACGCACCCGAAAGGGCTTACAGAATTTCCGTATTTCGGAGAACAGCCGATACTCCCGCATTTCGTTGAAGCATGGAACAACGAGCATGAATCGAATTGGGATGCCGCCCAGATATGGGATCATCTGCAAACCAAATACAAAGTTTGGGATGATCCGAAAACCAACAAGTTGAGTCATTACACATGGCGCAGGTACGCAGACTACCAGTGGGACGATATTCGCATTGACAACGTGCTGCCGTTCCGCGACAGCAAAGAAGAAGATGACGAGAAGCACGTACACCCGCTGCAGCTCGATGTGATTGATCGGCTGGTTTACATGTACAGCAATCCAGGCGAGGTCGTGCTGACCCCGTTCATGGGTGTTGGCAGCGAGGTATACAGCCCGGTTTCGATGGGGCGCAGAGCTATCGGAATCGAACTGAAGGACAGTTACTACAAGCAGGCCATATTGAATCTGCAGCAGGCCGGCAAACGCTTTGCTGATGATGCAAGCCAGATAGGTTTCGACCTGTGACCGGCTGATGGGAGTGCGCGCTACCGTCTACCGCAAGTAGCCGCAATAAGGTAAAGTCTGCACCCGAAGGCAGGAAACTACCCGAGGACGTAACGATGGCTGAACCAGACCTGAAATCTGACCCAGAAGAAACCGTCATTCCACTCAAGTGGGGCGCCGTAGGGATCGCAATCCGAACAGCGGAGACCGCCGAGTCATTCCGGGCGCTGATCACCATCCGGTACGGGCGGAATCCGGAGAAAATCAAGTTTGACTTCGGTGGCGCTGGCGGTGTCCAGACAATGGGGGGCGACCCAGGCCAGCCGCCATGTCCCTGATCCTCATCAGCCAAGCCTTCCCCTACGCGCTGATCGTCATCAGTTCGCTCGCCCTGATCTTCCACCCGATTCAAAGTGCGCGGGCCTTCCTGTTCTTCACCTTCGGCTACTTCCTGACCACGGCCATCTACAGCCTTGGATTCGCCGCCAGTTACGACACCCGGTATCACCCGCTGATCATCGCGCCCGCCATCACCATCCTGCTCTATCACTCTCTGGATGTGACCTGGGGCATCCTGTGCGCGTGGATCATCGAACTGCTTTTGATCGTCCTAAACATCTTGATGGTATGGGACGCTGGCATTCCGCCATCACTACACTGGCAGGCGACAATAGTATTGAATGCGGCTGAGTTTTTGATCCTGATAGGAAATTGGGGCTATGGAAATACTGTCCTGTATAGCCGGTTTTTTGACCTCGATCTACCCCTTCGGATTACTGGCCATCGGTATCGTGTTGCTCGTGCGGAAAGTGCGCGCTTGGAAGAGGCGAAAATCCAGTGAGCCCCGAAAACTTTGAAATGATCATGATCGCCCTCATCACCGGGGGCATCTGCTCGATAGGCTCATCCCTGTTGACCGTGGCCGGCCTCCGGGTTCACATCGACTACCTGCGGAAAGCGGACGCCAAGCACGAAGAAAACATCACCTACGCCCACAAGCGCATCGATGAAATCAACCAGAACGGATGTGAGCGCCAAGGCGGGAAACACTGATGGAAGACATCGAGTTAACCAAAGACTTCAACCTTTCCGAATTCCTGCACAGCGAGGTCGCCGTGCGCCGCGGCATCGACAATACCCCGCCAGCGCCCATCCTGCAGAACATCCGCGAGCACCTGGCTCCCGGCATGCAGCGCATCCGCGACTTGCTGAGAACTTCGGTCCTGATTTCCAGCGGCTTCCGCTGCGAAGCCCTGAATGCCGCCATCGGCGGGAGTCGTACCAGCCTGCACATGACCGGACTTGCCGCCGACTTCACTGCCCCCAGGTTTGGTACGCCGCGGGCTGTAATGACGATGCTGGTGGCGCACATGGATGCGCTGTCTATCGACCAAATTATCCTTGAGGGGGATCGCTGGATTCACGCATCCTTTGCCCCAGCGCCACGCAAATCGGCTCTCGTCGCCACCTTCGGACAAGGCGCCCCCAAGTATTCAAAATGGACTTCATGAGCGACCGCGAAAAACTCAACCTCCCCCTGATCGACAAGGCGCTTGCTGCCAGCGAAGCGGCATACAAACCTGCATGGGACGCCGTGACCTTCGAGGATGATTGCGGTGCCTTCGCCCGGGTTGCTGAAACCGACGACCGGCTGGTGCTGGCCTTCCGCGGTACCGACGAGGCAGAGGACTGGCTGACGAACCTCCGGGCCATCCCCTGGCGCTACGGCGGGGCATGGGTTCACCGCGGATTTATGGTTGCCCACCAGACCCTCTGGGATCGCGTCAGGGGCGAAATCCAGCGCCGTGGTGCAAAGCCTTTGCTCGTCACCGGCCACAGCCTTGGGGGCGCCTTGGCAGAACTCTCCTGCCTGTTCCTCCGGGATTACCCGGCACCAGTAGCGCTCACCACATTTGGGAAGCCGAACGTGTTCCTGAAGCCGCGCAGCGCCCGACTTGGGTACCTGGCCTACCAGACCTCCGTTGTATCCGGCTCGGATGGCGTGGCTCGAGTCCCCCGCATGGCCTACGGCCCCGACCTTGGCCAAGCCATGCTCTATCTTGCTACCAGCAACCTACAACAAGACTACTGGATACCCGAAATGACCGATGCCCATCACCGGTTGATCGTGGCCGATTTCGATGCCATCGCGACGGTCGCGCACCACAACATTGTCGAGTACAGGCGCCGCCTGAACAAACTGATAAACAAACCAACCTGAGGATCCGCCATGCTCAAAGATATTCGCAACCATCCGTACTTTTCTGCCGTACTGCTCGGCATCCTGATTGCCTGCGCACTGTTGCTCACTGGCTGCGCTACACCAACGGAGAATGCCCGCTCGCTCCTGGACCGCCTTGAATTCGAGGAAGGGGAATATGGGACGTTCGAGTTGGAAGGCAGCATAGACCTGAACCCGATCCCGCTGTTTTCCACGACTGTTCACATGAAGTTGGAGAAGATCAAACCGCAACCGATCCAAACGGATCAGGTCGCACCGTAACCGCAGTCCCACCAACGAAGAGAAACTGAACATGACTACCGAACAAACCGTAGGTGAATCCATTTACAGCCGTTCGACCCTTCCTGAATTCAAGTGCCACAAGCGAGTCAAAGCGGCGCGTATTGTGGAAATCGTGGGGCATGCCACGCTGTCTGTTGATCTGTATCTGGACAATGGACTTGACCCGATTGGCGTTACTCCCGAATGGTTCGGCAAACACTGTCCGCAGATCGGCGGATACTTTGTGCTTTATGCCGATGGCTACCAGAGTTACAGCCCGTGCGGCGCTTTCGAGGAAGGCTACCTGAAGGCGTGTCCCATGTTCACAAATGGCGAAACGGAAGCGAATGCGCCGACCACGCAAGGCAACGAAATCGTGTGGGAGCAGCCGTTGCCGGAATCGCGCGCCACGAACTCCGCTATCGAGCAAGAAATCCAAGCCAAGGGCCTCACCGCACCGCGCGTGACGCTGGCAGACCTTGAAGCCAATATCGCCACCGTCGAAATCGTGAAGCAGGTTACGATCGGCGGCCAGGTGCTGCGCTGGGCGGTCATCACCACGCAGAGCGGATTTGCAGTTACCGGCAAGCCTTCATGCTCCGTATCGCCCGAGAACGATAACGCTGAAATCGGCGAGCGCCTCGCCAAAGCGAACGCTACTTCCGAACTCTGGGGCATGATGGGCTACGCTTTGAAGCAGAAACTGTTCGAGAGCATCAACAGGGCGCAGGGCGGGGAAGACACCTTCAAAACCCGCCTGTTGACGGAGTACAGCCAACTCCAACAGCGCACCGAGAAACTGGAAGCCTTCATCTCGACCGCCGCGTTCGAAGAACTGCCCAAAATTGACCGCGACGACCTGCGCGCGCAACTCGACCACATGAAGCAGTATTTCAAGGTGCTGAGCCAGCGCGTATCCAGGCAGTGCAACAACGCTTGAACGAGCGGGTAGCGCGGCAGTAGAATCCACCCCGCACACCCAACAACTCAGCATTCCTGTGAAGCCCTGAGACA
>ERZ1292632.2847-Hain-H43-01um-R2-2847-length-13968-cov-5_pt1 | contig 11251 bp, 19 predicted proteins | sample MGYA00564407_ERZ1292632 | MGnify/ENA primary metagenome ERZ1292632 (study PRJEB36523, sample SAMEA6512637) | groundwater metagenome | collected 2019-01-08 | study: AquaDiva: Metagenomics assemblies of 32 groundwater samples
GGCCGGGCGGTGGGGGCGGTAGGATGCTGGACGTTCGGTGCCCGCTATCCCCGAACACGATGCGAAACCCCCCGGCCCCCAGCGCGGTTCCTTAGCGGGCACCACCCGCTGTGGGGTCGGGGTTTGCATGGAGGATGCGCGTGTCCTGGACCCCCGCTCGCCACGAGTTGCACTCCGACCCGGCCGTACTCTGGATCGCCACAAAATTGAGCATTACCGAGGATGAAGTCGTGGGCAGGCTGTTTCGGATATGGTTTTGGTTCGACGCGCATTCGTTGGACGGCTCGGCGGTCCTGCCTGATGGGTATCTCGGGCGTCTCTGCGGGAACTCTGATCTTCCGGCCGCGATGATGGACCCGGACGTGGCGTGGCTCAGGCGGGATGGGAACCGCTACACGATCCCGAACTTCAAACACTGGATGGGCAAAGGGGCGAAGAAAAGATTGCTCGACGCTCGCCGGAAGTCTGACGATAGGGCCACTGCCGGGCCTGAAAACGGCATCTCGGAAAACGAAGCGGACATTTGTCCGTCGGGGAACGGACATGAAAGCGGACAAATGTCCGCTTCAATGTCCCACGAAAACCGGACATCGAACCGGACTACAGGACAGGACATTGAATTAGAGAAAACCGACCGACCGGCCGGCGCTAACGCGGGGAAGACCGGATCGGACGGCGCTGAAAGAATAATCAAGGCCCTCGGGCTGACCCCCGAGCGTGCCGCTTCCGAACGCCGGTCAATCGGCGCCGTCTGCCGCAAGATCGCCACCTACCCGCCCAAGCAGGCCAGCGGGGTGCTCGCCGAGGCCGTCGACATGGCCGGCAAGAAGGGCCGGGCGAAGGGCCTCGCGAATCCGGTCGCCGCGTGGCAGGCGGCCATGAAGGACGTTTTCGCGACGTGCGATGAGCACGCCGCCCGGAGGAACGGAACGCCATGAACACCGTCGACCGCCTACCACCGTGCGACATTGATTCCGAAGAGGCCCTGCTCGGTTCGATGCTGATGAACCCCACCGGCATCGTCGATGCCTTGCGGGTCATCCCCGTCGACAAGGCCCATTGGCTGTACGGCAGCAATCACGCCGTCCTGTATCAGCTCATCGTCGAGATCGTCGACCGGCCCGACAAGGCCGTCGACCTGACGCTGATGAAAGAGATCATCGCCGCCCGCGGGCTGTCCGAAGAGCTTCCCGAAGAGCGGCTGATCTACCTGGCCGAAAGCTGCGCCGACACCGCGAACATGAAATACTACGCTGGCGTCGTCCGCGAGAAGGGGCTGCTTCGCGACCTGATCCGCACGGCCGACGAAGTCATCACCGGGGCCATGTCGCCAGCCGTCGACTTCGATACGTTCATCGACGATGTCGAGTCCCGCATATTCGCGATCAAGGCGGACCGCAAGCGAAGCGAGCCCGCGTCCGTGTTTGTCGTCGGCACGGAACTCCTGCGCGTGGTCGCGGACAAGACGCGCAAGCGCGGCATCGGGACTGGGTTCCCGACCTACGACCGGGCGACCGGCGGGCTGCACCCCGGCGAAGTCACGATCGTCGCGGCCCGTCCGTCTGTCGGGAAGACCGGGCTCGCCGCGTGCGTGGCGGTCAACATCGCCGCGGCCGGCGTCGGCGTACTCTTCGAGTCGCTGGAGATGGACCGCCTGAGCGTCGGGACGCGCATAGCCTGCGCCCGCGCCAAGGTTGACACCCGCCGCGTGCGAGACATGGAGTGCAACGAAATCGAACGCTACCGGCTCGACGACGCGATTCAGTCGACGCACGACATGCCGCTGTACATCAACGACGTTCCGGGCATGACGATCCTGGAACTCCGCGCCGACATCCGGGCGGCCGTCGTCAAGTGGGACGTGAAGCTCGCGGTCATCGACTACCTGACGCTGATCCGCACGGGCGCGAAGAAACGCGGGCAGAATCGCAACGACGAAGTGTCCGACATCTCGGCGGCCATCAAGGGCATTGCCCGCGAGTGCGGGATTCCGATCCTGCTGCTGGCACAGCTCAACCGCGCGAGCGCGGAGAACAACGCGGCGCCGGAACTCCATCACCTGCGCGACTCCGGGGCGATCGAACAGGACGCCGACGTTGTGCTGATGCTCTGGCGCAAGCTCGGAAAAGGTCAAGAGGACGGCACCTGCGACATGGCCGCCATCGACGAGGCCCGCCGGCAGGCGGACGCGATGGGTCAGCCGCTGCAACTCATCAGCACGATCAATGCAGCCATCCGCAAGAACCGCAATGGGCCGCTCGCGGCGTTCGAGGTCGCCGCCGAACTTGCCTATTCCAAGTACACAGAGCAATCGCGAGAGCCGAGCGGCGGGTCCGCTCCGAGGTACAACGAACCTGCGGCCGCGCCGTATGAATCTCGTGCGGCGGCCGACTACATGGGCGACACGTTCTAACCGCGGCCCAGCCGCAGACAGGAGCACCGATGGGAAGACGAACACCGAAGGCGACGATCACGCTCTTCAAGGACGGCGCGAAGGGCTGGCAGTCCAGGATCGAGTGCGGCGGTCGCACGTTCATCGGGGTCGAGGACTACGACAGCTCGAAGCGCTGCGCCGAGGCCGCGTCCGATTTCGTCGCGGACCTCTGCGGCGCGGCGGAGGCCGACGCGATCAAGCTGCCGAGCGTCGGGAAGCCGGAAGGGGCGTAGATTTATTTCCTTGCGTATTCGCCGACGGGCACTATAATGCCAACCCGCGTATACGCCGAAGACCACCATAGCGAGCCGACCGGCGATGATGAGCGAAGTCCTGCAAGATCTGGCCCGTTCCACGACTGAAGCGCTAGCGGCGGCGCGTGCGGCGAAAGCAGCATGGCTCGCCGCGCAGCTCGGCGTCCGAAATGCGCGACGCGCGAACAGGGCCGCAGAGGCGTCGTGCCGCGCCGCCGAGTACGCTGCGCGCCGCACAGAGGACGCCTTAATCGCGCAACGCAACCGCGAGTTCCCAGACGGAAGAATGCCGAGCATCCACGTCCAGATTCCCGCAACGCCAACAGGAGACGACGATGAGCAAGGACAAGAAGGCGCCGCAGACCGCGAAGACCGAAGTGTATGAGCACCAGGACTGGCCGGTGACGTTCGGCAGCGTCACGAAGCAGGCGCGCACCGCGAAACTGTCGATCGAGATCAAGCGGAGCGAGTGCAGCCATTCGCTCGACGACCTGTTCGACCTCTTCGACCACTCGCAACTCCGCTGCCGCCTGGAGCTGCGCGGCACCGACGCGGACGAACAGCAGAAGCTCATGGACGTGCACCCCGTGGTCGAGATCGTCGGCGCCTGCACGGGCATAGGCAAGCCGAGCGCCGACGGCATCCCGATCGCGGTGACGATTCCGCACGACGGCTACGACCTCGCGACGCTGTGGCTGCTCGGGCACGGCGAGGGGCTGATGTCGTTCACCAAGACCGGGAACGCCGAGCCGGCGGCGACGGAAGAGCCGACGGCGAACCTCGCGTTCGCGGAGGCCGACGGCGACGACGAAGTTCCCGCGTACACCGACGCCGACGTGCCGGCATCGAAGGGCCGCAAGGCGAAGTAGCCGGGGGGGAAGCGACGATGCGACGCTGGACTCAGATTGAAACCCCCGTGGCCCCGCCGCCGGGTCCGGATTGCAACGCGCCGCCGCCCCCGCTGGAGGAGCGGTCCGATTACGTCCGGCGACTGATGGCCGAGACCGAGGCGATGACGGTCCGGGTGCCGTGCGAGACGTGCCCGGCGACGATCGAGTGGGTCGAAGCCGCGGGCAACGGCGGGACGATCAGCCGGCCGCGCTTCTGCCTGGCCTGCCAGCGGGACCGGCGGCTGGCCTGGCAGCGGGCGGCAAGGGGCAAGGCACCGAAGCGGGCGTCGGAAGCCACACGGACGGCCGATCAGCCGTTGCCCGAGGCGTAGGCCACCGTCGGCGTGGGCGCAAACTAACGGCCGCGGCCGGTGTAGTCGCGTGGTTCGCGGCGATCGTTCAATGGCGCAACGCTAATGCGGTTTTACGGGTTAAGCTGGGTAAGCAAAAACGGCCGACCATCTTGCGGGCGCGCGCAAAATGGTCCCCGGCCGGTGTCGCGAGGCTGTGAAAATGCCCCGGAAGGTAGTCGCCAAACAGTCGTCCGCCGTGGGCCTGATCCGTCACGCCGGGAGCGTCGCCGCGGCGGCCCGCCGGGCGGACCTCAGCCCGCCTACCGTGAAGCGGGCGGCGCGGGGAAATACCGTCCGGGCATCGACGGACAAGAAGCTCGCCGAGGCGTGGCGGGCGGCGCTCAAAGAAGGGGCGACACCGGGGCTGATTGAGTGACGAACGGAGAACATCGCATGGATGACATCAAGGTCGATTTCGCCTGCCCTGATTGCGGACGGCGGATTCCAAGTTTTTGTGAGCACGAATGCCCAGGCCCGCCGCGCCGCGTCCTGCCCTACCGCGTCGTCGTCGGCCTCGCGGTCGTGGCCGCCTGCCTGCTGGCGCTGTGGCTCTTCGGCTGCCGCGGCCCGCAACCCGCGCCCCACGTCCACATCGCCCGCCCGGACTCCGACTGCCCGGTTGACCGCGAGCTGTGGGCGAAGCTCGACAGGCAGATGCGCGCTCTCGCGACCGATCCGAACTCCGCCCGCGGAGCGGCACTAATCGCGCAGGGCCGCGCCGTCGGCGCCGACCTCTCATCCGCGCTGGCCGTGCACCGATTCGCGCAGGTGCCCATCGGCGTCACGCCCATCGGCGAAGTCATCATCGGTCACAGCCAAACGCTCCAAGGCGTCGGCGCCCCGAGCGTGCTCCAGGGCGACGGGCGGGACTACGCGCTGCGCATCGTCGGCACCGCGACCGAGCCGCACGTCTACGGCACGACGATCCGCGACTTCCGCCTGCAAGGATCCGGCGTTCGCTTTGAGCGGTTCGGCCCGAGCGTTCGCGTTTCGGGCGTCGAAGTCTACACCCCGCCCGCGCACGGGATCGTCATCGACGGGATCGGGGACCGCATGACGATCCGCGACTGCACCGTGGTCAACGCCGGCGGCGTAGGGCTGTACATCCGCCGCGGGCCCAACGGCAACGGCATGAACGGCCTCATCTTTGAGGGCCTCGACATCAGCGGGTGCGCGGGCGGGTGCGTCGTGGTCGATTGCCTGGAGAACTACGCGATCAAGTCGCTCGTGTTCAGGGGCTGCACATTCCAGGGCACGCGCTCGGCGGCCCCCGAGGTCGCGATCGCCGGCGCCGTGGTCGATGTCCGCTTCGAGGACTGCTGGTTTGAGCGGACCGTGCCCGGCCCCGTCATCAAGTGCCAACCCAACGCGCGCGGCCGCAAGCCGCGCAACATCACGATTGTCGGGGGCTGCATATCGAAGCCGGGGAACATGACCTTTGCGATCGAGGCCGACATGGAAGGGCGCCTCCTGATCGAAGACGCGAACATCACCGGCCGGATCAAGACGAACGGGACGCTCGTGGCCGACGTGGGCCTGTACCGGACTCCGCAGTCCGTGCCGTGGGAGCCGGAGCAATGACAGCGGCACTGCTGATCTTCGCGTCGACGCTACTGCCGACCCCGCGTTCGGTGGCCGCCTTCGACCTCCGCTCCCTGTGTGTCTACCGCTGCGACGACGGCGAGCCGCGGGAGCTGGCGTCGTGGAACGAGGATCGCGTGTTCCTCATTCGCGCCGCGGAGCTGGACTCCGGCGGGACGTGGGGCGAAGGCGCGCGGATTGCAACCCAGGAGCGGTTCGCCGACGCCGTGAAGGGCGACGTGGACGGGGATGGTCTGACCGGCCCGGCGGAGGCCGCCGCACTCCGCGCGTGCCTGGCCGGTCCGGGCGACGTGCTCGACGTGGAGCCGGCCTGCAACTGCCGATGTGCGCTCGACTTCGACTGGGATGGCGACGTGGACCTTTCAGATGCTGTTGAGTTGCAGAGGATGGTGAGGCCATGACCGACAACGAACTGACGGCGAAGGTGGGGCGGCTGCTGTTTGGGCAGGTCGCAAAGGAAGTGTCTCCTGGCGTGCGACGGTATGTCATACAGCTCTATCCCGGAAAGCCGTGGGAAGAGCAAGCCGTGTTCGGCGACAACAGCGAAGAGGGCATCGGTCGCGTGCTTGAATCGCGACTGCACGGCTACGCCACCGACTCCCGCTGGGTCGGTCCGATCATCGAGGCGGCGGCGACGAAGGGCATCCTCTTGCGCGTGGAGACCGACGAAGACGGAAACTGTACAGCGTCCTGGACGAACGGCCCCAATCAGTGTTTCGACAGATATCGTATTGCGGCCTCCCTCCCCCGCGCCGTCTGCGAGGCCGTTGTCGCGGCGGTGAGGCCATGACCATTAAGGACGGCGGCGGAAACGTGGTCAAGGTGGGCGACGTGCTGGTCGGCGAGCGCGGCGGCGGAAAGAGGCAGCGCCGATGTACTGTCATCGGCATTGACGCCGACTATGTGAAAATGAAAGAGCTGGACGGAAGGGGGCGCGAATTCTCTCTGTACGCTGAGCAATTCTCGAAACTGATCTGCGGATGGAGAAAACAGTTGGAGGCCGGCCGATGAGCATGTCGAGGCGCGAGGCGTTGGACGCCGTGATCGTGGCGGCGGAGACATACATCGAGCACTGCTACGCCAAGCCGTGCCACCGATGCGCCGACGCGAAGCGCGGCATCGCCCTTCTGCGTTCCGCCCCGACGGCGGAGGATGTCATAGAGGCGGGTGAGTGGTTGGCGGATGTTTTTGATCCAGATATGCAAGACGGGCGGCGCGGCAACAGGGCGAAGGCCATCGCAGACTTCCGCCGCCTCCTCGCGGCCTGGAGGACGAATGCCGGTTGACTCGACCATGAAGATCAAGGCGATTGCCCCCTACTTCGGCGGCAAGCGCAACCTTGCGCCGTGGATCGTCGGCATGATGGGCGAGCACGCGGCGTATTGGGAACCGTTCTGCGGCTCATTGGCCGTGCTGCTGGCGAAGCCGCGGTGTTCGATGGAGACGGCGAACGACCTATATGGAGACATCATCAATCTGGCCCGCGTTGTGGCTGATCCGATGCGGTATCGCGACCTACTGAGACGCCTGCGCCGAACGCTGTATCATGAAGACCTGTACTCGGAAGCGGCAGCGGCCCTGGCCGCCGATTGCGACGGTGACGCTGGCGTAGATCGCGCCTACTTGTTCTTTGTGTTTTCGTGGATGGGCCGCAATGGCGCGATCGGCGCGAAGAACGTGGGCACTACGTTTTCGCCGCGGTACACGCGCAACGGAGGACACGCGGGCACGCGATGGCGATCTACGGTTGATTCGATCCCCGCATGGCACGCCCGAATGCGCGGAGTGTCATTTCTGCACCGCGACGCGATGGAAGTGCTCGACCGAATCGAAGATGAGGCGCGGACCGTGGTGTACCTCGACCCGCCGTATCTCAATCGTGGGAAGTACAAGCATCACGCGATCAACCACGCGGCCCTTGCGGCGGCCGCCAGCCGGTTCAAGTCGGCGCACGTGCTCATCAGCTACTACGATGATCCGGAGATCATCGACCTGTATCCGGGCTGGTCGGTCGCGTCCCGCGAAGTGTCGAAGGCGACGGCGCATCAGGGGCGGCGCGGAGAGAACGACTCCCGCGAGACAGAGATCGTGTTGAGCAATCGCCAGCTTGACGACATGAGCCTGTGGATTTGACGCCCGCGCCGTGAAGCGCGAGCATTGTCCGTGTCGGTCGGGGCTTTTGGAGGAACGCCGATGAAGAAACTCATCGCCCTCGTGCTCGTCATCGCGGCGAGCGTAACCGTCGCCCAGGTCATGCAGGCTGAGGCCCCCTGCCCCCAGGTTCCTTGGCGCGGGACCGACCCCGTGCCGCTCCACGAAATGCTCACCTCGCGCGGCATCGACCCTGGCAACCGAGAGGCGTGGCTGACCCTCATGCCAGACTTTGTGACCTACGCCGACGCCACGTTCACGGTCAACGCCCCGCGCGAGTCCGATGAGTTGAGCGATACCGCGCCGCCCGCGTTCGACCGCCGCGCCTTCACGTTCGGGCTGACGGCTACGGCGATCGGCAACGACGGCATGATCCGCGGAACCGTCAACGGGCTATGGCGCGTCACGATCCGCCTGGAACCGCTCGGCGATCGGTGGGTCCGGTACAGGTACGGCCCGGACACCGAAGCCGCAAACGACGCGGGGATCAACTGGACGACGGGCGTTGTCGAGTTCGTGCAGGAGGGCCGCGGGACGTGGACGCTTCAGGAATTCGATACGTGTGGTGCCACCGAGTGCAAGTGCAACGACGACCGTAGCGGCGGGTGTGCCGGCGAGGACGACTGCGCGAACGGGAAGACGTGCAAGGGGCGCAGCGGTACGTCGTGCGAAGAGGAAGGAGTCGCCGGGATCGGCTGCGGGGAGCTTGGCCTCTGCCTGCCGCTGCTGGCCGCGGGGATGGGGATGATGAAGCGATGATGAAAGCAATCAGCCTATGGCAGCCGTGGGCGACGTTGCTCGCGTCGGGCGTGAAGCGGTACGAAACGCGAAGCTGGCCCACGTCACACCGCGGTATTATCGCGATCCATGCGGGCAAGAAGTGGGACGACGAGATTTTGCGCGAGTGCCTGTCGGGTCCGCTGGCCGCGGCGCTGTGCGCGGCCGACGTGGAGCCTGCATCGCTGCCGCGCGGCGCGTTTGTCGGCGTGGCCGAAGTGGTCGCGTGCGTGCCGACCGGCGGGGCTGTTCAGCCGTGCGGACTTGAAGAGGCGGTCGGCGACTGGACGCCCGGCCGCTTCGCATGGGACTGCAACAACGCCGTCCTCTTCGCCGAGCCGATCCCCGCCCGCGGCTTTCAAGGGATATGGAACGTCACGCCGGAGCAAGAGGCGCAGATTGCCGCCGCCCTGGCGACGCCGCGGAGGGGATGATGCTCGGCGCGGGGGTGGGTCCAATGCGACCCTTCGGCGCGGGGGCGTGCTACGATGCGCCCCTCCACGGAGGGCGTCCGCCGAATACGACGAATAAGGCGGACACGCTCCCGCGCCTCTTGATACAATGGAGCACGCCGTGTGGCGAGTTCTGATACGCTGGATTCTGGGCTACTTTTTCAAGGAGAAGACGATGCTGCTACGAGCAACCTGGACCCCTCCGCTTCCATCTTCGGCGCCTGGCGCGCCGCCGCCCTGGCACGACCTCCATCCGACGGAGGGCATTCGGTTCAACCTCAACACGAGCGCTGGACCCGAGACGCAGACCTTTCTCGTGAAGGGCGCCACCGGCGTTCTGTACGACGCGGCCGACGAGAACCCGCAGTTCAACGGCAACATCTACGGCTTCGAGTTCCGGGCTGAGCCTGGTGTGACACTCGGCTACACGCTGACGCTCAAGGACGACTCCGGCAATGCGGTGACGAGCGATCCGGTGTCTCTCGACGGCCCGGTGACGGACACCATCCCGCCTGCCCTCCCGGCGGGCATGACTGTGGCGGTGGTCGGTGAGTAGGCCGAAGAGCGAGGTCGAGGTTCGCGTGCCGTGCGGCGCGAGTCTCGCCGTGTTCATGCAGGACTGCCGCGGCGTGTGGGTCAAAGTCCTCAAGGTCGGGCCGAGCGGCGACTTCGAGGCCCCCGAACTTCCAACCGACATGCGTGTGCAAGTCATCGGCGAATGACGCTTCTTTCCCTCCGGCCCGGCGGGTGGACCGCAACGCCCGCCGGGTAGTTTGGTATGACCCCAGAGACGTATCGAAAGCTCATTGAGTTGGGCCTCTGCACGCGATGCAAGCGGGAGTGGCCCGGCCCCGGAAGGATGCACCCCAAGTGCCGGGCGAAGGCGGCCAAGATCGAACGGGCATTCAAGAAGCGACAGCGCGAGGGCCTCTCGTGAGCAAGAAGAACACGGTGAAGCCGAAGACCTGGGGCCGATGGGAGCTGGAGTGCGACGCCCCCGAGCGGTGGTCGCTGATCGTCGATGGGAATACGCTGGCGCTGATTGAGCGCCGGGGGATTGCCGGGCACGGCCGAGACTCCTGGCATTGGTGGGTCGGCTCACCAAGCGTGCAGCTCGGGAACGACGCGGCCGGAACCGCGAGCACGCGACAGGGCGCTTGGACGCGGCTCGCCACCGGGCGATGCAGGTTTACGGGAGGGCGTGATGGCCGACGTGGTCCGCAAGAAGCGCAAGGGCGGCGCGAATTGGAACGCCTGGACGATGGCTTGGCTAAAGCGCCGCGGGTGGACGCCGTGGCGTACCGAGCAGTGGAACCCGTTCGCCGGCCCGATCAACCCGAAGACCGGAAAACCAATCGGCGTCCGGAGCGACCTCTTCGGGTTCATCGACGCGCTGGCACAAAAGGCAAACCCGCTCGGCGCATCGAGCCTCATTTCAACCCAGTCCTGCGCGGGCGCGGGCGGGGACGGCGCGAAGCACGTCACCAAGATCCTCGGGTGTGAGCACTTCCCCGTATGGTCGATGCACACCCCCGTCTACGTCTTCGCCTGGCGCAAGCTCGCCAGCGGGCGGCTGGCCCCGCGCATCTCCCGCGTGCAGGCGAGCGGGACGCTGCTGATCCCCGAAGACGACTGGGACCGGCGGTTCGGGGAGCGGATGCCGTTGCCGAAGAAACCCAAGAAGCCCAAGCCGGAGCCGGACGGCGGGCTGTGGGCGATAGCCGGATGAGAAATACCGCACACCAACCCCCCTTCCCCTACTTCGGCGGCAAGTCGCCCGTAGCCGCTCACGTCTGGGCTGCGCTCGGCGACGTGCCTAATTTCGTCGAGCCGTTCGCCGGTTCGCTGGCCGTGCTGCTGCTGAGGCCTGGCGGCGCGGGACACGTCGAGACGGTGAACGACGCCGATGGGCTGCTCGCGAACTTCTGGCGGGCGTTGCAACGCGACCCGGAGGCCGTGGCCGAGGCCGCCGACAATCCGGTGAACGAGTGCGACCTGCACGCACGGCACCTGTGGCTGATCGGGGAGCGTGAGCGGATCACGGATCGGCTCAGCGGCGATCCGGACTTCTACGACGCGAAGGCGGCGGGCTGGTGGTGTTGGGGCCTGTGCTGTTGGATCGGCTCGGGATGGTGCAGTGGCAACGGACCGTGGCAGGCGGTCGATGGGGTGATGGCGCTGCGCAACCCCGGCCAAGGCGTGAACCGGCAACTGCCGCACCTGGGCGACCCCGGCCAAGGCGTGAACCGGCAACTGCCGCACCTGGGCAACCCCGGCCAAGGTGTGAACCGGCAACTGCCGCACCTGGGCAACCCCGGCCAAGGTGTGAACCGGCAAC
>ERZ1292632.3824-Hain-H43-01um-R2-3824-length-11241-cov-5_pt1 | contig 11241 bp, 14 predicted proteins | sample MGYA00564407_ERZ1292632 | MGnify/ENA primary metagenome ERZ1292632 (study PRJEB36523, sample SAMEA6512637) | groundwater metagenome | collected 2019-01-08 | study: AquaDiva: Metagenomics assemblies of 32 groundwater samples
CGTAGAATTGGCCTAATCGGAAAGGATATGGCACTCAGGGCATCAATGGCGCTCTCCTCGTGCTCCCGCATCCACTGGTACTGCTCCTCCCTCGTCAACTCGGAGAACTTTTTCCCAATACCACGGGTAACTACCGGGATAGTAGAGGGAGTCACAGGTGCAGGAAGAAGTTGCTCAGCCCTGGCCGCGTTTTCACGACGGGCCTTTTGAACAAATGTCTCGCCCCCTGGTGGCCCCTCTATCTCACGTAGGAGCAGGCGGGTGCGCAAAGCCCTATCTTTAACAGGTTCAGGACGGGCAGTTGGCTGTAGTTCAGTGGGCTCCTCGGCTACTGCCTTCGCCCCCTTCGCCTCTTTAGGCGCCACCGCAAGGATGCTCGATAGTTCCGCCTTCCCATTGGTCGAGGGCTGCGGACGACGCTTGCCCTCCTTCTTCCGAGCCTCAGCCTTGCGCCGGAAGAATTCTGCGAGTTCCTCGCTTGTTGTTTGACCGTTGCTCATCTTGGGAACCTTGTCACAGGGAAGGACAGCCGCTCCCTGGCCGCTGGCACCGCTGGCGCCGCTCGCACCGCTGGCGCCGCTCGCACCGCTGGCGCCGCTCGCACCGCTGCCGCCTGCCTTTGCTCTGCCGCAGCCTGCCTTTGCTCTGCCGCCTTCCTCCGTATAGCTTCAAACTCCTGCTCTAGCCGCTGCTTGTTTTTCTCGAAGAAGGATGCCCATGTCGCTGGCGGATTGAAGCGCAGCTCGCTCGCCCAAGCCTCAGCAGGGGATAGGTTGGGAATAAAAAGAATCCCCTCAGCAGGCTCATTCCCCGTTGGCAAATGGAGTTCCTGGGGTTCCTGCTGAGACTTTATAAACTCCTCCCGTCTCTCCTTCTCCCTCTTTTTCTCGGCGCCAAATTCCTTCTCAACAAATGCCAGGAAATCCTCTGAAAGGCCCAGGCGGGCCGCTCGGTCTTCAGATTCTTGCCGCGCCATTGCAGCCACAACGCCAGGTGTGACACCTGGAGGCGCGCCTGCCGCTGCAACGGCCCTTAGAGCGCGTTCCTCTTCTGCCCGTGCTGCCTGCCGTTCCCTCTCTTCGGCCTCTCGACCAGCCGGGGTAATATCCAACTCGGCTTCGGGGAACTGTATTTCGGTAAGGATGCGCTGTCTCTCACGCTCTTCATCCTCTAATTGGTTTCGACGCTGTTCAGTTGCAAGATCGAAAACGGGGGTAGCCCCTTTCTCCTGCGCTGCCGCCTCCGCCTCACGTTCCTGTTGCGCCTTGCCTGGTATCCCCTGCAATGCCTTAGCAGCAATGGCCTGGAAATTAACATCCTGCCCAACCGCCTCCCGGGCCTCCGCCTCGTCCAAGGCAGCCTGCAAGACCCCAGCCACTTGACTAATATCTTCCTCGGAGGAAGCATCAGTCAGCATCCCTGCACGACGGGCAACGTCTATGAACTCCTGTTCTCTGCCAGCATTGATTTGGGCACGGCTTTCTACAGGTCTCTCAAGTTGTTTCGCCGTTGCGAATTCGCCCTGAGTCTGTATCTGTATAGAGGGTAGCTGATTGCCAAGGAACTCATCCCACTCAAGGTCCGGCCTGCCCTTGCTGGCCTCCTTGTATCCCTTCAGTAAATCCCCCAGAAGGCCAGCAATGTAATTCTCGTAGTCAACATCTAGAGGCTCCGAGCCGTCCGCCTGCCCGCGAGAGAGCAGCCCAGCCTCGACAGCAGCATCAATAAACTCCGCTGCCCTTCTCTCATCCTCTTCACTTACCGTTGGCTCACGGGGAATGGGGATGACACGAAATACCTCAGCGGTTCTATCAACCCGTTCTGATATTTGAAGCCAGAAGGGGTCCGCGTCGCCCAGGGTGTCGTCTCTCTTGCCCGTAAAGAAGGCCACAGCTTCTTCGTCGCTGGGGTCAATTCCGTCCTCCGTAAGAGAACTGAAAGCAGAGACAAAGGAATCGTAGATATGCTGCGCATTACTGTCGCTGATGCCTGGATATATCTCCTCAATGAGTTCTCTGATCTCAATGGGCATCTATGTTCTCCCGTTCCCCTTGCCTGGCCCCAGTGTGCCGCCAAGTTGCCGTGTGATTTGCGGCGAAAGAACTTCGGGGGGGATGCCCTCTCGGTCCGTCTGCCCACGATTTGAACCTTGCAACCCCGCTATCGTCGCCTGAATGCCCGCCTCAACCATCGCCGCCAGCGTTTCCTTCGCCTTTGCGCCTTCCAGGTTGCCGCGCAATAGCTCAATCCTGCCAGCCTGACGAAGCTCCCTGGCATAACCCTGGGCCGTCTCCACCTGCCTGATAGCAGCGTAAAGTGGGGTGCGTTGCAACCGAGCCTTGTCAATACCCCGTTTGACTCTGGCAACCTGGTCCACCTTCAGAACACGTTCAAGGAGGGTATCCAGGTCGAGCAAATCCCCATCGGGATAAGCCTGACGAGCTATGGCAAGGGACTGAATAAGATCGGACGGCGTGGAAAGCCGTATCTCCCAGTCCACCAGGGTAGACTCCGGCACGTCGTCAGGACTCCATTCGCGGTAAAAGACACGGCGAACTGCCGATGTCTGATCGCTACTGCCAGCTATCCGAACGGGCTTGTAGCCACCCGACCGGAACTCCTCCAAAAAGTACGAGTCGCGTTCCGAGCCGACGAATTCCAGGGCAGTTGCATACGGCCCCAGCTTGGAAAGGGCGTTCGGCTCAAGGAGAGAGATAGCAAAGCCCGCACCTGCCAAATCCATGCCCTGGACGTTCCCGTAGAAAAGGTCGCTGATAGAAGCACGCTGAATAGCCGTGTTCAACATTGGCATGATAAGATTGCCAATCTCCGAGGGCAGTGGCGGCTTCTGTGGATACAGGATGTCCTCGTCAAGTTTGGTTGCGATGGCATGTCCCGCCGTCAGGTCGCCCTCACTGAGAGTCCACCGCCCCTGACGGCTCTTTAGCTGTGTGAGCGGCTGAGCGGCGTCGTGAACCTTCTGCATGACCAGTGTGGCCCATATATTCTTGGCATCATATACAGGCTTCCCCGCCTCCAGAATGCCCTCGCCCATGCGAGCCTGCGAATCTAAATCCTTCGGGCGAGAAGAACGCACGGCCCATCCGCCAACTGGCCCTGTACGAATCGGTATCTCCTTCAGTGCCTCCAACTCATCGGGGGGCTTCGCGACTTCAATCCCATCTTTCCCGATCCCAGTGCCCGTGACAACAATGGCGTTGTATACCTTGCTGCCTTTCCTCGTCGTCTCCACTTGCCAGATGTCCTTGACCCACACCTCTATGGTGCCATCTCCTGAAAAATCCCCTTCCCAGTCCAGCGCCTCCGCCTTGGCTCGCACGGAGGCAAGGGTATCAGGATAGATGTGGGCAACGCCCACTAACTGTCCCTGACCGAACTCAGGGAAGACCTGCGCTGGGTCCCACACCTCTGAGATGAACTGCGGCGTGCCATCATCGTTCTTGACCACCATGCGCATGTGAGCGTACCAGCCAGTCGCCAGCATAAAATCCGCCATAGCCCTGAGCCACGACTCCTGCCCCATAGCCATTCGCTCTCGGTCAATCAGCCGTTGTACGCCCTGCAAGCCCAACTCGGACAGGTCGCTGCGTTCCTGCTCAGGGTCAGACTTCCCCAGGATGGGAACGCGTATCACAGGCGGCTTGCCGGAGATAAGGAACAGCGCCAGGTCAAAGAAGGATCGGGCATCGTTCAGCGCAATGGAGAGAAAGTTCTGCTTCTGGTACTTGTCCTCCATCGCACGCAGGGAGTACGACTGCTCGAAGCGTCTGTTCCGTACACCCCAGAACTGCTCCCAGGAAGTTGCCGCCTTCTTCATTTCCTCGATTGTTGGCATCTTATGCTCCGCTAACCGCCTCAACGACAGGTATCTTGACCTGCAAGTGCTTGCCGCCGAATGAGTCGGTTGTCAGAATAACGGTAACAGGTAGTTCGGGGATGATCTGCGTGGCTTCCACAAACCAGTCTGGTTCCTCCGGCATATCAACAACAATCCCAAATGCTTGTCGGTCATCATGCCAGTGGACGCTCCGAACCTTGCAGCCTTCCGGCAGCCCGATCAAGAGACGTATGGTCTCAGGAGTGATGTGGACGCGACGTGCGTAAAGACCATGATTACTCATCCCCTATGCTCCTCCGTCCTTCCTTTCTGCCCCCAAGGAAGGACCGCCTATCACGGCGTATAGCCTACCACGAGGTTATCTCCAAACACTATATTACTTGCGGGTTGCCCCCCCATTTGCCTGAAGGCAGGACTCTCGCCCCGCCCTGTCATCCAATTACTGTCTATGACCAGCCCACTACCCACATAGCTCGTCGTATATGCCACCCCCGCCCCGAACCCGTCTATGCGATTGCCATGCACAATTCCGCCGTTCTCAACATACACCTGAGCAGCCGCCGCACCCACTCCGCCCTCTATCCAGTTATGGGCTATGATGGCGCGGCCCTGTATGTTGGTTTGTAGTATGCCTGCGGTGGCGCCCCTGATGAAATTGCCAGTTATGATGCTCTCACCTGCTCCCGACCAGTCGATAGCTATGCCATTCTGCCAGTCAAGGAAGCGGTTATTGCTCACGGTGCCGCGCCGGGTGGCAGCACCGAAGTGTACTACCAGACAAAGCTCGGCACAGGAAGGACTTCCACTGATACCCTGAAAGGTCAGGCCACTCACCTCCACATCGTGCGCCCAGTTAATGTACACCACATCCAGGTAGTACATGCCGGGCGCCCTCCGGGTAATCGCCTGGCCCAGTTTGATAACTGCACCTGCCTCGCCCATGATCGCCGCCCCTAGAACCCGGTCGATTTCCTCGCCTTTAAGCACCAGACCATAGGGCTGGTCAATCAAATAGGTGCCTGCTGGGAAATAGGCGGTGCCTGTCCGATGCGCGGCAATAGCATCTAGCACCCCCTGAATGGCAGGCGCATCATTGGTGATTCCATCGCCAACCGCACCATTGTCACGGACATTGAAGACGTGGGGGACAGCGTTACTGGAGGAGAGAGGGCTTGTTAAACTTAAAATTGCCGACACGACAACTCCCAACCCCAGACCTCCAACCACCCACGCTACTATCCACGCTCTCATCGTATTCCCCCTGCTGAAAATTGGCCGTAAGTCACCACCCTTGGTCTGGTGCTGCTAGACGCATAGTCCTTGCCCTGCAAGGCCATCATCATCGCCATAAGCAGGTCGTCGCTGCCCCCCTTGGGTGCATGATACCGGTCTCTAGTATATCCCGTCCCCGATGCTCTGGGGTCAAAGTGCCTGAAAGTGGCGATCTCGCGCAGGGCATCTTCGTCATGTATCTCCAAAGCTCCCGCCTCAAATAGCTCTTTGAACACGTTGATCATCAGGGGCTTCGTGTCGGCCCACCGAGTGGGCCAACCCAGGCGGGATTCCCCCGCGCGTATGAAGTGGGCGGCCTCCTGGTGAGAGTAGATGTTGTCATATCCTGACTGCTGCGCCAACTGGATCATCACGTGCCCATGATTGTTGCGTTCGATCATGTACAGGGCGTTGTTGTACTCGTGGCAGAGTTCCAAACAGCGCAGGGAAAGGTCGGCCAGGTCGGTGCGGACCCTCAGCGTTGCAACGTACTTCTGTCGCTCGGCGTCTAGAATAGCGGCGGCCTGCCAGGTAGAGGTCGGCAACCCCTCGGACGTATCGAGGGCAAGGACGTACCCGTGTCCCGAAAGAGGACGTTCCCAGACACGCAGTGCCCCGCTTTGCGTCACGAACATGGGGGGTTTCATGCGCTGCCTGTAGAGATGCACGATGTTCTGGTCGAAAACGGTATCCTCCGAGATTAAAAAGCAACTGGTATCGTCAACCGGATATTCCTGTAGCAGCATCCTCTCGTCACCGGCCACGCCTGCTGCCTGCGGTTCTCTTTCTGAGGTGGCCCCCAGGCGGGCCTTCTCGTACCGCAGAAACCGTATGTAGCCGAGGCCAATCTGGTGCTTCTGCATGATCAGTTGCTCGTAGGGAGTCAGCTCGAACTTATCATTTCTTGTAGAGGGCAAGGAAAGAGGGTGGTCGATTCCGAAGTCGTTGTTTTCATCCATAAAGAAGGCAAGGAACACAGAGTGCCACAGCTCCCCACCAACTGCGCTCTGCCAGAGAGGGTAGAAGATGGGGTCTTCGCCGTTGGAAGTCGACTCGATCGCCGTTCGGCCCCCTTTTGCCACAGCCTCCAGGAGTCCCGCCATCCAATTAGGCGCATCCAGAACCTTCTTGTAGAAGTGGGCAGCCTCGGAGAGATGCAGCATGGTCAGGTCATCCCCACGTCCAAACACCCGGGCGCCCGCGGTCCCAATGTAGATGTTGCTTCGGCTATACTTCAGGCGGATGCCCTGGGTGTTATTCTGACTTGTCGGCTGGGCCATCGGGTTATAGTCATGCGCCGTCTTTAAAATGTCTAGAAGCCGCCTGGTGGCGTCCTCTTCGTGGGACAGAATTACCGCCTTCTGATGGGAACGAGTAGCGGCCTTGGCATACATCTCCGTGAGAATGTCAGTAGAGAACCCCACCTTGCGGGCCTTCAGCGCTACGTCGTTTGCTGTTCTTGTCCCCTCGTATGCAAGCTGCCAGCGGCGGGGGTGGAACCTTGTTGGGCGGGCTATGCCATTGGGCAGTTTCTCGATGATCCACAAAAAGGCGCGGCGATAGAGACGCCAATCAGAGAGAAGAACCTTCTTCTCTTCGCTGGATAGCTTCTTGACCTGCTCCAGGTAACGCGGATAGTCGTAGCGTTCCAGGGCATCAACCTTCCCCAGAATCGCAGTCTGCGCCGCCGTCTCCACAATTACATCCCCTTCTATCTACCGCGGCCTTCCTGCTCGGTCCTTCGGCACTTCTCCCCCATTACACCAGACGCAACCACATTGTCCACCCATCATTTTCCTCATATCAGCGACTCACGACGATAATTGTCAAAGCGAATATAGTTGGGGGTAACGGCTGGTATTTCTTCCAATTCGTTCACGAGAGGCATGTCAGGATGTGCAATCACGAATTCCACGGATGTTTTCCCCCCTGCCCATTCTATTGTCCTGATTTGGCCCCCCTGAAATCGAAGCCATTCCAAAAATAGTTCGGGACTGATCAATATCTTCCCAACATGTGTAGCCATTATTACGATGTCCTTTGGGCGGAGGCCTCCGCCCCGTCGTCTTTCGCCACTTTCTGGGCGAGTGCTTTTTGCTTCCTCGCCTTCTTCGCCTTCCTCTTGAGACGGGCGGCGTATCGTCGCCGGGGCGCCTTCGCTACAGAAGGCGGCACGAACCCCGACGCTCTCGCCACCCTGACCGCCGCCGGAGCAGGCATAGCCCATTCTCGTGTCGAGGTCCAAACCTCCCTACAGGCCTTAGTACAGAAATAAACCTTCCCCGCCGTCGTATTATCCAGTTCCACCCAGTGGGGCGGCAGTGCCTTGCGGAGCATGCTATGTGCCCTGTTCGTAGCTATTACCGACCAGGGCGCCGCCGTGCCACAGTTGTTGCATTCCAAAATCTCGCCTAAATCAGGCATCCCGCACCTCTTTTTGCTCCTCTCGAATCCAAGCCAGGTCTTCCGGGTCTAACCGGATCCTCCTCCAGTTTCCCCCATTCTTTTTGCTCCAGTAGACAAAGGGGCTGCTCTCATCATCCAACATCACACAATAGAGCGTGCCCTCTAGCACAAGAAGGGAGCCAGAAGGGCTGGGTTTCGCCATATTATTCCCTCACTTTTTGGCCACATTCACTCCGGATGAAACTGTCACCTCGTACAGGACGGCATGACATCGCGGGCAATCCACGAACCACCTGACAGCAGGTATCAAGGGGGACCTCAAAGCCCTCAGTTTATGCCCCAGAAAGTGACACACCACAATCCCTATAATGGTCAACGACATGGCTATTTATGCGCAGGCATGGCCTTCTTGGGCTTTTTAGCGAACTCCCGCAGCTTCTCAATGGACATGGACTCGTACATCGACCGCGCCGGTCCCTTCAAAGTCTTGGGCGAGATATGGCCCGTTTTCGCGGCCAGGGCTAAACCCGCCGCACGCCTCTGACTCTCGCTCACGCTGGGCATTTCATGCCTCCTTATTCGGGGATGTGAGCACCGGGCGAAGCTCCTTCAATATAGTGCCTGTGGTGCCTGGAGGAGGCAACTGGCCGAGGGCCCAGTTGCTCAGGCAGGTAAGGGAACAAAGGGAATAAAACACGCCCTCGTAGTCAACCTCTGCCCATCCCTTATTCGTCAACCTGTCAACCCCTTCCTTCTCCTCTCGCCCACAGTACCTACAAGTTATGTTCATGCGCCAACCTCCTGTTTCTTTCCAAAATAACGCCGCTTTGCCTCCTGCCAGACCGCACGATCCATGAAGTGACACTGAACGAGGCCATGCACCGAGCAACTCTCCTCCCCATCGTGAACCCGGTGGTGATCCTCAAGGAAAACCGAGTTAGCCATATCTGTCCAGATGTGCCACTGGTGTGGAGCCTCAGGGGGAGTGAGCGGGCAAAAGAAACAGGTGGGCATCGTTATTGCTACTTCCGGCATTTGCATGACCTCCCCTTACAGTCAATGATGAGTAATGGTGACAGGAAATCCGCAATCACGCACGGGGTCTAGTTACGATTTCCTCCCCCTCATAGCCCCACCTTCCGGCGCCTCCTCTCCATCTCCCGCCTCCACTCGTTCGATGCGCTGTCCTGGTGCTTGAGGCTCTCCTTCCTCTTCTCAAACCACACCCACATGCACCGCCCAGAGCACCATAGGAAAAAGCCGAACACAGTCTCCCGTGCCTCCCCGTCCGCCCATACCTCTTTTCTTAGCCACCCCCGAAACACCTGCCCAGCCCTGTCCGTGGGGGCCTGCCTCTGAGCATACCCTAGCTTACCACAGTTGCAACATTCGACCCGTTCCACCGCCCCAGGGGGCCATCCCTCACGATCCGGCATCATCTTCCCCCTTCCCATCTATCCCCCTCCCCTTCGACCCGCTCAGGGCATGTCTGGTCAGGTCATAAACCTCGTCCTCCGCCCCCTTCGCTGCCTCCTCCGCCTTCGGCCTCCTCCCACTCCCTACTCCCTTACCCTTCCTTATCTTTTCCTTCCCCAATGCCAGCACTACCTTTAATCCAAACTCAGCCTGCTCCAACCTCGCCTTCGCTATGTTCGGCCTCTGCACTCCCCCCCCACCATCCAGCGGCATCTTTAAGTATGCCTCCACCTTCCCCATCGCCTCCGCCACTACCCCCACCATCCTCTGCCTTAGCAATAGCTCCGCCCCCGCGTCCTCCTCCTTCGTTACTACGTCCCACACCGCCGCAAACGCAGGCTTCGTTAACCATCGCCGGTATGTCGAGTCTATTACCCCAGCTTCCTTTAATGCCCCCGCTAGCGTGGTCGACCTCAGCCGTGCCCTTACCAACGCCTTCTGCTTCGGCATCAAGAGGTCTAGGTATGCCCCTATTATCTCCTCGCCTACTCCGCTCACCTCTTACCCCCTTCCTTCAGGAAGGCCCCCTACCTTATCAGTGTTCCGCCACCAGGTCCGGATAGCCTCGGCGGTAGCTCCTTCCCCCCACCTGGCATCTGTTGCTTGAGGATCCGCAGAAGGCCCCCCAGAAGTTGCACCACGCTGATAGGCGGCGTGTCGGGCTGCTTCAAGATGATGCGGCCAAGGGCGTAGTGCACGAACTCCAACGCCTGCATGTGCTGCCTACATAGAACCTTCCCTTCCATCCTCCTCAGCCTGCATGGCCCAAACTGACACTGTTTCTCTGGGCCCTTTCCGTTCTCCCCCATTATGCCTCCTCTATGGCCTCTGCACGCCTGCCTCCGGAGATACCCCCTTCATCCGCTACCCTCATTCTACTCGTAAGGTCAACCCCCATCCCTACATCCGCCTACCGCTCACGCATTGTCAATACCTTTGGTGATGTTCCCTTAGCAACACGTAGGGACAATGGCTTTCAATGCCCATAGTAGTGTACTCCCCTAGCGATGCCCATCAAGGGGGTCAATGTTGGCTACCCTTGCGGCAAAAGCCGGTACTTACCAGGCTCTATCTTCTCCCAGCACTCCATGTTGTTGATAGTACTATAGACAATCCAGCCAGCGCCTTTCCCAGGTCTAACAAGTCCAGCAGCTATGAGAGCACTCTTGGCTTCTTTCGGGATAAGAATACCATTGTTTCTCTCGGCCCATTCTATCAGTGCTAGTCCTCGTCTCTTGGTGAGACTTAATCCGTGTTCCAGTAGAGGGGCCTGAGTTAAATCGGGTATGCCGTGCTCCTTCATGTAAAGGCTTCTGGTGTGTTGAATAGCCTGAACTTCTCGCTCGATTTCTTCTAGTTGGACACGTAACTCCTTGCGTTTAGCCTCTCGGCCCTCTAACATTTTCTGGATCAACTCCATAGCGCCACTGCCGTTCATTTCAGCCTCCTTTGTCGTCTTGTCATACATTTTTGCGAGTGGCACCCCTACGTCTGTAGCCCCACGCCTGAAAGGCAAACCCCCCCGGTAGGGGGGTGCATACGCTGACCTACTACACCCAAGCCCAGATATGAACTCGACATAATGAATATAGTACGATAGGTTCCCAGATATGATTAAGCCCCCGCATTCCGACGCATTCCGATCATCGCAAGCAAACCTCGGTGGACGTTGCGGATTACGGAGTAGAACAAACTTAGAACAGGGGGTGTGGATACAAGCAGAAGTCGATAAAGTAGATAGCCTAAGTAGACATCTGCGCTTGAGGCTTAACGAAAGCCGTCAGAAGCAAGGGGAGTAGGGCCGATGTCAAAAGCAGTTCACAGGGGCTGAATATGGGTAAGCGGGAGAGGGGAGGACAGAAGGCGGGGGGACTATAGCAGGCTAGCGTTGGTTGAGAGGAGGCGCGAGGTTAGAGGAGTTTGGGGTGTTGCTGTGCATGGGGCGGTAGGCGGGCAAAGATAGCCCAAGTTAGATGATGCCTGGCCCTCAGCGGTATCGTTGTGGCCGTCCCGCTTTTCTCGTGCGCTTGTCCTTCTCTATATGAGAGGGAGGCGGTGTGTCGACAGCATCATTGCCAGGGGAGAGCCTCCGGTAGCACTCAGGCAGCTAATTCCTCCCCAGCTTCTCGCTGGCCTCACCCGCTGGCCGTCCAGACCTCATGCTGGACTTCGAGTCACATCATCGTCGTAGACCTGCTACCTGATTCAGCGTGCAATCGCTGAGGTGC